>Ga0315540_10000111_pt1 | contig 41611 bp, 45 predicted proteins | sample SalMarSW160110MG_FD_203677 | JGI IMG/M metagenome (GOLD analysis project Ga0315540, IMG submission 203677) | Salt marsh sediment microbial communities from the Plum Island Ecosystem LTER, Massachusetts, United States - Salt Marsh Sediment SW1601-10 ...
GCACGGCACCGAGCGCATCACGCACGACACGCTGTCCTCGGGTAACGCGACGCCGACTTCGCCGGGCATGATGGGCGGCTATCCGGGCAGTGTGAACGCATACAAGTTCCGCCGCGCCACCGACCTGGGAAAGCGCCTCGAGCGGCGCGAAATGGTGGGCGACATCGCCGAGCTGAAAGGCCGCGAAGAGGTGCTGCAGCTGCGCCAGGAGAATTTCACCCAGGAGCCGGACGACGTCTATGCCGTGCTGTGGTCGGCCGCTGGGGGCTATGGCGACCCCTTCGAGCGCGACCCTGAGCGCGTGCGCGAGGACGTGGTCGAGAATCGGGCCGTTTCACGCGACGCGGCGCGCGAGATCTACGGCGTGGTGATCGGGGAGCACGGGGCGCTCGACCTCGAGACCACCCGCCAGCTACGCGCCGAGCAGCGCGCCGGGCGCCGGCGCAAGGGCGCCCCGGCCGAGATCCTGGCGGGCAAGGTTGCGGCACGCGCGAGCGAGAACCTGGACCTGCGGCGCGAGGCCGGTGGCCTGCGCTACGCCTGCGCCAAGTGCGCAGCGGACCTGGGCGCTCTGCGCGACAACTACAAGGACAGCTGCGTGGCGCTGGAGCGCGAGATCACCGCCGCCAACCCGAACATCGGCGACTGGCGCCGCTATATCGACGACCGGCCCGTGTTCCGCCAGTTCTACTGCCCCGGCTGCGGAGCGCTGATCGAGAACGAGGTTGCACGCGCAGATGATGCGGTGTTGCGCGACATTGAACTGAAGCTCAAATAGAGGAGGAAAGCGTGATCCACGAACTGCGCGTCTACCATTGCGTCCCGGGTCGGCTGCCCGACCTGAACCGCCGCTTCGAGACGATTACACTCAAGCTATGGGACAAGCACCGCTTCCGTCCGGTCGGCTTCTGGACCACGCTGATCGGGGTCGACCACCAAGCGCTGTACTACCTGCTCGAATGGGACAGCCTGGCCGAGCGCGAGCGGCGCTGGAACGCCTTTGCGAGCGACCCGGAGTGGCTCGCCGCGCGGGCGGAAACGGAGAAGAACGGGCAGATCGTGGCCCGGATCGAGAACCAGATCCTGGTCCCGACTGCCTACTCGAAACTGCGCTGAATGGTGGTGCGTCCCGAGCGGACGTCAGTGGCCGCCAAACAGCATCATGGTGGCGCCGACTGCCGGAACCAGCGCACCGATCGCGATGAGCACACCCGCGACGCGCGGATAGGCGTGTACCACGAGGTCGAGCGTGAGATCCATCTCATCGGCCTTCAGGGTCAGCCGGCGCGAGGATACCCAGCGGTTGGCGGTGGCGGCCAGCGGGCCCATCATCTGCGGCGAGAAGGCGAGCACGAAACCGATCGCCAGCGCGACGAGGTTTGCGCCGATCAGCGCCCAGCGCAGGCTGTTCGCGACCCACAGCAGCGCCCCTTGCGCGGGGCGGGTGGTGAGCAGCGCGGTGAAATCCGAGCTGCCGACCCGCAGCAGCAGGAAGTAGAGCGAAAAGGCGGCGCCGATCAGCACTATGATTCCAAGCCCGCGGGGATGCTTGCGCACGCCCTGCTCGATCTCGCGCGGAACCTCGAGCGGCTTCAGCGCGCGCCTGAGCGAGGTCCAGTGGTTCAGGCGCTCGAGCAGCCGCAGGACCGATTCGTTGCGGGCGATCAATCCCAATCCGAGAAGGATGCCTACGATGCCTACGATCAGGACGAACACGAGCACGGATGGGACGACCACGTGAGCGAAGAAATAGTTCTCGGAAATTGGCATCTCACCCCCATCCATGAGCGGGTGAACCCGCTTGACGCGGATTCTAGCGCGTTCCGCCCATGAGCACGACCGGCGCGCATTTGCTGACTCGGGCGCTGCGTGAGGAGGGGGTCGACACGATCTTCACGCTCGCGGGCGATCACATCCTGCCCCTGCTGGACCTGCTGGCCGACGAGGGCTTCAGGCTGATCGACTGCCGCCACGAGCAGGCCGCGGTGCACATGGCGGACGCCTGGGGGCGAATGACCGGGCGGCTGGGCGTGTGCGCCTTCACCACGCCGGGACACGCGAACGCGATCCCCGGACTGGTAAACGCGCTTTCCTCCGAGAGCCCGGTACTCAACATCGCCGGCTCGGCCGCACTGCGCGACTACCACCGTGGCATCATGCAGGAGGTCGATCAGGTCGGCATGGCCCGCCCCGCCACCAAGGGGGCCTGGCTGGTGCACGACGCGCGGCGCATCCCTGACATGGTTGCGACCGCGGTCCGCACCGCATTCGAGGGACGGCGCGGGCCGGTGCACCTGACGCTGCCGATCGACGTGCAGACGCAGCGCGTCGAAGAGGCCGAAGTGCGGTTCTACGACGCAGTCGCCTACCGACCGCAGGCGCCGCGCGTCGCCGCCCGAGAGCAGATCGATGCGGCGCTGCGGCTGCTGCGCGGGGCCGAGCGGCCGCTGATCGTGGCCGGCACGCCGGCCGCCTACGGCGACTGGGGCCCCGCGCTCGAGCGGCTGATCGAGACCACAAAGCTGCCGCTGATGACCGAAGAGGCCGCGCGCGGCATCGTTTCCGACCAGCATCCGTATTGCTTTGGCTTCTTCGATCTGTCGCAACGCCAGCCGGCGAACCTGATCCGCGAGGCCGACGTGGTGCTGCTGCTTGGCAAAATGCTCGATTTCACCGTCGGCTACGGCTTGCCGCCGATCCTGGCGCAAAGCGCGAAGCTGATCCAGGTCGAGCCGAGCGGAGTGCAGGTCGGGCACAACCGCGGCGTCGACGTCGGCATCGTCGGCGACGTCGGTCCGGTCGCCGAGCAGCTCGCCGCCGCCGCCGCGGCGCAAGCCTGGCCCGAGCGACCGTGGCTCGAACGGCTGCGCGCGGCGCGCGCGGCCGAACGTGCGCGCATCGAGGCCCTCGCCACCGACGAGGCGCCGCTGCGCTCGATGTTCGTGCACAAGACGCTGGCGGCAATCCTGCAGCCTGACGACGTGCTGGTGTTCGACGGCGGCGACTACGCCTACTATGGCCGTGCTTATCTCCCGGCGCGGCAGCCGCGCTCGTGGTACTACCTGCCGCACTTGGGCATGCTCGGCCAGGCTGTGCCGACGGCGATCGCGGCCAAGCTCGCGCGCCCCGGCAGCCGCGTTTTCTGCATTACGGGCGACGGCTCCTTCGGGTTCAACGGCATGGAACTCGACACCGCGGTGCGTCACGGCCTGGATATCGTGGTGCTGCTTGGAAACGACGCGGCCTGGGGCATCGACAAGAACATCCAGCTTGGGCTGTACGGCAAGCCGGTGGTCACCGACCTCGCCCCGACGCGCTATGATCTCGTGGCGGCCGGCCTCGGCGCGCACGGCGAGCTGGTCGAGCGCCCCGAGCAGCTCGCCCCGGCGCTCGAGCGCGCGCTGGTCGCGGGGCGCCCCGCGCTGCTCAATATCCGCGTGCAGAGCCAGATCAGCATGCGCGCGCAGGGCATCGTCGACAGCCGCAGGAAGGGGGGAGCGTTCTGAGGTGTCCGGCCGGATTATCGTCTATGGCATAGGCGCGATCGGCGCCCAGGCCGCCGGGCGGTTGCACAGCGCGGGCCGCGACGTGATCGCGGTCGAGCCCTGGGTCGCGCAGCGCGAGGCGGTGGCGCGCGACGGGCTGCGCATCGCCAACCTCGACGGCAGCGTGGAGCGCCACAGTCCGCCGGTCGTGGCGCCCGACGAACTGCGCGGGCGCGCGGACATGTGCCTGCTGGCGGTGAAATCCTACGACACAGAGGCGGCGCTCGAGCGAGTGCTGCCGCACCTGGCCGCGGAAGCGTCGCTGATAAGCCTGCAGAACTCGATCAACGAGGAGTGGATCGCCCCGCGCGCAGGGGCGTCCCGGGTGCTCGGCGGCGTCGTGCTGGTCAACGCTGTGCTGCTCGAGCCCGGGCTGGTGACCGCGACCGCCTCGGTCAGCCGCGCCGCGGCTGGCGTACGCCTGCCGGGACTTTACGTGGGAGAGTACCTGCGCCCGCCGGGCGAGCAGGCACGCCGCGTGGCGGCGCTGCTGGACGCGGTGTGGCCGGCCGAGGTGATCGCGGACCTGATGCACGAGCGCTGGACCAAGATGCTCACCAACACCGCGCTCAACCCGGTTTCCGGCATCGGCGGCCTGCGCTCGGCCGCGATGCTTGCCGACGCCGCGGCGCGGCGCGCCATCGTGCAGCTCGCGGCCGAGGTGCTGCGGGTCGCGGCGGCCGAAGGCCACCCGTTCGAGCGCGTCATGGGCGACTTCAGCGCGAGCCAGGTGCTGGAGGGCGCGGCGGGGCGCTCGGACGCCTTCGAGCGCGGCCTGGCGGAGCGCGCTGCGCGCGTCAGCTCCGAGGCGGCCACGTCGCTGCTGCAGGACGTGCTGCGCGGCCGCCGCACGGAAGTCGACTACTTCAGCGGTCTGGTGGCGGGCAAGGGCCGCGTGCACGGCATCGCGACGCCCTGGTGCGCAGCGGCCACCTCGCTGGTGCATGAGATCGAGCAGGGCCGGCGCAGGCCGGCGGCATCGAACCTGGAAGAGCTCGAGCGCCGTGCGCTCAGCGCGGCGTAGCCGCGGGCCGGGCCGGCGCCTCGGTGCGGGGGTCCATCTGCAGCAGAGCCTGCGACGATTCCGCCATCGGCACGTAGCCGTGCGCTTCGCTCGGCGCCGGCCGCGCCACAAGCTTGTAGCGGTAGAGCGCGTATCCGGCCAGGGCGGACAGTACCAGCGCGAAATAGACCAGCAGGCTGCCCGGCCCGAGTTGCTGCATGAGGAATCCCGCGGCCGAGGGGCCGATCGCCGCGCCGATGCCGTGCAGCAGTAGCAGGCTGCCGGTCGCCTCCAGGATACGTGCCGGCTCGAGCAGGTCGTTGACGTGCGCTACGCTCAGGCCGTAAACGGTGAACGCCAGGCCGCCGTAGAAGAACGCGACGACTGCGAGCAGGGGCGCGGCAAAACCTTCGGCGACGAACGCCAGCGCCGCGAGCAGGGCCGCGCTGGCGCAGACCGCGGCGAGCACGAGACGCCGGTCGCGCCGGTCCGAGAGCTGACCTACCGGCCACTGCAGCATCGCCCCGCCGACGATGGTCGCGCTCATGAAGGACGCGACGCCGGCTTCGCTCATACCGACTCGTTGGGCGAACACGGCGCCCATGCCGAAGAACGCTCCGTTCAACAGCCCGGAGGCGAGCGCACCGACGAAGCCGACCGGCGCGACGGCAAACAGGCGGCGCAATGCGGGCCGCGGCGCGGCGACAGGCGGCGGCTCGGACACGCGCGTCAGCGCGATCGGCACCAGCGCGAGTGAGAGCAGGATCGACACCAGTGCGAATGGCGTGAAGCCGAGCACGTCGCCGACCAGGATCAGGAGCTGGCCGAACGCGAGCGCGCCGAGCGTGGTTGCCATGTAGGCGGCGAAGATCTTGCCGCGCTTGGAATTGGGCGCGAGCGCGTTTAGCCAGCTTTCGACGACCATGTAGAGACCGACGATGCACATGCCGGTAATCAGGCGCAGCGCGCCCCAGGCCCAGGGCGTGAACACGAGCGCGTGCAGGATCGGCATGGTCGAGGCGACCGAGGCCATGGCGGCGAAGGCGCGGATATGCCCAGCGCGACGGATGATCGCAGGGCAGACGTAGGTGCCGAGGATGAAGCCGACGAAGTAGGCCGACATCACCAGCCCGGTGACGGTGACTGGATAATCCATCAGCCCGGCGCGCAGGCCGAGCGCGGTGAACAGGAGACCGATCCCAACCACCAGGATCGCGATGCCGGCGAACAGCGATAAGACGGGTCTTAGCAGGGGTGCCTTGCGCGGCCGCGCGTCGCGTCAGATCCCGAGATAGTACTGCTTGATCATGTCGTTGTTCTGAAGCGCGAGCGCATTCTCGCCCTCGAACTCGATCTGGCCGTGGACGATGATGTAGCCGCGGTCGGCCATCCTGATCGCCTGGTTGAAGTTCTGCTCGGCCATCAGCACGGTGAGGTGGCGCAGCTCCTTCAGTTCCTTGATCTTGCTGATCATCTGATGCACCAACAGCGGGGAAAGCCCGACCGAAGGTTCGTCCACGAGGAGCATATGCGGCTCGGACATAAGGGCGCGCGCCACCGCCACCATCTGCTGCTCCCCCCCGCTCATGCTGCCCGCGGTCTGCGCTCGCCGCTGCTTGAGCCTCGGAAAGACGTCGTATACGAACTCCAGGTTGCTGCTCAGCTTCGCGCGCGCGCCTGGGCGGAATGCGCCGAGGATCAGGTTCTCCTCCACCGTCAGCGTGGGAAACAGGCGCCTTCCCTCGGGCACCAGGGCGATGCCGAGGTCGACCACCTGCTGCGGACTCTTGCCCACCAGGTCGATGTGCTCGCCGTCGCGCTCGAGGGTGATCGTGCCGGCGGTCGGCCTGACGATGCCCATGATGCACTTGATGAGCGTGCTCTTGCCGTTGCCGTTCGAGCCCAGCAGCACCACGCCTTCGCCCTGTTCGACCCGGATCGACAGGCCGTGCAGTACCCGCACCGCGCCGTAGCCGGCTTCGATCCCGTCCGCGACGAGCCTATTCGCCAAGGTAGGCCCGCTCCACCTGTGGGTTGCGCACGATCTCCTCGGGCGTGCCCTCGGCGATCTTCTGCCCGGCGTCGAGCACCACGACGCGCTCGGAGAAACGCATCACGGCGCGCATGATGTGCTCGATCATGATCACCGCGACCCCGCGCCGGTTGAGCGCTAGCAGGATCTCGAGGATCTCGTCGACCTCCGAGCTCGACAAGCCGGCCATCGCCTCGTCAGAGACCAGCAGCCGGGGCTTGGCCGCGAGCGCGCGCGCGAGTTCGAGCTTGCGCATGTCGACCTGGGTCAGCCCGGCGGAATTCTCGTGCGCGCGACCTTTGAGGCCCATCTGCTCGAGTACGTCCATGGCCTCGTCCGTGATGTGGCGATGCGCGGCGCGCGACCATGCCGCGTATTCCAGCGGCACGCGCAGGTTCTCGAGCACTGACATGCTGCGGAAAGGCTTGGGGATCTGGAAGCTGCGCGCGACACCTAGCCGCGCGCGCTGGTGCGGCGGCATGCGCGTGATATCGCGCCCCTCGAACGTAATCGCGCCCTCGTCGTTGAACAGCGCGCCCGAGACGCAATTGATCAGGGTCGTCTTGCCGGAACCGTTGGGGCCGATCAGGCCGAGCCGCTCGCCGGCATTCACGTGCACGTCCACGTTCTGCAGCGCGACGAAGCCGCCGAAGCGCTTGGTGAGGTTGCGGACGGTCAGCACTGGGGTGCTCATCGCGCGCGCCTCCGCCAGTACTTCTGCGCCAGCCCGACGATGCCCTGCGGCGCCAGGGTAACGAACCCGACCAGCATCAGGCCGACCAGCAGGACGTTGAGCTCGGAGGACACGGTGACGGTGATCACCTGCTGCATCGAGCCGAGCAGCACCGCGCCGATCACGGGGCCGATCCAGTGCGAGGTTCCTCCGATCATGGGCATTGCGATTGCGTTCACGGCCACAAACAGGCTGAACGCGGAGGCAGGGTCGACGAAAGTGACGAAGAACGGGTAGGGCGCGCCGGCGATGCCCATCAGGGCGCCCATCAGCGTGGTGGAAATCAGCTTCAGGCGCAGCGTCGGCACGCCGGCGCACTCGGCCGCGACTTCATCGTCGCGGATCGCGGCGAGCCCGCGACCGAGCCGCGAGGTGTTGAGGTAGCGCGAGATCGCCACCGCCCCCAGCGTGAGCAGCAGAATCACCATGAATAGCATCTGGATGTAGCTGTGAAACCAGAGAAAGGTTTCCGGCGTGAGGATGTAGGCGCCGCGCGCGCCGCCCATGTAGCGCCAGTTACTGATCAGGGTCGCGAACACGATCGCCATTGCCAGCGTGGCGATCGAGAAATAGACGCCCTTGAGGCGCAGGCTCAGGTAGCCGACGCCCAGTCCGATCAGGGCGCAGACCAGGGCGGCGGCGGCGATCAGCACCGGCAGCGGCAGGGCGTGGCCGAAGTACTTGTCGAGAAAGATCGAGGTGTAGGCGCCGACGGCGAAGAAGCCGGCGCTGCCGAAATTCACGTAACCGGTGAACCCGCCGAGGATGTTCCAGGCCACCGCCATCAAGGTGCCCTGCAGGATCACGTACATGGCGTTGAAATAATAGTCGTTGTGCAGCACTTCCGTGAGCATCAGGCCGCCGCCGACGACGACCGCGCAGCTCACCCAGAATGCGTTGACGCGCAGCTTCATCTAGCGCCTGCCGAAAAGGCCGGAGGGCCGCAGCGCCAGCGTCAGCAGCAGCACGCCGAAGGCCACCGCCGGAGCCCAGGACGGGCCGGCGAAGGTCGAGACCACGCTTTCGACAACGCCCAGGATCATCGCGGCGATGAACATGCCGCTGATGCTGCCCATGCCGCCAAGGACGACGATCGCGAATACGCGTCCGATGTAGTCGCGCCCGATCGACGGCTCGACCGGGCCGATCATGATCAGCAGCGAGCCCGCGACGGAGGTCGTCGCGATTGCCAGCCCGAACGCGAACTGCTTGATGCGCACGGGGTCTGCGCCCATCAGCTGCAGCGCGAGCGGGTCCTGCGCGACGGCCAGGATCGCGCGGCCCATGAAGGTGCGCGACAGGTACAGCCATATGCCCCCTGTCATGACGAGCGCGACGGTGAAGGGCACCAGCATGCGCAGCGGAACGCCGATCCAGCCGAAATGAAAGCTCTTGCCGAGGTAGCTGGCGCTCACGAGGCGATAGTCGACCCCGTACACCAGCATCAGGCCCACCTCGAGGATGAACATGACGCCGAAGAAGAACGCCAGCCCGCTGAGCGATTCCTGGCCCGTGCGCTCGAAGGCGGCATAGTAGATGCGATACATCACTACGCCGACGAAGAAGAACAGCGGGGTGGCGAGCACCCCGATCAGCACCGGATCGAGCCCGAACCTGCTGTTCAGGATCCAGGCGATGTACGAACCTACGATGACGAACGCCGGGTGGGCGATGTTGACGATGTCGAGCTGGCCGAAGCTGATGGCCAACCCGATCGCCACGGCGGCATAGAAGCCGCCGAGCAGAACCCCCGCGACGAGGGCGTTAGAAAGGAGATCGGCCGAAAGCACCGCCGCGCGGGGCCCTGCTCAGACGGGATTACTTGTCAAACGGATAGACCATCGTCCCCGACTTCCACTGGTGCGGATAGAGCACGACCTGCGTCCCCTCCTTGCGGAACTGGTCCAGGTCGTTCGGCTTCACGTTGCGGAACTGCGTCATCAGCATCCGGGTCTGCGCCCACTCGCCGTTGCTGCCGAACTTCACCTTGCCAACCACGGTGTCGAAGGTGTGCTTGTGCATGTAGGCAGCGAGCTTGGCCTGGTTCATGCCGTGCGTGGCCTCGACCGCCTGACCGAGGACCTGCATGTACGCGTAGGCATACGGCGGCAGGTACTGGCCGAGCGGGTCGACGCCCTTGCCCTTGGCGGCTTGCTCATACTTCTTCAGGAACTCGTTGATGCCGGGGAAGTTCAGCGTCTTTGCGGGGACCCAGAAGTGGTAATTGACGATGTTTTCCAGCATCGGCCCGAGATTTTTCTGGATGCCCGCGAACTGCAGGCCGACCATGCCGCCGCCGAACATCTTCGCCTTCAGTCCGACCTCGCGCGCCGCCTTGACGATGCCGACGGACCCCGGCGGGTAGGACGCCACGAACACCAGGTCCGGTCGCTCGGCCTGGATCGCGCGCACGATCGGCGTGAAGTCCGGCGTTCCGGGCGGATAAGTCTTGTCGTACACCACCTTGAAGCCGAACTTCTTGGCGTTCTCGCGCGCGCCGGCCGCGGCAGCGAGGGCGAAGTCCGAGTCCGCCGCGATGATCGCCACGGTCTCGGGCTTCGGATGCTGCTGCGACGCGAGCTCGAAAAAGCCCTTGGACCAGTCGAGCTTGGGCTCGGGACCGGCGGGCATGATCTGGAAGTAGCGGTTGTAGTTGAACTGGTCGTTGACCGCGAGTCCGAACAGTGAAGGGAACACCAGCTTCTTGCGCATTACGATCGGCATCGCCGGCGAGATCTCGTTGGTGCCGTAGCTGGACACCACCAGGTCGACCTTGTCGACGTCCAGCAGCTTGGTGTAGATGCCCGGAACCGTGGACGGGCTGGTGGCGTCATCGTAGTAGACGAACTCCACCGGCCGGCCGAGCAGGCCGCCCTTCTTGTTGATATCGTCCTTCCAGATCTGCATCGCAATCAGCGCGGCCTTGCCCGCGCCAGCCAGGCCGCCGCTCAGCGCCATGCTGAAGCCGATCTTGATCGGCTGCGCGGCCTGTGCTCCGAACGAAACGAGCGAGCCGGACGCAAGCGCAAGGGCGACGACGCCCGAGGCCAGCGAGGCACGCATGAATGAACGACGCTTGATCATTTCCGAGTCCTCCTCCAAATTGGTGTCTTTCAGGTGTGTCCTCTTGTCGCGTGCGGGACTTTGAGAAAAGTGTATCAGCAAATCATCGGTCCTGGGTCAGATACCAGTCGAGGATCTGCTCCCCGGTCCACAGCAGCACGCCCGGCCGGGCCTGGATGTGCTGGTAGAGCTTTTCCAGCCAGCCGATGCGGTGCGGAACGCCGGTGATGTAGGGGTGCACGCTGATCGCCATTACGCGCGTGATGGTCTCGCTTTCCTCGTACAGCCGATCGAACTGCGCCGCGCCGCGTTTGAACATCTCGTCCGCGCCGTGATGCTGCAGCGCCATCATCGGAATGTCGTTCACCTCAAGCGTGTAGGGCACCGACACGATATGGCCCTTGCTCGTGCGGATCTTCACCGGCTGGTCATCGAGCACCCAGTCGGCGACGTACTCGAGGCCCTCCTCGTGCAGGATGTCGATCGTGTCGTAGGTCTCGGTCAGGCCCGGGCTTTCCCAGCCGCGCGGCGCCTTGCCGGTGAGCGAGCGAATCACCTCGATGGTGTCGCGGATTGCCTGGCGCTGGTCGGTAAGGTTGTGCATCGGGCCCTGCAGGTAGCCGTGCCCCATGAACTCCCAGTTCGCGTCGCGCGCGGCGTGCGCGATGCGTGGGTAGCTCTTGAGCACCGAGCCGTTGACTGCCATGGTCGGAGTGACCTTGCAGCGTGCCAGGGTGTCGACAAAGCGCCAGAACCCGACGCGCATGCCGTACTCGTGCCAGGCCCAGTTCGGCAGGTCTGGCTGCAGCGGCTGGCCCATCGGCGGCGGCAGCACGGTGCGCGGCATGTTGCGCTCGATCGACCACTCCTCGACGTTGACGATGGTCCACACCGCCATGCGCGCGCCGCCGGGCAGCTTGAGCGGCGGGCGGTCGACGATCGCCGAGTACGGCACTCGCTCGCGCGGCAGCTTGCCTTGCGCCATCGTCAAGCTCCCGTCGCGCGGTTGACCGCGGGCATCACTTTCTCCGCCATCAGCTCCATTGAGCGGCGCGCGAGCTTCGCGTCGACCCAATCGATGCCGCAGTACAGCAGGGTGCCGAAATCGCCTGTCGTTTCGCGAAAGGCGAGCAGCGCCTCGGCCACCTGGTCGGGCGTGCCCGCGATCACCAGGTCGTCGACCACGGTGTCGAGCGTCACCCGGTCGTCAGGCGTGTCCTTGGAAGGCTTGAACAGGTTGATGCGCCCGGCGCGCTTGAGCTTGAAGAACAGCTGCTGGTAATAGAAGCGGTACGGGCTGCCCGGGCCGATTCCGTACTCGCGCGCGGTGGCCGCATCGTCGGCGACGAACACGGTCTTCGCCACGCGCCAGTTGGCCGGGTCCGCCCTGCGCCCCGCGGCGGCGCAGCCCTCGGCGTACTTCGGCCAGTGCGACTTGACCCACTGCGGCAGCAGGAAGTTGGCCGAGATCGGGTCCCAGCCGCGCTTGGCGGCCTCGGCAACGCCCTTGGAGAAGGGCTCGACCGCGGTCACGACGATAGGCGGGTGCGGCTTCTGGTACGGCTTGGGAATGAGTCCCTGGCCGATTTCCGGAATCATGGTCTTCTCGGTCGAGACGTTCCAGAACCGGCCCTTGAGGTTGTAGGGCGGGTTGCCGGTCCAGATCGCGATCATGTGGTCGATGCATTCGACGAACATGGCGGTGCGGTCCGCGCCCATGTTGCCGAACACCTCCCAGTCCGAGGGCAGCCCGCCGGGGCTGATGCCAACGATGATGCGGCCCTCGAGCATGTTGTCGAGCATCGATACGGTGGCCGCGAGCTGGGCCGGGTGGCCGTTGGGCAGGTTGAGAGTGCCGGTGCCGAGCCTGATCTGCTTGGTGTCGTGCACCAGGCTGGCGAGGAAGGTGGCGCAGCTGGTGACCGACTCCGCGACGTCGGTGACGTGCTCGCCGACGAACGCCTCGCAATAGCCGAGCCGGTCGGCGAGCAGGATCGCCTCGCGGTCCTCCTTCAGGGTCTCGACGTAATTGCGCTGCGGCGGATGCAGCGGCATGGTGAAATAGCCGAGTTTCATCTATCTGCCTGTTTGCATGGTCGCGGTGCGTCGCTGGTGATCAGGCGATAATCTACACGCATGGGCACGAAACGCGCAAAGCGCAGATCGGCCTCGCGCCGAATGCTGCCGGGCGAGCGCGAGAAGCTGATCGTTAGCGAGGCGATCCGGTACTTCTCCGAAGTCGGCTTCTCTGGCCAGACGCGCGAGCTGTCGCGCCGCCTGGGCATCACGCAGCCGCTCTTGTACCGCTACTTCCCCTCCAAGCGCGCGCTGCTCGAGCGCGTCTACCGCGAGGTGTTTCTCGGCCGCTGGGATCCGGCCTGGCGCGCGCTGCTGGAGGATCGCTCGCGGCCGCTGCGAGCGCGCCTGATCGAGTTCTACCGGCGCTACACCACGGTCGTATTCCGCCCCGAGTGGATCCGGCTCTACATGTACGCCGGACTGGCGGGCACGGGCTTCAACCGGCGCTACATCGACATGCTCGAAAAGCAGCTGCTGCGGCGCATCTGCGCCGAACTCCGGGTGGAGCTTGGCCTGCCCGACGATCGGCGCGCCCCGATCTCGCCGTTCGAGATGGAGCTGGCGTGGGACCTGCACGGCGGGATCTTCTATTACTGCGTGCGAAAGTTCATCTACCGCAGCCGGGTGCACGAGGACCTCCCGGCACTGATCGAGCACGCGGTCGACAGCCTGCTGCTGGGCGCGCCGACGGTACTCGACCGGCTGCTCGGCAGAAAACGACCCCCCAACCGCATGAGGAGGTGAATCACATGCCATACCGTGAACAGCTGCGCAGGACGCGCGTCTCGCGCAAGGACATGCTCAAGCGCGTGGCGCGCTTCGACAAGCTGAAGGGATTCGACGGCGGCTTGCCCGACAGCAGCTATCCAGGCTGCGAGCGAATTCTCTACAACGTGATCGGCTTCCAGCCGCCGCAGGGCGAAAACCAGGGCGCGGTCACCTCGCCGGTGGGCGACAAGGCCTCGCGCCTGGCGGCGATCAAGATCTCCGAAGGCTTCAACCTGGGATATTGCCGCGCCCTGCCCGGACGCGGGCCGATGTTCCACAACCACGACACCAACGAGACCTTCATCGCCATGACCGGCACCTGGCGCGCGAGCTGGGAGAACGAGAAGGGGCGAATCGAGCACGTGGACTTGAAGCCGCTGGACGTGATTTCGTTTCCGGCCGGCGTCTCGCGCCGCTTCATGAACGTTACGCGCGGCAGCAAGCGCAAGTATTCGGTGCTGATGTTCGTCATCGGCGGCAACGCGCCGCGCGCCGAGTTCACGCGCGAGTCGATGCAGGAGCTGGCGGCGCAGGGGTACCTCGAGATGCGCTGAGGCTTGCTGTAAAATCAAGCACTTTCGCTTAGCGCCGGGATAATGGAATCAAGCCAGATCCGCTCGAGTTTCCTCGAGTACTTCAAGTCCAAGGGCCACGCCGTCGTGGCCTCGAGCCCGCTCGTGCCGGGCAACGACCCGACGCTGCTGTTCACCAACTCCGGCATGGTGCAGTTCAAGGACGTTTTCCTTGGCAGGGAGCAGCGGCCCTACAGCCGTGCAACGACCTCGCAGCGCTGCGTGCGCGCGGGCGGCAAGCACAACGACCTGGAGAACGTCGGCTACACCGCGCGCCACCACACCTTCTTCGAGATGCTGGGCAACTTCTCCTTCGGCGACTACTTCAAGCAGGACGCGATTCACTTCGCCTGGGAGCTGCTGACCAAGGTCTACAAGCTGCCGGCCGACAAGCTCTGGACCACGGTCTACCACACCGACGACGAGGCCTACCAGCTGTGGACGCGGGACATCGGGGTGCCGAAGGAGCGCTGCGTGCGCATCGGCGACAAGCCGGGCGGGCAGAAATACCAGTCGGACAACTTTTGGCAGATGGCCGAGACCGGCCCCTGCGGCCCCTGCAGCGAGATCTTCTACGACCACGGCGAGGGAATCCCCGGCGGGCCGCCGGGATCGCCGGATGCGGACGGCGACCGCTACATCGAGATCTGGAACCTGGTGTTCATGCAGTTCAACCGCGACGACGCGGGCGTGATGCACCCGTTGCCCAAGCCCTCTGTTGACACCGGCATGGGACTCGAGCGCATCGCCGCGGTGCTGCAGGGCGTGCATTCGAACTACGAGATCGACCTGTTCCAGGATCTGATCCGGGCCGCGGCGCGCGAAACCGGCGCCAAGGACCTGAAGAGCCCGTCGCTCAACGTGATCGCGGACCACATCCGCGCCTGCAGCTTCCTGATCGTCGATGGCGTCATTCCCGGCAATGAAGGCCGCGGCTACGTCCTGCGCCGGATCATCCGCCGGGCGATCCGCCACGGCTACAAGCTCGGGCAGCAAAAGCCCTTCTTCCATCGCCTCGTGGAGGACCTCGATCGCGCCATGGGCGCGGCCTATCCGGAGCTCAGCGCGGCCAAGGCGCGCGTGGCGCAGGTGCTCAGGCAGGAAGAGGAGCGCTTCGCCGAAACGCTGCACCACGGCATGCAGGTGCTCGAGGCGGCGCTGGCGGGCGAGGGGCCGATGCTCGACGGCGAGACCGTGTTCAAGCTGTACGACACCTTCGGCTTTCCGGTCGACCTCACGGCGGACATCTGCCGCGAGCGAGGGCTGCAGATCGACATCGCCGGCTTCGAGGCGGCGATGGGCCAGCAGCGCGAGCGCGCGCGCGCGGCGAGCAGGTTCTCGATGGCGGCGGGGCTCGACTACGCCGGCGGAAAAACGGAGTTCCACGGCTACGAGACGCTCTCGCTCAAGGGCACGGTGATCGCGCTCTACCGCGAGGGAGCGCAGGCGGGCGAGCTGAACGCGGGCGAATCGGGCGTGGTGGTGCTCGACCGCACGCCGTTCTACGCCGAGTCGGGCGGCCAGGTCGGCGACCGCGGCGAGATGGTCGGCCCGGCCGGCACCTTCGCCGTGTCCGACACGCAGAAGATCCAGGCCGAGGTGTTCGGCCACCACGGCGCGCAGGTCACCGGCCGGCTCAAGCTGGGCGACGAAGTGAGCGCGCAGGTGGACGTGACCTCGCGCCGGCGCGCGATGTGGAACCACTCAGCCACCCACCTGATGCACGCCGCGCTGCGCAAGGTGCTCGGCGCGCACGTGCAGCAAAAGGGCTCGCTGGTCGACGCACAGCGCACGCGCTTCGACTTCTCGCACCCGCAGCCAATGAGCGCGGACGAGATCCGCAAGGTTGAAGCGCTGGTCAACGACGCCATCCGGCGCAACCTCGAGGTGAGCGCGCGCATCATGAAGTTCGACAACGCGATCAAGGCCGGCGCGCTCGCCTTCTTCGGCGACAAGTACGGCGACGAAGTGCGTGTGCTCTCCATGGGCGACGTCTCGACCGAGCTGTGCGGCGGCACGCATGTCGCGCGCACCGGCGACATCGGCCTGTTCAAGATCGTCTCCGAGTCGGGGGTCGCGGCCGGCATCCGGCGCGTCGAAGCCGTGACCGGCGAGGGCGCGCTCGAGTACGTGCAGGATCTCGAGCGCCAGATGAGCTTCGTCGAGGGCTTCTACCAGACCACGCGCGACAAGCTCGAGGAGCGAATCCAGGCGACCCGCGAGCGCGAGCGCGCGCTCGAGAAGGAGCTGGCGCGCCTGAAGTCTAAGCTCGCCTCGAGCCAGGGCGACGATCTCGCCGACCAGGCGCGCGAAGTGAAGGGCGCCAAGGTCCTGGCCGCCTCGCTCGAGGGCGCCGACGCCAAGACGCTGCGCGAGACCATGGACAAGCTGAAGGACAGGCTGAAGTCGGCCGCGATCGTGCTCGGCACCGTGAACGACGGCCGGGTCTCGCTGGTGGCCGGCGTGACCGCCGATCTGACCGCCAAGCTGAAGGCGGGCGAGCTGGTCAACTTCGTCGCGCAGCAGGTCGGTGGCAAGGGCGGCGGGCGCTCCGACATGGCGCAGGCCGGGGGCGCCGAGCCCGCCAAGCTGCCCGATGCGCTGCGCTCGGTGCAGGGCTGGGTAGAGCAGAAGCTGTGACGCCCGCGCAGGCGCTCGCGGCCTCTCCTCTGGCGGTGGCGCTGCGCGGCTCGAGCGCGCTGCACGCGGCCGTGGCGAGCGTTCACCTGATCGGCGTGGCCCTGCTGGTGGGCTCGATCGCGGTGCTCGATCTGCGCCTGCTCGGCCTGTCGCGTTCGTTGCCGGTGCGGCGGCTCGCGGCGCACCTGCTGCCGTGGACTGCGGCGAGCTTCCTGCTGATAGTGCCCAGCGGCCTGCTGATGTTCCTCGCGCGCGCCGAGGAGCTGATCGGCAGCCCTCTGTTCGCGCTCAAGATGATGCTGCTGCTGGCGGCCGGCACCAACGCGGCTGTGTTCCATGCCGCGGTGTTCCGCGGCGCGGCGGCCTGGGACGTCGATGCACCGCCGCCATGGCAGGCGCGCGTTTGCGCCGGGCTGTCGCTCGCGATCTGGGTTAGCGTGATCGTCTGCGGGCGCACGCTGGCCAAGGCCTAGCGTCCCGCCCCGGACTAAAAGCCGATGCGAGATCTCTTCGCGCCGCGCCCGTCCTGGATGTCGTCCGGGCTCACTTCGCCGCGACCCGCGAGCTTGGCGTTACCGAAGCCCAGCTGCACCGCGCGCCGCATTTCGCGCGGCGTGAGCTCCGCCAGCCGCTCGAGCACGGGCTGCGACGGCGTTTCGGGAAACTGCCGCCCCCAATCGTGCGCCGCGCGGATCTCGCGGTAGATCGCCAGCGCGATGCGCCCCGCCGCGTCGGCGTCCGGCGGGTCGATCTGGTACACGTTCATGCGGTTGAGGATCGGCTCCGGGATGCGCGCCGCGTCGTTCGCGGTAGCGAACCACACCGCACCCGAGGCGTCGATCGGCAGCTCGACGAATTCGTCCACGAACTGCATCGCCGTCTGGGACTCGAGCAGCGCGTAGAGCGCGCCCAGCGGATCGTACTGGCCGCCGTCGGCTGCCTTGTCGAGCTCGTCGACCACCATCACCGGATTGGCGTACTCGCCGTGCAGGAAGGTGTCGAACACCTTGCCGGGCTTGGCGTTCTTCCACTGCGACGAGGCGCCCGACAGGATCCAGCCCGCGGTGAGCGAGCTCATCGGCACGAAGCCGAAGCCGGTGCCGAGCAGGGCCGCGATGCGCCTGGCGAAATGCGTCTTGCCGATGCCCGGTTCGCCCAGCAGCAGGGTGGGCGGGAGCTCGACTGAATCTTCGGAGTCGATGCATAGCGCGAGGTGCTTGCAGATGTCCTCCAGCACCTCGCCGAAGTTGGGCAGCTCTTCGAACAGCTCGTCCATCTGCGGCATCGACGAGGGCTTGACGGTGAAGCGCTGGCCGCCCATGCGCAGCATCTTCTCGTACAGCGCGCGCAGCGCCTCGCTCGCCGAAGGAGTCAGCTCCTGCAGGGCCTTGTCGACGTCCGCGACGCTGTAGACGTCCTTGAAGCCCGCGACCGGGATTGCGACGTTTGCCGACATTCTTCTACCTCCTCGGTTTTCGGCGGCATGCCCGCGCGAAAAACGTAACACGATGCTTGATTGAGAAGCAATAGTCGGGCCAGTCGATGGCAGCCGTCGGTTTCGAGTGCTAACGCCATTCCATAGAGTTCGCACGGCCATGCCCGCCCTGACGTCCAGCTTTCGCGCCGAGCTCACGCCGGGACGGAAAGTTGCCAAAGACGCCCCCGCATGATTCAATCCCGACTGAGGTCGATGCGATGAAGCGCTGGTTCTACGGCTTTTTCTTCTTCTTCCCGCGCCCACTGGCGGAAGGGAACGGCTAGCCGCATCCCGACGAATCCCGAAAAACCGCCAGGGCCCTAAAGCCTGGCGGTTTTTTTTTGCCCCCCACGGAAGCCACCCATGACCACGCCCACAGACGCCCACCCGGCCGCTTCGCCGCTAGACAGGACCTCGCTCACCGATGACGAGCGGATCGAGAACATCGTTCCGCTGCCGCCGCCGGAGCACCTGATCCGCTTCTTCCCCATCCAGGGCACCCCGGTCGAGACGCTGATCACGGACACGCGGCGCCGCGTGCGCGACATCCTGCACGGGCGCTCGGACCGGCTGCTGGTGGTGATCGGTCCGTGCTCGATCCACGACCCGGCCGCCGCGGTGGCCTATGCCGAGCGCCTCGCCGTCGAGCGCACCCGCTTCGCCGGCGAGCTCGAAGTGCTGATGCGGGTCTATTTCGAAAAGCCGCGCACCACCGTGGGCTGGAAAGGCCTGATCAACGACCCCTATCTGAACGGGAGCTTTCGCATCAACGAGGGCCTGCGCATCGCGCGCGACCTGCTGCTGCGCATTAACCAGGCAGGCGCTCCGGCGGGCTGCGAGTTCCTGGACGTGATCTCGCCCCAGTACATCGGCGACCTGGTGTCGTGGGGTGCAATCGGCGCGCGCACCACCGAATCGCAGGTGCACCGCGAGCTCGCCTCGGGGCTGTCGGCTGCGGTCGGATTCAAGAATGGAACCGACGGCAATGTCCGCATCGCGGTCGACGCCATCCTCGCAGCGCGGCAGAAGCACCATTTCCTCTCGGTGCACAAGAGCGGGCAGGTATCGATCGTCGAGACGCGCGGCAACGACGACTGCCACATCATCCTGCGCGGCGGGCGGCAGCCCAACTACGACGCGCAAAGCCTCAAGGGCGCCTGCGACGAGCTGCGCAACGCGGGCCTGCCGGAGCGGCTGATGATCGATTGCTCGCACGCCAACAGCCGCAAGGACTACCGGCGGCAGCTCGAAGTCTGCGCCGAGGCCGGAGCGCAGGTCGCATCGGGCGACGGGCGCATTATCGGTGTGATGGTGGAGTCGAACCTGGTCGAAGGGCGGCAGGATCTCAAGCCGGGCCGGGAGCTGACCTTCGGCCAGAGCATCACCGACGCCTGCCTGGGATGGGAAGCGTCGGTGGCGCTGCTCGAAGGCCTGGCGCAGGCAGTCGCGAAGCGGCGCGAGACGAGTGCGGTGCGCGACGCCGCGGCAGCCGAGGACTGAGTCCTGCAGGCGCTCTCGCCCGAGGTGATCTGCGCCGCGGCGCTAATCGTGCTCGGGGCCTATGTCGTGTACGGCATGACCGGGTTCGGTTCCACCGTGCTCTCGATGCCGCTGCTAGCGCAGATGCTGCCGCTCAAGTTCGCGGTGCCGCTGATGCTGCTGCTGGATCTCACGGCCTTCGCGCTGTTTGGCGCCCGCTTCCGGCGCGGCATCCGCTACGACGAGATTCGCTGGCTCGCGGCGTTCATGCTCGCGGGCATGGCGCTCGGGCTGACGCTGCTGATCCGCGTTTCCGAGCAGCGCCTGCTCGCCGGCCTGGGTCTGTTCGTACTCGCGTACGCCGCCTATGGGCTGACGCGGCGCGGCGTCCCGGTGGCGCTCGTGCGCGCCTGGAGCGGCCCGATCGGCCTCGCCGGCGGCGCGCTGTCTGCAATGTTCGGCACCGGTGGCGTCCTGTTCGCGATCTTCAACAGCGGCCGCATCCGCGACAAGAGCGAGCTGCGAGCGACCAATGCCGCGATGATCATGGCATCGTCGCTCGTGCGGGTGGTGCTGTTCGGCGCCACCGGACTGCTGTCGCAGGACGGGCTCGCGGCCTGCGCGCTGTTGCTCGCGCCCGCCGTGATCGCCGGCGTGCTGATCGGCAATCGGTTGCACGCCGCGATTCCGGCCGCGGCCGTGGTGCGCGTGGTCTATCTGCTGCTGCTGGCGGCGGGCGTTTCGCTGCTGGTGCGCGCGGCGGCCTCGTGAGGCGTGCGCGACGGCGACTATAATCGCCGCTTTCCGCGTGCGCCCGATTTTCCGGATGCCTCTCACCACTCGCCGCTGGCTCGGCATCGCGCTCATCGCCACGCTCGCGTTCCGCTTCTGGCTCTCGGCTGTGCTGCCTATGAGCGGCGACGAGGCGTACTTCGCGCTATGGGGCCGCCATCCGGACCTCGGCTTCTACGACCATCCGCCGATGGTCGGCTGGCTGCTCGCGCTGATTCTGCGCTGGTCGGACGCCGAGTGGGCGCTGCGCCTGCCGGTGACGCTGCTGCCGCCCGCGCTGGCGCTGATGCTGCGCGCGGCGCTGCGCGGCTGGTTCGGCCGCGACGAGGACAGCGCCAACCTCGCCGCGCTGTGCGTGCTGCTGGTGCCGCTGAACTTCGTCAACGTCCTGATCACGACCGACACGCCGCTGATCTTCTTCTCGACGCTGTCGGTGCTTTTCTTTGCGCGCGCGGCGCAGCGCGGATCGGCTTGGGTCTTCCTCGCCTCGGGCGTGTTCCTCGGTCTCGCTTTCCTGTCGAAATATTTCGCGGTGCTGCTCGGACTGGGCTATTTCGCCTGGGCGCTCGCCTCGCCTGGCGCGGCGCGACGCTGGTCGGGACCGCTCCTGGTCTTTCTCGGGGCGCTGCCGTTCGCGCTCGAGAACCTGTACTGGAACTACGAGGCCTGCTGGTGCAACCTGATGTTCAACGCGGTCAACCGGCAGTCCGACGCCGCCTGGTCGCTGGTCACGCCCGCGCTCTACGCGCTGTCGCTCGCCTACCTCGCCGCGCCTCTTCTTTACTGGACATGGAAGGAGCGCACGCAGCTGCGCGCGAGCGCGGCGCTGCCGCAGGGGCGGGCGTTGCTGCTGACCTGGGCCGTGCCGCTGGCGGCGTTCGTGCTGGTGTCCCTGCGCAAGGAGGTGGGCCTGCACTGGCTGCTGTCGTTCCTGCCCCCGCTGATCGCAAGTGTTGCGCTGCTGCCCGGTCGACGGGCGCTTGCCTCGAGCGCGCGCTTTTTCGCCTGGTTCGTCGCGCTGCACGCGCTTGCGATCGCGGTGGTGGCCAGCCTGCCGATGCAGACCTGGCAGGGATGGACGCGAATGTATCCGCGCATCGTCGCGTTCGCCGACACGCGCGGCGTGCTGAAGCAGATCGCGCCGTATGAAGGGCGCTACCAACTTGCGGCCAGCAGCTACGCGGCGGCCGCGAGCTACGAGTACTACGCGGGTCGCAGAGTGATCGTGTTCGGCCCGGGCTCGTCGCACGCGCGGCACGACGACATCCTGACCGACTTCCGCAAGCTCGACGGCGACGATATCTTGGTGTTGCGGCCCTCGCCGCCGCCCATGAACGAATACCGGCCGTACTTCCGCAGCGTGCAGGTGCACACGTTCCCGGTCAGAGACGTCACGTTCTACGCGGTGCTTGGCCAGGGCTTCGACTACCGGGCGTATCACGACGGCGTGCTGAGCTTCGTGCGCGATCACTACTACCGCCGGCCGGGCTGGCTGCCGCCGGGGCGCTGCTACTTCTGCGAGCGCTACTTCGGCAGCGGCGACTGCGGCTGGAGGAACTGAACGTGCTGCGCGCGCGCGACCTGGTGCGCCTGCTGCGGCCGCAGCAGTGGGTCAAGAACGGATTCGTGCTCGCCGGCGTCGTCTTCGGCCACGGTTGGGAAGACCCGCACACGGTCGTTCTCGCGCTGTCGGCCTTCGTCGCCTTCTGCCTGGCCTCGAGCGCGGTGTACGCGTTCAACGATTGCGTCGACGCCGAGCAGGACCGCGGCCACCCGGAGAAGCGCACGCGCCCGGTTGCGAGCGGCGCGGTCAGCATCGCCGAGGCCCTCACGCTCGCCGCGCTGTTCACCCTGGCGGGGCTCGCGCTCGCATCGCTCACCACGTGGGGCGTGGCGGCCACGGTGGCGGGCTATCTGGCCCTGAATGCCGCCTACACGCTCGGCTTGAAGCACGTGCCGGTGATCGACGTGCTGGCGCTCGCATCGGGTTTCATGCTTCGGCTGCTCGCCGGAACGGCGGGCATCGGCATCGCGCCCTCGAACTGGCTGCTGGCCTGCGGCATGCTGCTTACGCTATTTCTGGGCTTCGCCAAGCGCCGCGCGGAGCTCGAGCGGCTGGCCGGCGACGCCGGCCAGCATCGCGCGGTGCTGGCCGCCTACAGCACGCGCTTCCTGGACGGGGCAATAACCGCGTGCGCGATCGGAATGATCGTCGCCTACGTGTTCTATACCCTGGCGCCGGAAACGGCCGAACTGCACGGCACCAGCCGCCTCGTATTGAGCGTGCCCTGGGTGCTGCTCGGCACCTTGCGTTATCTTTTCCGCCTGCGCTACCGCGGCGGCGGCGGCGATCCCTCCTCCGAGCTGCTGCGCGACCCGGCGCTCGCGGCCGCGGTGGTGGGCTGGCTGGGCACGGTGTTGTGGCTCATTGGCTGAGCTTTTCGGCATAATGGGCCGATGGCCAGTCCCGTCGACACCGGAGATCGCTCCCAGCTCCTCGCGCACCTCGAGCCGCTGGGCGACGCCGCGAAGTTCGCCGACCGGATCCACGCCCTCATCCCCCGCTGCCGGCTGCTGGAGAATTTCTCCCCAGGCGAAGTCCGGCTGCTGGCGCATTTCATGGACGTTTATCGCGCCGAACCGGGGGTCGAGATCATGCGCGAGGGCGAGGGCGGCGATTTCATGCTGATGATCATCGAAGGCAAGGTCGAAGTGCAGAAGCGCGACCGCTGGAACACGCCGCAGGTGATCTCGGAGGTCGAGGCGGGCCGTACGCTGGGCGAGATGTCGATGATCGACGGCGAGCCGCGCTTCGCGACCTGCATGGCGATCGAGCCGACCCTGATCGCGGTGCTCGACCGCGAGCGCCTGGCGCGCATCATCGTGGAGCAGCCGATGCTGGGGGCCAAGATTCTGATGGAGCTGGTGCTTATGCTGTCGCAGCGGCTGCGAGCGACCAGCATGCGCCTGCTCGAGCTACTGGACGAAAAGTCGCAGCGCAGCATCGACACGCTGTGAGCGGGCCGCGGGGCGCGGCGGAGCTGTAAGGTCGAGCGCGCTCGCGCGACTCAGTCTGAGCGACACCGACAAGGACGCCACGATGCACGCGACCCTCCCCCTCATGCGGCGCTACGGGTTCCCCGCGATCCGGCGCGACCGGCTCGAGACGCTCCAGGTGAACCTGGGCTACCGCTGCAACCAGAGCTGTCTGCACTGCCACGTCAACGCCGGCCCGAATCGCAGCGAGCAGATGTCCGCGGAGACGATCACCGACGTGCTTGCGTACATCGAGGTCGCCGGGGTCAAGAAGCTCGACCTGACCGGCGGCGCGCCCGAGCTCAATCCGCATTTCCGCGAGCTGGTGCAGCGCGCGCGCGAACTCGGAGTGCACGTGATGGACCGCTGCAACCTCACTATCCTCGAGGAGCCGGGCCAAGAGGGCCTGGCCGAGTTCCTCGCCGGCCAGCGCGTCGAGGTGATCGCGTCGCTTCCCTGCTACCAGGAGGCCAACGTCGACCGGCAGCGAGGCAGCGGCGTGTTCGAGCGCAGCCTGCGCGCGCTCGCGCGCCTTAACTCGCTCGGCTACGGCAGGAGCGACAGCGGCCTGGAGCTTAGCCTGGTCTACAACCCCCAGGGCGCGGTGCTGCCGCCGCCACAGGGGCAGCTCGAGGCCGACTACCGGCGAGAGCTGGGCGAGCGCTACGGCATCGTGTTCACCCGACTTTACGTGCTCGCCAACATGCCGATCCAGCGCTTCGGCTCGACGCTGGTGTCGAAGGGGCAATTCAACGACTACATGACGCTGCTGCACGGCGCGTACCGCAGCGAGAATCTCGAGTCCGTCATGTGTCGCACGCTGATCTCGGTCGATTGGCGCGGTCAGGTCTACGACTGCGATTTCAACCAGATGCTCGACCTGCCGCTCGGCCTGAAGGGAAAAGCGCGGCCCCAGCTTTCGGACCTGATCGGGAGAGATCTGCGCGGCGGCCCGATCGCGGTGCGCGACCATTGCTACGGCTGCACCGCGGGGCAGGGCTCGTCGTGCGGCGGCGCGCTGCATGACTGAGACGCGGCCGGGGAGGACCTGTCCGGTCGGATACCGTTACGGCGCGCAGGCCCTGGCCGCGCCGGCCGCGCTGCGGGTCGACACGCTGTGGGTTGCGGGTGGCCTCTACGGCAACGTGTTCGCGCTCGAGCGCCTGCTGGAACTGTACCGGCGCGAGCCGGGGCCCAAAGCGCTCGTGTTTAATGGCGACTTTCACTGGTTTGACGTCGACGCCGCAGACTTCCTGCGCGTGAACCGCAGTGTGCTCGAGCATTGCGCCACGCGCGGCAACGTTGAAACCGAGCTGGCCAGTCCCGCCGAGGGCGCGGGCTGCGGCTGCGGCTACCCCGACTGGGTCGGCGACGAGGACGTTGCGCGCTCGAACCGCATTATCGAGCGCCTGCGCCAGACCGCCCGCGTCGTTCCCGGCGCCGCCGCCGCGCTCGCCGCGCTGCCGATGCACCTTGTGGCGCAGGTCGGCGGCGAGCGCGTGGGCGTGGTGCACGGCGACGCCGACTCGCTCGCCGGCTGGGGCTTTTCGCAGGAAGAGCTGGCGGGCGCCGACGGCGCGCACGCGGCGCGCGCGGCTTGCGCGCGCGCCGGCGTACGCGTGTTCGCCTCCAGCCACAGCTGCCTGCCGGTACTGCAGCTCCTCGACGCGGACCTGGCGGTTGTCAACAACGGCGCGGCCGGAATGCCGAATTTCGCCGGCACGCGCTTCGGTCTGGCGACGCGAATCTCGCTCAGGCCCGGGCGAGGGGCGTTGTACCGGGCGCAAGTGGCCGGGTTGTCGGTCGAGGCGGTGGCGCTGGAGTACGACGCCGCGGCCTGGGAGCGCTCGTTCCTGTCGCAGTGGCCACCAGGCTCCGATGCCCATCGTTCGTATTACCGCCGCATCGTGCACGGGCCGCGCTACGGGGCGGCGCAGGCTCTGCGCCTCGGCGAGGCGGTGACGTGAGAAGGTCCCGGCTCGCGGTCGGGGTCGTCATCGTCGTGCTGGTGGCGGCATTCTTTGCCGCCGGAGGACAGCGCTACCTGAGCTTCGAGACCATTAAGGCGCAGGAAGGCGCGTTGCTGAACTACTACGCCTCGCACGCCTGGCAGACCGCGCTCGGCTTCTTCCTCGTCTACGTGGCCGTCACCGGCCTTTCGCTGCCCGGCGCCGCGCTCATGACGCTCATTGCGGGCGCGATCTTCGGCCTCGCGTGGGGCACCGTGATCGTGTCTTTCGCTTCGAGCATCGGCGCGACGCTCGCTTTTCTTGCCAGCCGTTTCCTGCTGCGCGACTGGGTGCAGCAGCGCTTCGGCCACGCCATGCGCGCAGTGAACGAGGGCGTCGAGCGCGAGGGCGCGTTCTACCTGTTCACTCTGCGCCTGATCCCGGCGGTGCCGTTCTTCGTGATCAACCTGGCGCTTGGCCTGACGCCGATCCGCGCCGCGACCTTCTACTGGGTGAGCCAGATCGGCATGCTGGCGGGCACGATCGTGTACGTCAACGCCGGCACCCAGCTGGCGGCGATCGAGTCGCCGGCGGGGATTCTCTCTCCCGGGCTGCTCGGCGCCTTCGTCCTGCTCGGGCTGTTCCCGCTGCTGGCCAAGAAAGCGCTCGACATCGTCCGGGCGCGCAGCGTGTACCGGCGCTGGAAACGTCCGGCGCGGTTCGAGCGCAACCTGGTCGTGATCGGCGCCGGCTCGGCCGGCCTGGTCAGCGCCTACATCGCCGCCGCGGTGCGCGCGCGGGTGACTCTGATCGAGAAACACCGCATGGGCGGCGACTGCCTGAACACCGGCTGTGTGCCGTCCAAGGCGCTGATCAAGTCGGCGCGGGTGTTGACGGAAATCCGGCGCGCGCCGCAATACGGCCTGAAGTCGGCCAGCGTCGAGTTCGAATTCGCCGACGTGATGGAGCGCGTGCAGCGCGTGGTGCGCGCCGTCGAGCCGCACGATTCCGCGGCGCGCTACACCGAGCTGGGCGTCGAATGCCTGCAGGGCGAAGCGAAAATCGTCTCGCCCTGGGAGGTGGAGGTGAAGCTCGCGGGCGGCGAGACGCGGCGCCTGAGCACGCGCGCGATCGTGATCGCCGCCGGCGCGCGCCCGTTCGTGCCGCCGATACCCGGCATCGACCAGGTCGGCTGCTTCACCTCGGACACCGTGTGGGGGCTGCGCGAGCTGCCGCGCCGGCTGGTGGTGCTCGGCGGCGGGCCGATCGGCTCCGAGCTCGCGCAGTGCTTCGCGCGCTTCGGCGCCAAGGTGACGCAGGTGGAGATGCTGCCGCGCATCATGGTGCGCGAGGATCCCGAGATCTCCGAAATGGTGATGCACAAGTTCCGAGAGGAGGGAATCGAGGTTCTGGTCGGGCACAAGGCCAAGGCGTTCCGGGTTGAGGGCGGCGAGAAAGTTCTGATCGCCGAACATGCGGGCGGCGAGGTGCGTATCGTGTTCGACGCGCTGCTGTGCGCCGTAGGGCGGGTGGCGAACACCGAGGGTTACGGGCTCGAGGCGCTGGGCGTGCCCGTCACCCGCCAACGCACGATCGAGACCAACGAGTTCCTGCAGACGCCGTACCCGAACATCTACGCCTGCGGCGACGTCGCTGGGCCGTACCAGTTCACCCACACCGCCGCGCACCAGGCCTGGTACGCGGCGGTGAACGCCTTGTTCGGCAGGCTGTGGAAGTTTCGCGCCGACTACTCCGTGATTCCATGGGCCACCTTCACTGACCCCGAGGTGGCGCGAGTGGGCCTCAACGAGACCGAGGCCAAGGAGCGCGGGGTTCGCTACGAGGTTTCGACTTACGGCATCGACGACCTCGACCGCGCGATCGCGGACGAAGAGGCGCACGGCGTGGTCAAGGTGCTCACGGTCCCGGGCAAGGACCGGATCCTCGGCGTCACGATCGTCGGCGCGCACGCCGGCGACCTAATTGCCGAGTTCGTCGCCGCGATGCGCCACGGCCTCGGGCTGAACAAGATCCTCGGCACGATCCACATTTATCCGACTATGGCCGAGGCGAACAAGTACGCCGCCGGCGTGTGGAAGAAGGCGCACGCGCCGCAGGGACTGCTGCGCGCGGTCGAGCGCTTCCACGGCTGGATGCGGGGCGGATGACGGCTGCGCCGGGGCGGCGGATCACGTTCGTGGTCCCGGTGCTGAATGAGGCTGCGGACATCGCGGCGAGCCTCGAGGCGCTCGCGCCGCTGCGCGCGCGCGGCCACGAGGTGATCGTGGTCGACGGCGGCAGCGAAGACGGCACCCCGGGGCTCGCGCGCCCGCAGGCGGACCGGATTCTGGTCGCGCCGCGCGGGCGCGCGCAGCAGATGAACGCGGGGGCGCGCGGCGCGACCGGTGACGCGCTCGTGTTCCTGCACGCGGACGTTCGCCTGCCGCGGGAGGCGGACCGCATGGTGCTGGAGGCCCTCGCCACACGACTCTGGGGCCGCTTTGACGTGCGGCTGGACAGCCCGCGCGCGCTGCTCGCGCTGGTGGGCGCGATGATGAATCTGCGCTCGCGCCTGACCGGAATCGCCACCGGCGATCAGGCGCTGTTCGTGCGGCGCGAGCTGTTCGATCGTCTGGGCGGCTACGCCGAGATCCCGCTGATGGAGGACATCGAGCTCTCGTCCAGGCTGCGCCGTGCCGGTTGTCCCGCCTGCCTGGACGCGCGCGTGCTCGCCTCGGCGCGGCGCTGGGAGGCGCGCGGCGCGCTGCGCACCATCGTGCTCATGTGGCGCCTGCGCCTGGCTTACTACCTGGGCGCCGATCCGGCGCGCCTCGCCGAGCGTTACCGCTGATGCGTGCCGGCGCGGCGATCATCGTGTTTGCGCGCGCGCCGCAGCCCGGGCGGGTGAAGACGCGGCTCGCACCGCGCATGGGCGAGTGGGGCGCAGCGCGCCTGCACCGGCGCCTCGTGCGCCGAACGCTGCGCGTCGCGCTGGCGGCGCGCTGCGGCCCGGTCGAACTACACGGCGCGCCGCGCGCGCGGCATGCGTTGTTCCTGCAGTATGAAAAGAAACTGAACATCGTTCTGCGGAACCAGCGCGGCCGCGACCTTGGGGAGCGCATGTTCAACGCGATCGTCAATGGCCTGCGCGCTCACCGTGCGGTGATTCTGGTCGGCACCGACTGCCCGGCGCTCGAGGCGCGCGACCTGCGACGCGCGGCGCGCGCGCTGGCCGGCGGCTGCGACGCGGTGGTCGCGCCGGCCGAGGACGGCGGCTACCCGCTGATCGGCCTGCGGCGCGTCTCGCCGCGCCTGTTCGAGAACATCGCCTGGGGCGGACCGGAGGTGTTCGCGCGCACCGCGCAGGAGCTCGATCGCCTGGGATGGGGCTGGCGCCGGCTGCGCACGCTGTGGGACGTCGACCGCCCCGAGGACCTCGAGCGCCTGTACACCGCCCCTAAAGGGCCCCGCTCTTTTTGAGCAGCGCGGCGACGCGCTCGGCGATAAGGTGGTAGCCGCGGGCGTTGGGGTGGACCGGGTCCGATTTCAGATCCGCGTGCCTGAGCACCTCGCCGATCGCGTCGCCCTGGTACGGAAGCGCGAACTCGTGCGCGATCTTGGCGTAGAAGTCCGGCGGGGTGAGGGTGAAGCCCGGTTCGGGTGTGCCGATCAGCACCACCTCGACGTGACGCGCCCTGGCCAGCCGCACCATGGCTCGCACGTTGGCTGCGGCCTGCTGCTTGCCTAGGCGCTGCAGGAAGTCGTTGCCGCCGATGCACAGCAGCAGCAGGCGCGGCGAATATTCGTCCAGCGCGCCGGGCAGGCGTTCGAGTGCGTGTGCGCTGACCTCGCCCGGCAGGCCTGAGCCCACCACCCGCCGCTCGATGAGCTGCGCGAGCTGAGCGGGGTAGCTTTCCTGTTCGCTCGCGCCGGTGCCGTAGGTGAGGCTGTCGCCGAAGGCGAGTACTACGTCGTCTTGGCTTAGACGCTCGAGCTGGGGCGACTTGCCGCAGGCGGCGAGCGCCAAGATGCAGGCGAGCAGCGCGAGCCGCGCTATCTGCATTGCCCGCCGGTGAAGTCGTTCAGACGCGCTTTTCGGGATGCTGCCAGTTGCCGGCATGGATCCGCGCGCTGCAGGCGGGCAGCAGGTCCCTGACCGCGTCGGCGACGCGCGCGCGCTCCACCGGCTTCGCAATGAATGTGTTCGCGCCCAGGACCTTGCAGCGCAGAATCGATTCCTCGTCCGCCATGACCGACAGCACCGCTACCGGCGTGGCGCGGTTGGCCGAGTCCATGCGCAGCCGCTTGAGCACCTCGAAGCCGCCCACCCCCGGCATCAACAGGTCGAGCACGATCACGTCGTAGGCCGTTTCGCCTGCGAGGAGCAGGGCCTGCTCGCAGGTGCCCGCCAGTACCACCCGCACACCGAGTTCCTGGCTGAGGATGCGTCCGACGAGCAGCCTGGTCGGCTCGTGATCGTCGACGATCAGCACGGTGTAGGTTTTGCCTGGCTTGGCCATGACCACACTTACGCAAGTGGCGTGCCTGCATTCCTGCCTCACGCTTCCTGACGAATTTCCCGCCGCAGCGCATTCCAGCGTGCGCCCGCCGCTCGCTTCGCGCGCGGGCCGCGGCGCCAGTCGAGCCGCCGACAGCGGTTGTCGAATTTTCGGCGGCGTCCGGGCCGCCGCAGGACCGGATTCCTCTAGAATCTGTGCTCCTTGCCGAGCGGGGCGCGGGACGATGAGCAACGACGAGATCGTGGTGACCGTGGAGGCGGGGCTGGCCGACCTGGTGCCCACCTTCCTTGCCAACTCCCGCGCGCACGCGCGCACGCTGCTCGCGGCGGCCGCCGCGGGCGACCTCGCGGCCGCGGCTTCTGTCGGCCACAACCTCACCGGCAGCGGGACGAGCTACGGCTTCGAGCGGGTTTCCGATCTCGGGCGCGAAATCGAGCGCTCGGCTAAGGCCGGCGACGCGCGCGCCCTGGGCGATCTCGCGCAGCAACTCGAGGACTACCTTGCGCGCGTGCGCGCGGTTAGCGGTTAGCGGGGCGCTCAAAGCGCGGCCACGGTCTGCACTTCGACCAGGAACGGCTCGGCCACCAGGCGGTCGATCACCAGCAGCGTATTGGGCGGGAAAGCGCCGCTCGGGAACATGCGCGGAAATTCGCGCAGACGAAACGACATGAACTTGGCGATGTCCTGCGAGTGCGCGACGTAGGTCGTGAACTGCACCACGTTGTCCCAGCCGGCGCCCGCCGAGTGGAGCGCGGCTTCGATGTTGCGAAAAACCTGTCCGCACTGCGCCTCGAAATCGTCTCCGCCGACCAGCTTGCCGTCGCGGTCCGCCGCCAGCATGCCGGCGATGAAGAGGTATTCGGAAGCCTTGACCCGGGTTACGTGTGAGTACTGCCCCAGCGGCTTGCCGAGGCTGTCCGGGTTGTAGATCCTGATCTCAGCCATGCGTGTTCTCCTCTCTTGGCGGCGGGTCAGAGATTCGTGCGCGCGGCGCGCTTACGCCCGTCGATCTGCGCCTTGACGGTTGCCGCGAGCGTGGCGCGCTCGATCGGCTTCACCAGGTACGCGCTGGCGCCCGCGCTCATGCATTGCTCCCGGGTCTTGGGATCCGACACCACCGTCACGACAACGACCGGCGTCGCCGCGTTCGGCGGGTGTGCCCTGATCTGTTTCAGCACCGCGAGGCCGCCGATGCCGGGCAGAAGCAGGTCGAGCAGGATTGCATCGTAGGCAAATTCCTCCGCCAGTCTCAGCGCCCGCTCGCAGGTGCCGGCGAGCTGCACCTCCACCTTCAGCTCGCTGCTCAGGATGCGCGCCAGTAGCAGCCGCGTGGCTTCCTCGTCGTCTACGATCAGAATTCGGTGGCGCGGAGCGGCTTTGTTGGCGCCGGCCATCGCCGCTAGGCCCCCAGTTGGCCGGCAAGGTCGATGAAGTCGCTCGCGTTGACGTCGAATGCGGGCTCGGGAGTGATATCGGCACGCGCCTTCGGACCGCGCTCGAGCGGCCGTGCCACGAACGCGGTGCGCAGACCGCAGGACTTGGCCGCGAACAGGTCGTCCTTGTGCGCCGCGACCATCATGACCTCCTCGGTCGCCAGCCCGAGCAGATTCGCCGCGCCGCGATACGCCTCGGGGTCGGGCTTGTAGTGATGAAAGAACTCGGCCGACAGGATGCAGTCCCATGGCAGGCCGGCCGACTTCGCCATGTTGGTGAGCAGCGCGACATTGCCGTTGGACAGCGTGGCGATGACGTAATCGCGCTTGAGGCGGCGCAGCCCGCCGCGCGCGTCGCGCCAGGGCTTGAGACGGTGCCAGGCGCGGTTGAAGTGCTCGATTTCGGCCGGCGACAGGCCCACGATGCCGAACTGCTTCAGCAACTCGTCCAGGATCATGCGGTGCAGCGCATCGATCGTGGTCCACGGCAGCTCGCCCGCGCGCACCCTGGCCATCGCCGGGCGGTAACCGGCGCGCCAGGCGTCGGCGAAGGCCGGCCACTTGACGCGCAGCTTGTGCGCGCGCCCGAGGCGGCGGCCTTCCGCAATGATCGATCCACGCCAGTCGACGACGGTGCCGAAGACGTCGAACACGAGGGCTTTCACCGCGGGCGCCGATGTGCGCATGGTGAAGCTATTGTACTGGCTCCACGCGCGCTCGCCGTGAGCCCGGCGCGCGCTTATCGCGTTTTCCCGCGCCTCACCAGACCTTCACGCACGGACCGCTGTACATCACCGGTCCGGTCGGCGCGCCGGTGGGCGAGCCGCCCATCGGCTCCAGGCTCACCGCGAGCATGGGTACGTCGCCGAGCGATCGATCCGCCACCGCATGCAGCGGAAGCATCGTCTTGTCGCCCTTGCCGACCATGCCGAGCGATTTCGGCGGCTGTCCCGCGGGCATCATGGCCCACAGCTCGAGACTCCTGTCGGGCACGTTGATCGAGGGATCGAGCGTCTTGACCCAGAGCTGGTCGGAGGTGCGGCTCGCCGCCGCGACCAGCATCGGCTTGTGCGTCTTGGGATCCGAGAGCACCGCAAGGTAGGTCGCGGGCATCTCGTTCGACGGCACGCGCAGCACGACCGGCGCGGGCGCCGGTTGCGGTGCGCCCGGCCCGAGCTCGACCAGGACGAACAGCAGGCTCGCCGCGGCGCCGCTCGCGGCCAGCCCGAGACCGCGCCAGAATATCAGGCTGTGCCACAGGCCGGCGCCGGCAGGTGCCGCTCCCAGGCGCGCCTCGATGGCGCGCCAAAGCCGCGCGGGAGGGCGCACCGGCGGCACCGAGCGCGCCATGGGATCGAGCCGCGCCGCCCACTGCTCGGTGTAGCGAGCGAGCGCGGCGTCTTCGGCCAGCCAGCGCCGGAAGCGCGCGCGCGCGGGCCCGCGCAGCGTGCCGAGCGCGTACTCGGCCGCCAGCCTGTCCTGCAGCTCCGGTTTGTCGCGGTAGCGCACTCGTCCTCCGCTCGCCTAGACGGCCTCGGCCAGGCAGGCCTTGAGCCGCAGCAGGCCGCGGCGCACCCAGGTCTTGACCGTCCCGAGCGGCTGGCGCAGGTGGCTGGCGAGCTCGACGTGCGACAGGCCGTCGTAGAACGCGAGCGCAATCGCCTGGCGCTGGCGCGCTTCGAGCGCCTGCAGGCAGCGTGCGAGCGCCTGCGCGTCCTTGCTCTGCTCGAGCACGTCGAGGGGTCCCGGTCCGTCGCTCATCGTGTTGTCGATCATCTCGCCGTCACTGTCACTCACTTCCAGCCTGGGCTTGCGCAGCCGGTCCAGGCAGCGGTTGCGCACGATGCTGGTCATCCAGGTCATGGGTGCGGAAAGCCCGGAATGGTATTCGCGCGCGTGCTGCCAGATGCTGACATAGCAGTCCTGCAGCACTTCCTCTGCCCAGTCCTGCCTCCTCAATATACGCAGCGCAACCGCGAACAGTTTCGCTGAGCTGTCCCGGTACAGACGCGAAAATGCTTCCCGGTCGCCTCGTCCGCACGCCGCGAGCAGCGTCGCAAGCGGGTCCGTCGCGCCGGCCATTCAGGCCCTCTTCTTCTGGTGACGCCACTGTACGTCGCCGCGCCCGGCGTGGCGGTTGAGCGCGCGCCCGGCCACGAACAGCAGGTCCGAAAGCCGATTGAGGTACTGGCGGGCGCGCTCGCCGACCGCTTCGCGCCGACCGAGCGCAACCAGGCTGCGCTCGGCGCGCCGGCACACCGCGCGCGCAAGGTGCGCGGCCGCCGCGGCGCGCGAGCCGCCCGGCAGGATGAACTCCTTGAGCGGCGGCAGCTCGGTGTTCCACGCTTCGAGCCAAGTGTCGAGCCGCGCGACGTGAGCTTCGCCGACCATCGCGTGGCCGGGGATGCTCGTTTCGCCGCCGAGGTCGAACAGGTCGTGCTGGACCTGCTCGAGCGCCGCGCGCATCGCTTCGGGCAGCTCCTCCGCCAGCACAACGCCGAGCGCGGAGTTGAGCTCGTCGATGTCGCCCAGCGCCTGGATCCGGGCACTGTCCTTGGGCACGCGCGCGCCGTCCCCGAGGCCGGTATCGCCGGCGTCTCCGGTGCGGGTAGCGATCTTCGTCAGGCGGTGTCCCATGTCTTCGGCATTCGCTGTGCGGCGCTCGGGCATTATCGCATCGCGGCCCTGAATCGGAGTTACGATGGGAACGGCCCGACGGATGCGGGCGACACGCAAGAAAGGAGGAGACATGGCAGCACGAATTCGCAAAGTGGACTATTTCTCGACCAAGGTGCCCAATCGCGCCGGCACGGGCGCCAAGCTGCTCGAGGCGATGCGGGCTTCGGGCGTGAACCTGCTCGCCTTCACCGGATTCCCGCAGCGCGGCGGGGCCCAGGTCGACTTCGTGCCCGAGGACAGCGCGGCGTTTCGCCGCGCGGCGAAGAAGGCGGGGCTCAGAGTCTCGGAGCGCAAGACCGGCTTTCTGGTGCAGGGCGACGACCGCGTCGGAGCGTTGACCGGCATCCTCGCCAAGCTCTCTCAGGCACGCATCGGCCTGGTCGCGCTCGACGCGGTAACCGCGGGCAAGGGGCGCTACGGCGCGATTTTCTGGGTGCGGAAGAAGGACGTGGCACGCACCGCGCGCCTGATCGGCGCGCGTTGAGCGCTTACGAGCCTTTGCGCCGCGCCTCGCTCTCGATCCAGCCCTTGGACAGGGTGGTGACGAGGCGCTCGCCTTCGGCCACGCGCGCGGCGTCGCGCAGCACTTCGCCGGCGCCGTTGCGCGTGATGCTGTAGCCGCGCGCGAGCACCGCGCTCGGATCGAGTCCCGCCAGCCCGGTTCGCAGGCGCTCGAGGCGCGCCGCGACGGCATCGAGTTGCCTCGCGTTGGCGGAGGCCAGGCGCGCGGCGAGCTGTCCGACGAGCTGGCGCGAGGCATGGATGCGCTCCGCCGGGTGCACCAGCCTGCGCGCCAGGCCGTCCACCGTCTGCATCGCGTAGCCGATTCGCCGCAGCGACTCGCGGCCGGCGCGCAGCGCCAGCTCGGCCACGCGCGCGATCAGTTCCGCGCGCGGGGCGCTCACCAGCTCGGCCGCGGCGGTCGGGGTCGGCGCGCGCCGGTCGGCGGCGAAATCTGCGATTGTGAAATCGGTTTCGTGGCCGACTCCCACCACCACGGGAATGCGCGAGGCGCGGATCGCGCGCGCCACCGCCTGCTCGTTGAACTGCCACAGGTCCTCGAGCGAGCCGCCGCCGCGCACCAGCAGCAGCACGTCGCATTCGGCGCGCGCATTGGCGGTGCGCAGCATCGCGGCGATGCGCTCGGCCGCGCCCTCGCCCTGCACCGGCACCGGATACACGATCACGGGCAGCGACGGATTGCGCCGCGCGAGCGTGGTGAGCACGTCGCGCAGGGCCGCGGCCGCGAGCGAGGTGAGCACGCCGATCGCACGCGGATGGGCGGGGGGCTCGCGCTTGGCTGCCGCATCGAACAGGCCTTCGCGCGCGAGCTGCTCCCTCAGGCGCAGGAAACGCTCGTATAGCGGCCCCAGGCCCGCGTGGCGCATGGTCTCGACGTTGAGCTGGAAGCGTCCGCGCGGCTCGTACAGCGTCACCAGCGCGCGCGCTTCGACCCGCGCGCCTTCCTTGGGCGTCCAGTCGAGATACGCGGCGCGGCCGCGGAACATCACGCAGTCGACCTGCGCGTCGTCGTCCTTGAGCGTGAAGTACCAGTGCCCGGACGCGGCGCGCGTGAAATTCGAGATCTCGCCCGCCACCCACATCAGCGGGAAGCGGCGCTCGAGCGTGTCGCGCACGCTGCGCAGCAGCTGCGACACGCTGACCGGCGCCTGCTGGGCGCCCTCGATGGCGGCAGATTCGCCGTTTGGCGTCGGCATTTGAGCGCTTGCGGAGGTTAGCGCCAGCTTACACCTATCCACACGCACACGATGACGCCGAGCCGCGGCGCCGCGCAGCCGCACGGAGGCCGATTCTGCCGCGTAACGCGCTGTAATAGCGGCGGAAATCGCTGCTCAAAAATTGATCGCCCCCGACTTTGCGCGCGATGCAAGTCTCACGCGTTCAACTGTACAACGACAATCCACAAACTTATCCACAGCTTTTGTGGATAAGGAGATCATCCCGGCTCGTCCGTGCGCGACGACGAGCCGAAGATCGCGCCGCAGCCGTCGCCGCGCGCCGACAAGCCGCGCGTTTTTGCGCTGCGTCATCAACTTGCCGCAGCGCGACGGTTTGGCTAAAGTTCGCGCTCCGGAGCCTGACCATAAGCGAGGAGAAAGGGTGTTCGCGATCATCCACGACGCAGGCTGGCCGATCTGGTTTCTGCTGCTGGCCTCCGTCATCGCGGTTGCCCTGATCATCGAGCGCTCGGTCAACCTGCGTGGCGTCCGGATCATCCCGCCCCGCCTGTTCGAGCAGGTGGTCGCGGTCTACCGGCGCCAGGGGCTGTCGGACGACGTGATCGACAAGCTCGCCAGCGATTCGCCGCTCGGCCAGGTGCTCGCCGCCGGGCTGCGCAACTCCAAGAGCTCGCGTTACGTCATGAAAGAGGCGATCGAGGAATCCGGACGCGCGGTCGGGCATGAACTGGAGCGCTTCCTCACAACGCTGGGCACCATCGCCAGCGCCGCGCCGCTGCTGGGGCTGTTCGGAACCGTGATCGGGATGATCGAGATCTTCGGCTCGCAATCCCCGACCGGAACCGACCCGCAGCAGCTCGCGCACGGAATTTCGGTCGCGCTGTACAACACCGCGTTCGGCATCGGCATATCGGTTCCGTCGCTCATCTTCTACCGCCACTTCAAGAACAAGGTCGATGGCTTCGTGGTGCGCATGGAGCAGTCGGCGGCCAAGCTGGTTGACGTCGTCCACGGCGAGAGGGCATGAACTTCCAGCGCGGCCGGGCGAAGGAGGAGCCGGAGATCAACCTGGTTCCGCTGATCGACGTGATGATGGTGATCCTGATATTCCTCATGATCACCACGACCTACTCCAAGTACACCGAATTAAAGATCAACCTTCCGACCGCGAACTCGGAGAAGCAGCAGAATCGCCCAAATGAGATTTCGGTGCTGGTAAACGCGGAGGGGAGCTACGTCATCGACCATACGCCGGTGGTCTTCTCCGGCGTCGATCAGTTCGCCGATGCGCTGCGGCGCGCCGGCGCCACGCTGAAGGACCCCGTGGTTGTGATCAGCGCCGACGCCAAGGCGACCCACCAGTCGGTGATCCGCGTCATGGAGGCGGCGCGCGTCGCCGGCCTGACGCAGATCACGTTCACTACCCAGAGCGGCCCGGGCGGGTAACCGCGCCGGCGGGCAGACCCTGAGCCGGCACTGGACCCACCGCGGCGCGCTGGCATGGCTGCTGTGGCCGGCCAGCCTGCTGTTCCGCGGGGCGGTGTTCGTGCGCCGCCTGCTTTACCGGCTGCGGATACTCAAGAGCCACCGCGCGGGCGTACCCGTGATCGTGGTGGGCAACCTGATCGCAGGCGGCAGCGGCAAGACGCCGCTGGTGCTGTGGCTGGCGGAGTTCCTCAAGGATCACGGCTGGACGCCCGGCATCGTGTCGCGCGGCTACGGCGCGCGCCTGGAGGCGCCGCGCGAAGCGACCATCGCCTCCGAGCCCGGCGAAGTCGGCGACGAGCCGATCGTGCTCGCCCGGCGCAGCGGCTGCACGGTGTGGGTCGGTCCCGACAGGGTGCGCGTGTGCGAGGCCCTGCGCCACCAGCATCCGGACGTGGACATCATCGTGCTGGACGACGGACTGCAGCACTACCGCCTCGCGCGCGAGCTCGAGATCTGCGTGGTGGATGGGCGCGGCTTCGGCAACGGCTTTCTGCTTCCCGCCGGCCCGCTGCGCGAGCCGCGCACGCGCCTGCGCTCGGTCGACGCGGTCGTGGCGCACGGCACCGACGCCGTGCGGGGCTACGCGATGCGCCTCGAAGGCAAACTGCTTAACTGTCTGGCCGACGCGCGCGAGCGCCGGCCGGTGGAGAGCTTCGCCGGGCAGCAGGTGCACGCGGTGGCCGGCATCGGCGACCCGAACCGCTTCTTCCGCCACCTGATGCGCCTCGGCCTGAAGGTGGTGCCGCACCCGTTCCCGGACCACCATCCTTTTCGCGCCGCCGATCTCGAGTTCGGCGACGCGCTGCCGGTCGTGATGACCGAGAAGGACGCGGTAAAATGCAGGCGCTTCGCGAAACCGCAGCACTGGGTGTTTCCGGTGGGCGCGGTTCTCGATCCCGCTTTCGGTAACTGGCTCCTGGAGAACCTTGGTGAGCGCCGCCGTTGATCCACGATTGCTCGAAATCCTCGTTTGCCCGCTGTGCAAGGGCCCGCTGGTCTATCGCAAGGACGCGGGCGAACTGATCTGCAAGGCCGACCGGCTCGCCTATCCGATCAAGGACGGCATCCCGGTGATGCTCGAGGACGACGCGCGCAAGCTCGACCCGGCCGAAGAAGTCGCCGGCTGACGCGCCGCCGCGCTGCCCCATGGCAGGCTTCAGCGTCATCATCCCCGCGCGCTACTCATCGGTGCGGTTTCCGGGCAAGGCGCTCGCGGACGTCGGCGGAAAGCCGATGGTGGTGCGCGTGTGCGAGCGGGCGCAGGCGAGCGGCGCCGAGCGGGTGTGCGTCGCCACTGACGACGAGCGCATCGCGCAGGCGGTGCGTGACCAGGGCTTCGAAGCGCGCATGACGCGTGCGGACCATCCTTCCGGAACCGATCGCATCGCCGAGGCCGCAGCGGCGCTCGGACTGAGCGACGACGCAATCGTGGTCAACGTGCAGGGCGACGAGCCGCTGATGCCGCCCGCGCTGATCGCCGAGGTGGCGGCGGTGCTCGAGCGGTGCCTCGACGCCAGCGTGTCCACTGCGTGCCATCCCATTCACGACGCGGCGTCGATCTTCAGCCCTAACGTCAACAAGGTGGTGCTCGACGCACGCGGCTACGCCTTGTATTTCAGTCGCGCGCCGATCCCGTACGCACGAGACGCCTACGCCGCGGGCGGGCGCGAGGCGCCTGCGGGGCTGCCGTGCTACCGCCACCTGGGCATCTACGGCTATCGCGTCGGCTTCCTGCGGCGCTACGCCGGCCTCGCGCCCTCGCCGCTCGAACAGTTCGAGTCGCTCGAGCAACTGCGCGTGCTGTGGCACGGCTACCGCATCGCGGTGACCGTCTCGAGCCGCGACATTCCCCCCGGCGTCGACACGCCGCAAGACCTCGAAACGGTGCGCATGCTGTTTGACCGGATTGGCGATTCCGGCTAATGTCGGCGGCGTTTCCGGCACCAAAAAAGCGCTAATAGCGCCGGGCCTGACGTCTCTCACCGCCACGGAATATCAGACATGCGCTTGATCCTGCTGGGGCCGCCGGGCGCAGGCAAGGGAACGCAGGCCGGGTACATCATGGCGCGCTACGGCATTCCGCAGGTTTCTACCGGCGACATGCTCCGCGCGGCGGCCAAGGCCGGTACCGCGCTGGGCCTGGAGGCGAAAAAGCTGATGGACGGCGGGCAGCTGGTGCCCGACAGGATCGTGATCGATCTCGTAAAGGAGAGGTTGCTGCAGCCGGACTGCGCCAAGGGCTACCTGTTCGACGGTTTCCCGCGCACCATCGCGCAGGCCGAGGCAATGAAGCGGGCCGGCGTGCCGATCGAATGCGTGCTCGAGATCGACGTACCCGACCAGGAGATTATTGCGCGCATGAGCGGGCGCCGCGTGCACCCGGGCTCCGGCCGCACCTACCACGTCAAGTTCAACCCGCCGAAGACCGAAGGCAAGGACGACGTCACCGGCGAGCCGCTGATCCTGCGCGACGACGACAAGGTCGAAACGGTCAAGAAGCGGCTTGAGGTGTACAAGGCGCAGACGCGCCCCTTGCTCGAGTACTACGCTGCCTGGGCCGCTTCCGGGGACGCGCGCGCGCCGCGCTGCTGCCGCATCTCGGGCAGCGGCTCGGTAGAGCAGATACGAGATCGCGCATTTGCGGTACTCAACGGAGGAAACGGAGGAAAAGCATGAGCCGAGCCAAGCTGCGCAACGCCCTTTACGCCCAGTCGGGCGGCGCCACCGCCGTCATCAACGCCTCGGCCTGCGGAGTCATCGAAGCCGCGCGCCGCGCCAAAGGGCGCATCGGCAGGCTGTACGCCGCGCGTAACGGCATTCTCGGCGCGCTGAACGAGGATCTGATCGACACCACCAGGGAAAGCGCCGCGGCGATTCGCGCGCTGAAACACACACCTGGAGCGGCATTCGGCTCCTGCCGCTACAAGCTCAAGAGCCCGGAAGAAGACCGCGCCAAGTACGAGCGCCTGGTGGAGGTGCTGCGCGCGCACGACATCGGCTGGTTCTTCTACAACGGCGGCAACGATTCGGCCGACACCACCTTGAAGCTGTCGAAGATCAGCGCCGCGATGGGCTACCCGTTGAGCGCGATTGGAGTGCCCAAGACCATCGACAACGACCTGGTCGGCACCGACTGCTGTCCCGGCTTCGGCTCGGTGGCGAAGTACGTCGCGACCTCGATTCGCGAGGCCGGGCTCGATGTGGCCTCGATGGCGAGCACCTCGACCCGCGTGTTCGTGCTCGAGGTGATGGGGCGCCATGCGGGCTGGATCACCGCTGCCTGCGGGCTCGCGGCCGAGCGCGCGGGTGAGCCGCCGCACGTGCTGCTGTTCCCCGAGCTGCCGTTCGACGAGGCGGCCTTCCTCGCCCGCGTGAAGCAGACGGTCGAGAGCGTCGGCTACTGCGTGGTCGCGGTGTCCGAGGGGGTGCGCGACGCACAGGGCAAGTTCCTCGCCGAGGCGGGCTCGGTCGACGCCTTCGGCCACAAGCAGCTCGGGGGGGTCGCGCCGGTGATCGCGCAAATGGTGCAGGAGCGCCTGGGCTATAAGCCGCACTGGGCCGTGGCCGACTACCTGCAACGCGCGGCGCGACACGTCGCCTCCAAGACCGACGTCGAGCAGGCCTACCGCGTGGGCCAGGCTGCCGTGAAGCTTGCGCTCGAGGGGCGCAACGCGGTGATGCCGGTCATCGTGCGCACCTCGGACCGGCCTTACCGCTGGAAGATCGGCGTCGCGCCGCTCGACCAGGTGGCGAACCGCGAGCGCCGCGTGCCGCGCGACTTCGTCAGCGCGGACGGCTTCCATATCACCGCGGCCTGCAGGCGTTACCTCGCGCCGCTGATAGTGGGAGAAATGCCGCCGCCCTACCGCCACGGGCTGCCGGAGTACGTCAGGTTGCGCAACGCGCCCGTGCGCAAGCGGCTGCAGAGCACCTTCAAGGCCTAGCCGCGCGGCGACCGGCGCGGCTTTTCTGCTAAAATCCGCGCCTTTCCTGCGGGCGTCCCCGCCCGCAAGCCCAAACGATCAAATAAGGGGAGCTAGACCATGTCCGGAGGAGTCATTTTCGCGCTCGCGTGCGCCGTCATCGGAATTGTTTATGGCGCGATCTCGATCAAGTGGATCCTGGCGCAGCCCGACGGCAACGAGCGCATGCGTGAAATCGCAGCGGCGATCAAGGAGGGCGCAACCGCCTACCTGTGGCGCCAGTACACCACCATCGCCATCGTCGGCGTGGTGCTGTTCCTGGTGATCGGCTTCATTCCTCCGCTCGGCTGGGCGACCGCCTGGGGCTTCTTCATCGGCGCGGTGTTCTCCGGCCTGTCGGGCATCATCGGGATGAACGTCTCGGTGCGCGCCAATGTGCGCACCGCGGAGGCCGCGCGCACCGGGCTGAACGAGGCGCTCAACATCGCCTTCCGCGGCGGCGCGATCACCGGCCTGCTGGTGGTCGGGCTCGGCCTGCTCGGGTGCGCAGGGTACTTCGCGCTGCTGTATGCGAACGCGCTCGACAAATCCAATCTCGCTCACCTGATCCATCCGCTGGTGGGGCTGGGCTTCGGCGGCTCGCTGATCTCGATCTTCGCGCGGCTCGGCGGCGGGATCTTCACCAAGGGCGCCGACGTCG
>Ga0315540_10000112_pt1 | contig 41530 bp, 43 predicted proteins | sample SalMarSW160110MG_FD_203677 | JGI IMG/M metagenome (GOLD analysis project Ga0315540, IMG submission 203677) | Salt marsh sediment microbial communities from the Plum Island Ecosystem LTER, Massachusetts, United States - Salt Marsh Sediment SW1601-10 ...
TTCATCCCGGCCCGGGCCAGCGCGTCGGCCACGGCGCGGCCGATGCCCCGACTGGCGCCGGTGACGAGGGCGGACTTCCCGGTGAGGTCCATGGCGCGAGGGTAGCACGGTCCCCGTCCCCGGCCGGGCGCCGCCGACGACGTGCAGGAGCGCGGCGTTGGCGCCTACGCCTGGTAGACTTCGTTGCGCATGCGACGGCTCACGCTGATCCGGCACGCCCTCACCGAGTGGAACGTCGACGGCCGCTTCCAGGGGCAGACGGACGTGCCGCTGGCGGAGGAGGGGCGCAGGCAGGCCGGCCTGCTGGCGGGCTACGTCCGCGGGCTGGAGCGCGATGCCGTGGTCTACGCCAGCCCGCTCGCGCGCGCGAGAGAGACCGCCGAGGTCGCCTTCCCGGGGAGGGAGATCCGCTTCGACGCGCGCCTCGCCGAGCTCGACTTCGGCGAGTTCGAGGGCGCCACCCAGCTCGACAACGAGCGCCATCCGCAGTGGCCGTGGTGGTCCGAGGATCCGTTCGCGCGGCGGGCGCCGGGGGGCGAGTCCTACAGCGACCTGAGAGACCGTGCCGTGGCGTGGATGGACGAGCTCGGAGCCGAGGACCACGTGGTGGCGGTGAGCCACTCCGGCACCATCCAGATGCTTCTGGCGCACGTCCTGGGGGTGGAGAGGCCGCGCTGGCGCAAGCGCATCTACCTGCGTCACACCGGCGTGAGCCGGGTGCTGTTCAACGGCGAGGAGGCGGTGGTCGAGCGGGTCAACGACACCCGCCACCTGGCGGGCGAGGGCGCCGACCCCTTCCTCGACTGAGCCGCCCTCGGAGCGCGCCGGCGGCGATGGTAGACTCGCGCCGTGGCCGAGTCGACCACGTTCACCGTCGAGCAGCAGCATTTCCGGGGCACCTTGGGCGAGCTGGCGCACGCGCTACGAAGCGGCGATCTGGCTCCTGCCCGGCTCGACCTGTACCGTCTCGTCCACGACTACCTCGACTACTTCGAGGCGCTCGCCAGCAGCGACCTGGAGGTCGCAAGCGAGGCGCTGCCGCAGGTGGCGCAGGTGCTGGAGCTGAAGGTGCGTCTGCTGCTGCCGCGCCCGGCGCGCCAGCAGGTCGCCGCCGAGGAGGAGGCGCTGGAGGAGACGCTCTCGACGCTGGCGTTGCTCGAGGAGCTCGAGGAGGCGGTGCGCTTCCTGCGCTCGCGCCGCGACGAGCGGCGGCTGGTGCTGCCGGCGCGCACCCCCAGGCCCGGCTACCCGCGCCCGGAGCGGCCGCTGCGAGCCTCACCCGGGGACCTGGCGCGCATGGCAGCGCGCTACCGCGCCGGCAGCTACTTCGAGGTGGCGCTCGAGCGGCTCACGCTGGCCGGTGCCATGCGGCGCCTGATGTCGGGGCTGAAGCGGCTGCGCCGAGGGCAGCTGTTCGAGCTCACCGAGGCCGCCGACTGGGCGAGCCGCACCGTGAGCTTCGCCGCCCTCATGGAGCTGGTGCGCCAGGGGCGGGCCCGAGCCCGCCAGGAGGCACCGTTCGCGCCCATCTCGGTGGAACGGGGCCCGCGAGCCGACGCGCCCCCGGACGGCTCCGACGAGGAGCGCCACCGCGCTCCCGACACGGTCGCAGAGCCATCGGCCGAGGTGGTTACCGACGCGGCCTACGCAGGGGCCGACTGACGCTCTGGATTGAGCGTGGACGCGTCGCGCCTCAGAGCGCTCGTGCCGCGATCTGATCCTTCCGCCGCAGCTGGGGGTCGAGCACCCGCTTGCGCAGCCGAACCGCCTTGGGCGTGACCTCGAGCAGCTCGTCGTCGGCGATGTACTCCAGCGCCTCTTCCAGGCTGAGCCGCCGCGGCGGCGTGAGCAGCAGGTTGTCGTCGCTTCCCGCCGCCCGCACGTTGGTGAGCTTCTTGTTCTTGCAGACGTTGACGTTCAGGTCGCCGGGCTTGCTTCGGGCGCCCAGGATCATGCCGACGTACACCTCGGTGCCCGGCGTGATGAAGAACTCGCCGCGGTCGGCGAGCTTGAACAGGCTGTAGGCGAAGGTCTCGCCGGCCTCCATCGCCACCAGCGAGCCCTGGGCGCGCACCTCCGCCTCACCGGCGAAGGGCTCGTAGCCGTCGAAGACGTGGCTCAGCACGCCCTCACCCTGCGTGAGCGAGAGGAAGGCGGTGCGGAAGCCGAAGAGCAGCCGGCTGGGGACCCTGAACTCCAGGCGGGCGCGCGTCTCGCCCGGCTCCATCTGCACGAGCGTGCCGCGCCGGGCGCCCAGCGCCTCCATCACGCTTCCCATCGCCTGGGTGGGAACGTCCACCACCACGCGCTCCACGGGCTCGCGTAGGCCGCCCGCGTCGCGCTTGAGGATCACCTCGGGCCGCGACACCGAGAACTCGTAGCCCTCGCGCCGCATCGTCTCGATGAGGATGCTCAGGTGAAGCTCGCCGCGACCCGACACCCGGTAACGCTCGCTCCCCAGGGGCTCGACGCGCAGCGCCACGTTGGTCAGCAGCTCCCGCTCGAGCCGCTCGGCCAGGTGGCGGCTGGTGACGTAGCGGCCCTCGCGGCCGGCGAAGGGGCTGGTGTTCGGGCTGAAGCTGACGCTCACCGTCGGCTCGTCGACGCGCACCGCCGGCAAGGCTTCCACCGCCTCCGGCTGGCAGAGCGTCTCGCCGATCACGGCGCCCTCGACGCCGGACAGTGCCACGATGTCGCCGGTATCGCCCACCTCGCACTCGCTGCGGCCGAGGCCGAGGTGCGTGAACACCTTCGTGACCCGCACCGGCTTGGCGCCGCCGTCGACGTCCGCACGGACGATGGCGTCGCCGGCGCGAACCCGTCCTTGGAGCACGCGACCGATGGCCAGCCGGCCGAGGTAGTCGGAGTAGTCCAGGTTGGCCACCTGCATGCGGAAGGGGGCATCCGGATCGCCGCTCGCGGCGGCCACCTTGTCGTGGATGGTCTCGAACAGGGCGCGCAGGTCCGAGGCTGGCGCCTCACCCTCGCGCCATGCCCGGCCCTCGCGCGCCACGGCGTGGAGGATCGGGAAGTCGAGCTGGCTGTCGGTCGCCCCCAGCTCGACCATCAGGTCGAAGGTCAGGGTGGCGACCTCGTCGGGGCGGGCGTCCTTGCGGTCCACCTTGTTGATCACGAGGATCGGCTCGAGCCCGCGCGCCAGGGCCTTGCGAAGGACGAAGCGGGTCTGCGGCATCGGCCCCTCGGCGGCGTCCACCAGCAGCAGCGCGCCGTCCACCATGGTGAGCGCGCGCTCCACCTCCCCGCCGAAGTCGGCGTGGCCCGGCGTGTCGACGATGTTGATCTTGTCGTCGTGCCAGGTGACGGCGGTGTTCTTGGCGAGGATGGTGATGCCGCGCTCGCGCTCGAGCGCACCCGAGTCCATCACGCGCTCCACGACGTCCTGGTTGGCGCGGAACACGTTGGACTGACGCAGCATGCCGTCCACCAGCGTGGTCTTGCCGTGGTCGACGTGCGCGATGATGGCGATGTTGCGGTAGGGCATCCGTTCTCCGGGGGCGGCGCCCTTGGCGGGCGACCGTCGGTCGGCCGCGTGGCGGCCAACTCGCCAGTATAGCGGACCGGGCGCACCGCGCGAGGCGCCTGGGGCAACGCGCCGGACGGGGCGCGCCTGCCCTGGCCCGGCGGCGCACGCCCCGTGGCGCATGGTTGCCTCCGCGGCGCGCCGTGCGTCCTGGCGTGCGTCGTGGTTGACAGGGATCGCTGCCGGTCTCTGATAGGTTCATGTGCAGTGCATGAGGCGCGCGCTCGCGGCAAGGGGCGCCGCCCCAGGAGGAGACCGTTGCAGAGCCGACCGTTGCTCATGTACACCACGCGCTGGTGCGGGGACTGCCAGCGCGCCAAGAGCTTCCTGCACAAGTTCGCCATCCCCTTCGTCGAGGTCGACATCGAGCAGGACCCTGAGGCCGCCGCCTACGTGCAACGCGTCAACGGCGGGCGCCGCAGCGTCCCTACGCTGGTCGTGGGCGACACCGCCACCAGTCTCTCCAACTTCACGCGCGAGAAGTTCGACGCCTTCGTCGCCCGCCACGAGCTGCTGGTGGACTGACGGACGACGGCCCGACACGCGCCCGCCCACACGGCGCGCCGCCGGACCTCGCCGAGCCGGCAGGCCGTGGTAGCCTTCAGGCGATGGCGTCCGCCAGGCGTACCCCCGAGCACGAGACGGTCGACGTTCAGGCGATGTTCTCGACCATCGCCCCGCGCTACGACGCGCTCAACCGCCTGCTCAGCTTCGGCGTCGATCGTCGCTGGCGACGTCAGGCCGCGCGCGCAGCGCTACACGGGGGAGCGCGCCGGGTGTTGGACGTGGCGACAGGCACCGGGGACCTCGCCTTCACGCTCGCCGAGCTGTCCCCCGGGGCCGAGGTCGTGGGAGTGGACTTCGCCGAGCCGATGCTCGAGCGCGCTCGAGCCAAGGCGGCCGGCCGGCGCGGCCGCCCGCGTTTCCAAGCCGGTGACGGCACCGCCCTGGGCTTCGCGGACGGCAGCTTCGACGCAGTCACCATCGGCTACGGCCTGCGCAACTTCGCTGACATCGATGCCGGATTGCGCGAGTTCCAGCGCGTCTTGCGGCCGGGCGGGCGGCTGGTCGTGCTGGAGTTCCCGCCGCCGCCCGGCGGCGCCTTCGGGGTGCTCTACCGCCTCTACTTCCGGCGTCTGCTACCCGCGGTGGGCGGGCTGGTCTCGGGGCGTGCCGGCGCCTACCGGTACCTGCCCGCGTCGGTCATCGCGTTCCCGCCGCCCGGCGTGCTGGCCGAGCGCATGCGCAGCGCCGGCTTCGAGCAGGTACGCTACACGCTGCAGACCTTCGGCATCTCGGCCATCCACGTAGGAGAGAAGCCAGCATGAACCTGTCCGATGCGCCGCTCAGCGGCTTCGAGCTGAACACCGACGCCTCCCTGGTGGATCCCGACTGGGAGGACTTCGCCGAGTCGCACGACCGCCGCTTCGGGCTGGCCATCTCGCACTTCAAGAGCCTGGTCAAGGGCCGGACCTACGACAATCAGGTGATGCGGCTGCGCGTGGGGCGCGAGGGCTTCTACACCCAGGCGCGCAACTTCCCCGCCGCGTTCTTCGGGGATACCCGCTCGCCGGAGGTGAGGACCGTCCCGGAGGCCGAAGCGCGTGCGGCCGTGTGGGAGGCGGTGGCGCACTACCGCGCTCGCGAGGCGCAGTCGCTGACCGCCGTCTACTCGGGCGACGACCCACCCGACGTGTTCTTCGGCTACCGCCTCACCAGCGACCGACGCTACGAGCTCGGACACGTCCGGTCCACGCTTCCCCTCCACCTGCGCGTGCTGGTCGACGCGCCCGACGTGAGCCCGCTCATCGGCGCGCCCGCCGGGGTGCTCATCTACCAGCGCACGCGCCGCGGAGAGCACGTGCTGGTGCGGGCCGTTGGCCGCCGGCAGCCGCTGCTGTCGGGGATGAAGCTCATCGACTGAGGGCGCGCTTGGTCAGCTATCCCACGCGCGGGCATGTATACGACGTGGTCGTGGTCGGTGCCGGCGTCGCCGGCAGCGAGGCCGCGTACGCCTGCGCCCGCGGCGGCCTCGACACGCTGCTGGTCACGACCAGCCTCGACACCGTCTACAACACCGTTGGCGACCGCGTCGGCCTGCACCCCCCCGAGGGGACGCTGATGCATGAGCTGTGGCGCGCCAACGCCGACGCCGACGGCACGGTGTCGAACTGGCAGCTGCACCGGGCCGCCAAGTACACCCTCGAGCGGCAGGAGGGGCTCCACCTGCTTCAGTCGAACGTCACCGGCCTGTTGCTGGACGAGCGGGGGCGCGTGGACGGAGTCGACACCTGGGAGGGGGTACCGCGCCGGGGCGGCCGCGTGGCGCTGTGCGTGGGCAGCTTCCTCCGCGCCCGGCTGACCGTCGGCGAGCTCGAGGAGGCCGCCGGGCGGCTGAGCGAGATGGCCTACGACGAGCTCTACCTCGATCTCGAGGCGCGCCTGGTGCCCTTCAAGGAGGTGAGCCTGACGGCCGATCCCGCCAACGGGGTGCTGGCATACGAAGTCCGCTGCCGCGTGATCGAGCCCTCCGGGCTTGCCGGTGACGGCTTCGGGGTGCCTGGCCTGCCCGGCCTGTTCGCGGCGGGCCTGTGCGCCCGCGGCTATCTGCCCTTCGAGGAGGCGGCCCTGGATGGTGTGCGGCTGGCGCGAGCGCTTCTCGGCGTTCGCGGGGGACGGCGTGCGTGAGCGGAAGCGGCGCCGGCCGCCACCCGTCAGGCCCGCTCGGTGTCGTCGACGGGCCGGGTGTAGCTCTCGATCTTGTGGAGCTGCTCGGGACGGGCCCAGGTGACCCTGGTGCCGGTGGGGGTGGACGCTACCAGGCGGAAGCGGTACGGCGGCTCTGCGCTCGCCGTGGTGATCACGTAGCGTTGGCCCTGGTAGAGGACCTCTTCACCGGCCGAGAAGCTGGGCATGCCGTCAGCTTACCCGGGAACGCTGCCGCCGGATGGGGACGGCGAGCGAGGGCGGACACCGCTGCGAGCTGCCGCGAGGCGGCCGGGCCACAGCGGGTCGACGGACGAAGGGGCGCAGCCGTCAGGCCCCCGGGGTCAGGAACAGCGGCGCGCGCGGGGCGGGGAACAGGCCCTGCTGCGCCGCGCGGCCCAGCAGCAGCTCGGCGGCGCGTTCTCCCTCCTCTCCGACGTCCATGGAGTAGCGGTTGACGTAGAGGTCGATGTGGCGCTGACGGACGCTGGGGTCCATCTCGGCGGCGTGCTCCGCGACGTAGCCGCGGGTTGCGCCGGGGTCCTGCCAGGCGATGGCGAGGCTGTTGCGGAGCATGCCCTGAAGGCGGTGGAGCGTCGGCTCGCGGAGGTCGCGGCGTGCGACGATGCCGCCGAGCGGCACCAGGCTGCCGGTGGTGCGCTCCCACCACTCGCCCAGGTCGAGGAAGCACGTCAGGCCGTGGTCGGGATAGGTGAAGCGGCTCTCGTGGATGATGAGGCCGGCGTCCACCTCCCCGGCGGCAACCGCCGGCATGATGCGGTCGTAGCGCATCTCCACCAGCTCCGTCGCCGGGTGCGACAGGCGCAGCAGCAGGTTGGCCGTGGTGCGGCCGCCAGGGATCGCGATGCGCCGGCCGGCGAGGTCGGCGAGCGGCTCGCGCGTGACGATCAGCGGCCCCACCCCGCGTCCCAGTGCGCCGCCGGAGCGCAGCATCACGTAGCGATCGGCCAGGTAGCCGTAGGCGTGATAGCTCACCTTGGCGACGTCGAGCTCGCCGGCGTCCGCGGCGCGGTTGAGCGTCTCGACGTCCTCGAGCCGTATGTCGAAGTCCAGCTCCGGCCGCTCGCCGTCCTTCGCCATGCCGTGCGCGAGGGCGTAGAAGATGAAGGCGTCGTTGGGGCAGGGCGAGTAGCCCAGACGCAGGCGGATGCTCGAGGCGCTCATGCGGGTGCCGGGGTCGGGCCGGTGGCGCCGGCCTGGCCCGGGGTGGCCGGAGCGGCGTGCGCGGAGGCACCGCGGCGGGTGCTCGGGGGGTGACCGGGTCGCAGCATGACCCAAGGGTAGCGCCGCCGGCACCTGGGCGGTGCCGCGTGGCGCGCGGTCCGCCTGGAGTTGCGCTGGGGCGAGCGAGCGCCGCCGCGCGACCGCCCCCGCTCGCTGCACCGCGGCCGGTCCGGCCCGACCGTCCCCTCAGGCGGGCCCGGTCGACCGCTCCAGGACGTGACACGCGCGCGTTGAAGGGCACTGGGGCATCTGCTAGACTGAGCCGCTGTGCCCGCTGCCCGGCAAGGCCGGCGGCAGGGCGGACCCTTTGGAGGTGAAGTCCATAGCGAGAGAGTTGAAGGTGAACGAACAGATCCGCGTGCGGCAGGTGCGGCTGATCACGGAGTCCGGGGAGCAGATCGGCATCATCGATACCCGGGACGCCATGCAGCGCGCCCGCGACGCGGACATGGATCTCGTGCTCGTCGGCGAGAGTGCCGAGCCCCCGGTCGCCAGGCTGATGGATTACGGACGCTACCGGTTCGAGATGCAGCAGCAGGCCAAGGAGGCGCGCAAGCGCTCCCGCCAGCAGGAGATGAAGTCGATCAAGTTCCGCGTCAAGATCGACGATCACGACTACGAGACCAAGGTCAACCACATCCGCCGCTTCCTCACCGGCGGGCACAAGGTCAAGGTGACGATCATGTTCCGAGGCCGCGAGCGCACCCACCCCGAGCTGGGGCAGGAGATCCTGAACCGGGTGGCGACCGACCTCACCGCGCTGGCCGTGGTAGACTCCGCGCCGGTCATCGCGGGCATGGACATGAACATGGTCCTTCGCCCCACCGAAGCCTCGTAGGCCTGTTCACACCCTTCGGCTCGGTCCGCACGGACGGGGCACCAGAGGCAACGAGGAACGCCGCCCCGGGCGGCAAGGAGACGAGAGCATGCCGAAACTCAAGACCCACAAGGGCACCAGAGCCCGTGTCAAAGTCACTGGGCGAGGTAAGGTCAAGGCGATGCGCTCCGGCAAGCGACACCTGAACTTCAAGAAGTCGGGAGATCGCATCCGGAAGGGCCGCACCGACCTGCTACTCGCCAAGCCCGAGGCGGAGCGCATCAAGTCGCTCCTGCCGTACGAGTAGGAGGGCGTGAATGCCGCGCGCCAAGACCGGCGTGGTTCGCCGCCGCAGGCACAAGAAGATCCTCAAGCGTGCCAAGGGGTACTGGGGGCTGCGCTCCAAGAGCGTCAGGATCGCCCAGCAGACGCTGCTCAATGCCGCCGACTACGCCTATCGCGACCGCCGGGACAAGAAGGCCGTGTTCCGCCGGCTGTGGATCACCCGCATCAACGCCGCCGCCAGGGCCGAGGGCATGAGCTACTCGAGCTTCGTGAGCGGCCTCCGGCGCGCCGGCGTGGAGGTCGACCGCAAGGTGCTGGCCGATCTTGCGGTGCGCGAGCCGGAGGCGTTCAAGGGACTGGTGGCGAAGGCTCGCGAGGCCCCTGTGCCCGAGGCGGCCTCCTAGCGCCGAGCGGCCGGCTCGGCCCGAGCCGGGCGTCATGCGTCCGGGCCGGTCGGGTGCGGCCGGCGGGCGCCAGCGGCGTCGTCGCACGCCCGCCAGGGCTCGCCCGGGCGGGCGCTCCTCGCTGTCGGCCCGCGATACAATGCCTGGGTGGCGCCTTCCGTGACCCTCCGCGAGCGCAAGAAGGCGGACCGTCGCCAGCGCATCTTCGACGCCGCCATGCGCTTGTTCGACGAGAAGGGGTTCCAGGAGGCCACCTTCGATGCCATCGCGCGGGCCTCGGGCGTGTCGCGAGGCACCGTGTTCAACTACTTCCCGTACAAGGAAGCGCTGCTCATCGAGTTCTTCGGGCGGCACCTGGAGGAGCTGGGGCGAGCCGTGGCGCGCCGGCGGGTGGCCGAGGGCCTCGACCCGCTGGCGGAGCTGTACCTGCTGTTCGATGAGCTGGCGCGCTTCGTGGAGGGCAGCCGGCATCTGGTGTTGCCGCTCAGCTACGAGCTCCTGAACCCCGACCCGGCGCGCTCCCGCGCGGCCTACCTGGCCTTGCCGCTCGGTGACCTGTTGCAGGATGCGCTGGCGCGGGCACGGGCCTCGGGCCTGGTGCGCGAGGACTTCTCCCGGGAGCGCCTGGCGCGCACCCTGGCCAACGCCTACTTCATCACCACGTTGCAGTGGGCGGCCTATCGCCAGGACCGCTCCATCCGGGACGAGCTGCGCAAGACGCTGACGATCACATTGGAGGGGATCGCGCAGGCGGCCTGAAGACGGCGGCGGGGACGGCGCCGCCGCGAGTATGATGCCGCCATGCGAGTCTTCCCGACCTTGGAGGCCGGCCTCGAGGCGTTCGCCGCGCGCTCCGCCGCTGCACTCGATCCCGAGGCCCAGGCCACCGTTCGACCGATCCTGGAGGCCGTCGAGCGAGGCGGCGATCGTGCGGTTCTGGACGCCAGCGAGCGCCTCGACGGGGTCCGGCCCGCCACGCTCGCCGTGACACAGGCCGACATCGACGGGGCCGAGGCGGAGCTCGGACCCGGCCTGGCCGACGGCATCCGCCTGGCCGTGGAGAGGGTGCGCCACTACTACGCGCGCCAGCCGGCGGGCGGGTTCCTGGCGCAGGAGCGCGGGGCCCTCCTGGGACAGCTGGTGAGGCCCCTGCAGCGGGTGGGATGCTACGTGCCCGGCGGCACCCATCCGCTCTTCAGCAGCCTGGTGATGACCGCCGTGCCGGCGCAGGTCGCCGGCGTGCCGGAGATCGCGGTGGCGACGCCGCCGCAGCCCGACGGCAGCGTGGCGCCGGAGATCCGCTTCGCCGCCTCCCTGCTCGGCATCGCCGAGGTCTACCGCATGGGCGGGGCGCAGGCGGTGGCGGCGCTGGCGTACGGCACCGAAAGCGTGCCGCGAGTCGACAAGGTCGTGGGACCGGGCAACCGCTACGTCGTGGCTGCCAAGCGCGAGGTCTTCGGCCGGGTGGGCGTGGAGGCGCTCCCCGGCCCGACCGAGACGCTCATCCTGGCCGACGACGGCGCCGACGTCCGCCATGTGGTCGCCGACCTGCTGGCCCAGGCGGAGCACCTCGGCGCGCAGCCCGTGCTGGTGACGCCCAGCCAGCGCCTCGCGGCCGAGGTGCAGGCGGCGCTCCCCGGCGCCATCGACAGCCTGCCCACCGCCGCCGCCGCGCGCGAGTCGGTGGAGGAGCGCGGCATGCTGGTCCTGGTGCGCGACCTCCACGAGGGCGTGGCCGCCGCCAACGCCTACGCGCCGGAGCACCTGTGCCTGTTGGTGGAGGATCCGTGGGCCTGGGTGAGCGAGGTCCGCAACGCCGGCGGGCTGTTCATAGGCGAGAACAGCATGGAGGCGCTGGGAGACTACCTGGCGGGCCCCAGCCACGTGATGCCCACCTCGGGCACCGCTCGCTTCAGCAGCTTCCTCAACGTGCGCGACTTCCAGAAGGTCATCCCGCTGGTCAGCTTCAGCGCCGCGGTCGTGGCCGAGATCGGACCCGCAGCGGCGCGCCTGGCCCGCGCGGAGGGGCTGGAGGCCCACGCGCGCGCCATCCAGGCGCGCCTCACGAGCGACTAGCTGCAGGCACCCGCACGGCCGCCCGGACCCGCGCGGCCTGATCAGCCGGCAGCGAGGAATGGATTGGTGCGACGCTCCAGGCCGATGGTGGTCTCGGCGCCGTGGCCGGGTAGGACCCGGGTCTCGTCGGGCAGCGCCAGCAGCGAGGTGCGGATGGAGCGCAGCAGCTGGTCGCCGTCGCCGAACGGTCTGTCGCTGCGACCGATGGAGCCGCGGAAGAGCGCGTCTCCCGTCAAGACCAGCTTCGCGGCCGGCAGGTGGAAGGCGATGTGCCCCGGGGTGTGCCCCGGCGTGAGCAGGCAGCGTGCCTCGAGCCCGGCCAGCGTCAGGACCTGGCCGTCCCTCAGATCGCGGGTGGCAGCGGGGGGAGGATCGATGGGCACGCCCCAGGCGGCGGCCCGCTCGGCGGCGCTGCGCAGCAGGGGCAGGTCCGCGGGATGGAGGTATACGGGCACCGTCCGCGCGGCCAGCACGCCCGCGAGGCCGCCGACGTGGTCGAAGTCCGCGTGCGTCAGCCAGACGGCCTGCAGCTCCGCGCCGCTGGCCCGGAGCGCGTCCAACAGCCGCTGCGGCTCCGATCCGGGATCCACCAGCACGGCCTCGCCACCGTTGGCGAGCAGATAGGCGTTGGCCTGCAGCGCGCCCACCGCGAAGCGCCGTATCTCCACCGCTCAGGCCTCCCGGTCACGGCGGCGCAGCAGCGCGCGCAGGATGTCGCGGTACATGCCGGCGCGCATCCCGATGCCCGCCAGCACGCCTCGCTTCTCTTCCTTCATCACCTGGGACACGCCCTCGAGGGGGACGTCCAGGCGCCGCCAGCCGCGGCGACGGGCGTGCTCGCCGATGGCGACCTCGATGCCGTAGCGGCTCGCGCGTAGCCCGGGGACACCCAGCAGGTCGACCCGGCGCAGCGCCCGCTGCCCGTTGAGCTGCGGCGTCAAGCGCTGCGCGGCGGTCGTGCGCCAGCGGCCGCCGCGGAACACGCCTCGTGTCATGTCGGCGTCGCCGCAGCATACGGGCTCCGCCAGGGCGCGCACCTGCCGGGGCGTGAGCCCCACCAGGTCGGCGTCGAGCAGCACCAGCACGTCGACCTCGAGGGCCGACGCCGCAGCCATCACCGCCCCACCCTTGCCGACGTTGCGCGGCAACCTCACCACCCGCGCGCCGGCAGCCTCCGCGGCCGCGGCCGTGCCGTCGGTGGAGCCGTCGTCCACCACCACGACCGGGCCGACCTCGCTGCGCACGGCGCAGCGCACCACCGGCCCGATGGTGTCCGCCTCGTTGAAGGCCGGCACCACCACCGCGCAGCTGGCCGCCGCGCGCGCGGCGGGGCGCGACCTAGCCGTGGAAGAGGCGGCTGACGTCATTGAAGGTGATGAGGATGATCAAGGCGAACACGGCCAGGAGCCCGATGAAGTGGACCTGCTCCTCCTGGCCGGGCTTGAACGGCCGGCCGCGGAGCGCCACCACCGCCGCCAGCAGGATGCGCCCGCCGTCGAGGCCGGGGATCGGGAGCACGTTGAACACCGCGAAGGAGAAGTTGATGACGGCGGCGAGGAACAGCACCGATGCCAGGCCCACATGGGTGGCCTGGTTGACGTAGCTGACGATGCCGACCGGACCCGCGACGTCGTTGGTGTGGCGGCCGGCGAGGATGGTGGCGAACCCCACGACGAAGCCGCGGACCATCTCCGGGACCGCCCGCACGCCGAACCACGCCGACTCCGCCAGGGCCTGCGGCAGCGGCACCCCCTGGTACACCGGCGACACGCTGATGCCGAGCAGCGGGGCGCCGTCCTGCGAGCGCGCCACGTCGTTCTTCGGCGGCCACGGGGTGGTGACGGTACGTCGCGCTCCGCTCGCGTCGGCCAGCGTGATGGAGAGCCGGCTGGCGCTCTTGATGGTGGCCACGACCTGCTGCGGCGCGGGGTCCTTCACGCCGTTGACGGCCACGATGCGGTCGCCCTTGGCGAGCCCGAGCCTGTCCGCCGGCGAGCCCGCCATCACGCTGAGCACCTCGCTGCCGTTCCCCGTAGCGCCGGAGGTATAGCTGCGGAAGGCGGGCTGCAGCACCACCGCCGAGGTCACCAGGGCCACGCCCAGCACGAAGTTCGCGATGATGCCACCGACGAGCACCCAGAGCTTGGGCCCGAACGGCTTCTTCGCCATGCCCTCGTCGGGGTGCTGCAGGTTGCCGTTCTCGTCGATCTTGGGCGCCATGCCCGGGAGGTCCACGTAGCCGCCGATGGGGAAGAGGCAGATGCGCCACTCGGTCCCGCGCCAGCGGGCGCGCAGCAACACTGGCCCCATCCCGATACTGAACGCACGCGGCTGCACGCCGACGCTTCGCGCGTTGACGAAGTGCGCCCCTTCGTGCACCAGCACGGCGACGAAGAGGATGAGGATGAGGGTGATGGCCGTCAGCATGGGAGGCTCCGGGCCGTGGACGGCCCCATCCAGTATGGCAGAGCCGGGGCCGCGCGGCGGTGGGCTGCTCTACCGTCGCAGCACCGTTCCCGGGCGCTCGCTAGCCAGGCTGCGGTCCATGGCCGCCTCCGCGGCCGCTCCCGTCTCCACCCGCGCTGTCGCCTCCGCTGCCGGCGCCGCCGCCGGCGCCCCCCCGACCCCAGCCGCCGCCGAGACGGCCGAAGGGCCCGGGGCGCTCACCGCGCTCGCGCAGGTGGCGCAGGACGTCGCTATTGCTGAGGATACCCAGCAGCCGGCCGGCCCCGTCGACGACCGCCAGCCGGCCGAGCCGGCCCTCACCGAGCCGCTGCAGCGCGGTCTTGGCCGGCGCGTCCGGGGCGATGGTCTCGGCGGGCCCCATGATGTCCTCCACGCGGGCGCTCTCCAGCTCCTCGCGGGCGTCCTGGATGCGGGCGAAGCCGAGCAGCCGGCCACCGGCGTCGACCACGGGGTAGCCCGTGTGGCGGCGGTAGTAGATCAGCTGGCGGAACTGCCCGAGCGGCATGCCGGGCTCCACCGTGAGGGGGTCCACGGTCATCAGGTCGCGCACCAGGTAGCCCTCGAAGGCGTCCGCCACGATCGCCGCCTGCGTCTCCGCCCGCCCGGCGTTGTAGACGAAGAAGGCGATGATCACGAGGAAGAAGCTCAGCGTGAAGAAGCCGTACACGCCCATGAGGATCGCCAGCACGCTGCTCACCGCGCCAGCGATGCGGGTGGCGTTGAGGTGGGGGGTGACGAGCGCCAGGAGCGAGCGGAGCACGCGGCCGCCGTCGAGGGGCAGCGCGGGCAGGAGGTTGAAGAGCGCCAGCCCGGCGTTGGTGACCGTGAGGTAGCTGAGCAGGAAGAGCGCGGCGTCGTGCCCCTCGACTGGCTGCCACGCCAGCCCGCTGAGCAGGGCGAGCAGCCCGCTGGTGATGGGCCCGACGATGGCGACCACGGCCTCGGCGCCGCGCTGCCGGGGCATCTCGCTGAACTGCGCGACCCCGCCGAGGAACCACAGGGTGATCTCCCTGACCTGCACGCCGTACAGCCGCGCCACCACCGCGTGACCGAGCTCGTGCACCAGCACGCTCAGGAACAGCCCCACGGCGGCGGCCAGGCCCAGCCAGTAGGGGGTGATGCCACTCTGGAGCGGCGCGGCATCGATGCTCAGCCCGACACGCCGGAAGAGCTGCACGTACCCCGGGATCTGCGAGGCGATCAGGTACGAGAACAACGGCAGCACCAGCAGGAAGGACGTGTCCAGGCTGACCGGTATGCCCAGCAGCTTGAGCGGCAGCTTGATCGCGCGCCGGAACATACCTCACGATAGCGGGCCCGGCCCCCTCGGCGACGTTGGCGCGGGTCGCCATCCCGCAGCGCCTTCCGGCGCCGGCAGGCGCGCTGCCCGCCCGCGTGGGCGCACTAGGGCCCGGCCGTGCCTCGGAACGCGCCCGCCGCCTCGCGGGCCTCGGCGTCGGCGCCGGCGAGCGCGTCCCAGCTCAGGGGTGCGCTCGGGGCGCCTGCCAGGACGGCCTCGAGCAGGCGTGGGATGTCGAGGAAGCGCAGGCCCCCTTCCAGGAAGCGCGGCACCGCCACCTCGTCGGCGGCATTCAGGTACACGGGGGCCAGCCCCCCCAGGGCGCCGGCCCGGTAGGCGAGGTCGAGGCTGGGGAAGCGGGCGCGGTCGGGCGCCAGGAACTCCCAGCTGCCGATCAGCGGAAGGGGCTCGAGTGGCGTCGGCGGCCGCTCCGGCGCCGACAGGGCGTACTGGATCGGCAGGCGCATGTCGTGGGGGCCGATCTGCGCCTTGATGCTGCCGTCGCGGTAGCGCACCAAGCCGTGGATGAGCGACTGCGGGTGGATGACCACCTCGATGCGCGAGAGCGGCATGTCGAATAGGAAGTGCGCCTCCAGCACCTCGAGACCCTTGTTGAACAGCGTCGCCGAGTCGATGGTGACCTTGGGGCCCATCGACCAGGTGGGGTGCGCCAGCGCCTGCCGCGGGGTGACGGAGGAGAGGTCGCCGGGCCCGTGCAGGAAGGGCCCGCCGGAGGCGGTGAGGACCAGAGAGCTCACCGCCTCGCGGGGCTCGCCGAGGAGCGCCTGGTAGAGCGCCGAGTGCTCCGAATCGACCGGCGTGATGGTGGCGCCGCCGGCCTCCGCCAGCTGCCACATCAGCGGTCCGGCGACGACCATCGCCTCCTTGTTGGCCAGCGCCACGTGACGGCCGGCGCGGAGCGCTGCGGCGGTGGGCGCCAGGCCGGCCATGCCTGGGATGGCGGCGACGACCGTGTCCGCCTCGCGGGCAGCGGCGTCCGCAGCCCCGTCCTCGCCGGTCGCCAGGCGCGTGCCGGCGGGCAGGTGCGGGCGCACCGCGGCGGCCACCTCCGGGTGGCACACCACCAGCTTGGGCCGGAACTCCGCCGCCTGCGCCAGGAGCACCTCGACGTTGCGGCCGGCGACTAGCGCGACGGGCCGGTAGCCGCGCCAGCGGGCGACGTCCAGCGTCTGCCGGCCGATGGAGCCGGTGGAGCCCAGCACGACGATGCGCTTGGCGGCAGGGTCCATGACCCCATCATGGCACCTCCCGCGTCCCGCCTTTGCCGTCTGGCCCGAGGTTCACGGCTTCTCAGGTGGTATCGTTGGTCAGGTCTGACGAGGAGGAATGCATGCTAGTTCGCGAGTGGATGACCCCGAACCCCCAGACCGTCACCGCCGACACGCCCGTCATGGAGGCCATGCAGCGCCTGCGTGAGGGCGGCTTCCGGCGACTTCCCGTCACGCGCGACGGCAAGCTCATCGGGATCGTCACCGACCGCGACCTCAAGGAGGCGACCCCTTCCAAGGCGACCACCCTGTCGGTGTACGAGCTGAACTACCTGCTGAGCAAGCTGCTGGTCAAGGACGTCATGAAGGCGCCCGTGATCACCGTTCGCAGCGAGGACCCCATCGAGCACGCGGCGTTGCTGATGGAGGAGCACCGCGTGTCGGGCCTGCCGGTGCTCAAGGGCAACGAGCTGATCGGCATCGTGACCATCACCGACCTGATGCGCGCGTTCGTATCGTTCCTTGGCATGCGCGAGGGCGGCACGCGCGTCACGGTCGACCTTCCGGATGAGCCCGGGGTGCTCGCGCGCGTCGCCCAGGCGGGTCCCCCGTCGAACATCGTCGCGGCCGTGACCACCGGCGTGCAGACGGGCCACCGGCGCCGGATGGTGCTGCGCGTGACAGGCAAGGACGCCGACGGCTTCCCCGACCGTCTCAAGGCGGCCTCCGTCGACGTCGTCGACGTCCGCTGAGCCGCCGTGCCGGCGCGCCCGGACGGCGAGGGCGGTGACCTGAGCGCCACGGCCGCCGAGCTCGCGGGCGCTGCGCTCGGGGGGCGGGTGGCCCACAGCGGCTTCCTCGAGCCGCCCGACGCCGACGCCCTGGCGGCCGCGCTGAGGCGCCCGGGGGTGGCGGTCAGCCTCAGCGGCGGCGTTCCGGGTGCGCGTCGGCGCGTCGTGGTGGCGTACCCCGACCACCTTCCCGAGGCCACGGTCAGGCTGGCAGCGGTGTACGTCGAGGGCGTCGCCGACGGCGAGGAGCTGCGCAGCGCCGCACGGGTGGCGGGCGTGGAGGCCGGCCGCCTCGGAGACGCGGTACGGCACCAGGACGGTGTCTCGCTCATCACGCTGGGGCCGCTGCCGGGGGAGCTGCTCGGCCTCACCCGGGTCGCGGGTCGCCAGGTGACGCCGCTGGAGGTGGGGCTCGAGCGGCTGGCGCGCGGTACCCGGCACGAGCTGGCGGTGGTGGTGCCGTCGTTGCGGGTGGACGTGCTCGGCGGCAAGGCCTTCCGCGTGTCCCGCAGCTACTTCGCCAAGGGGGTGGCCGCCGGTCGGGTGCGTGTCAACGGCCGGCCGGCCGCCAAGGGCACGGTCGCCGAGGTGGGCGACGAGGTCTACGCCGAGGGGCTGGGGCGTTTCCGGGTGCTCCGCGTCGACGGCAGCACCCGGCGAGGGAACCTCAAGGTGGTGGTGCAGTCCGAGCGGTGAGGGCTCCGCCCGTCGGCGCCCTGGAGCGGGCCGGCGCGGGAGCGCCATGGCCGCTGCGAGGACCGGGGGCGCGGCGCGTGCGGTCGGCACGCTGCCGTCCTAGACCCGTACCTTCCGCCCCCCGTCGGCGCTGCGCGCCTTGAACACCAGTCGGAAGGGCACCTCGGCGAAGCCCAGATCGTCGCGGATGCGGTTGCGCAGGTAGCTCTCGTAGGCCCTGGTGAGCAGCCGCTCGCTGTTGACCGAGAACACGAAGGTGGGCGGCGCCACCGCCACCTGGCTGGCATAGAGCAGCTTCAGCGGCCGGCCCTTGAAGTTGGGCGGCGCCTGCCGCTGCGTCCACACCTCCAGGTAGGCGTTCATCTCGCTGGTCGGCACCCGTCGCCGGGCGGTGTCGTAGAGCCGGATGGCGGTCGCCAGCAGCTCGTGCAGGCCGAAGTCGGTGAGGGCGCTGGTGTAGACCCGCGGGGCGAAGCCGATGTGCGTCAGGGCCTGGGCGATGTCCTCCCGGAGGGGCGCCAGCTGCTCGTTGGTGACCAGGTCCCACTTGTTGATGGCGAGCGCCACCGGCTTGCCCCAGGCGAGCGCGAGGTTGGCGAGCCGCAGCTCGTGATCGCCGAACTCGAAGGGATCGACCACCAGCACGGCCACGTCGCAGCGCCGCAGGGCGCTCTCCGAGCGCAGGCGTGCGAAGTGCGCGACATCGGACCCTCCCTTGCGGCGGATGCCAGCCGTGTCGACCAGCACGAAAGGGCGGCCGGCGAAATGGAAGCGTACGTCGATGCTGTCGCGGGTCGTGCCCGGCTCGTCCGCCACGATCACCTTCTCGCTGCCCACCAGCGCGTTGAGCAGGCTGGACTTGCCGACGTTGGGCCGGCCGATGATGGCGACGCGCACCGCCTCCTCCTCGGCCTCGCCCTCGCCGTGCGGCAGCCCGGCGACGACGGCGTCGATGAGCTCGTAGGTGTTCCTGGCGTGTTCGGCCGACACCGGGAAGGGCTCCCCGAACCCCAGCGCGTACAGCTCGAACAGCTCCGGCGCTTCCTCGTGGCGCGGGTCGTCCATCTTGGTGGCCACCAGCAGGACCGGCTTCCCCAGCGTCCGCAGCCAGGCCGCCACCTCGTGGTCGGCCGCGCCCACGCCCTGGCGGCCGTCGACGCAGAAGAGCACCATGTCGACGCCCTGCAACGCCTCCTCGATTCGGCGGCGCACCGGCGCTTCCCAGCGGTCGCCCGACCACAGCCCGCCGGTGTCGAGCAGGCGGAAGCGCGTGCCGTCGTCCGCCGCCACCTCACCCTCCTTGACGTCGCGGGTGACGCCGGGCTGGTCGGCGACGATCGCCTCCCGGCGGCCGACCAGACGGTTGAACAGGCTCGACTTGCCGACGTTGGGCCGGCCGACGATGGCAACGCTAGCCAAGTCGCACCCCCGGCCGCACCCCGCGGCCGTTCCCCCAATCGCGGGCGGCCATGACGCGCTTTCCCGGCGGCTGAACCCGCAGCAGCCGCACGCTGCCGGCGCCGCAGGCGACCAGCAGGCCCGCGCCATCGGACCTCAGCACGGTGCCGGGCTCGGCGCCACCGCTCGTCTCCGAGGTCGCCGTCAGCTCCGCCACCTTCACGCTGTCGCCCGCGAAGCGGAAGTGGCTGCCGGGCCAGAGCTCCACGCCCCGGTGCCGCGCGGCCACCGCCGCGGCCGGGTCCTGCCAGCGGATGCGGCCGTCCTCGCGTGTGAGCATAGGGGCCTGGGTGGCGAGGTCATCGTCCTGCCGGTGACAGCTGAGCTCGGCGCTGGCCAGGGCGTCCAGCGCCTCCAGCAGGGCATCGGCGCCGAGGTCGGCGAGCGCCGTCATCAGCTTGGACGCCCCGGCGCCGTCGGGGATGGGCAGGGTGCGCTGCAGGCATACGGGGCCGGTATCGAGGCCCGCCTCGGTGCGCATGATGCTCACGCCGGTCTCCCGCTCGCGGTGGATGAGCGCCCACTGCACCGGCGCCGCGCCGCGGTACTTGGGCAGCAGGCTGGCGTGGACGTTGAGGAAGCCGTGGCGCGGCACGGCGAGCAGGCTCGCCGGCAGGATCTTGCCGTAGGCGGCGGTGACGGCCACGTCGAGCTCGAGCCGGCGAAGGCGCGCGGCGAAGTCCTCGTTGCCCTTGAGCCGCGCCGGTTGTGCCAGGGGGATGGCCAGCTCGCGCGCCCGGCCGGCCGTCGCCGGAGAGGCGACGCGCAGCCCCCGCCCGGCCTTCTTGTCCGGCTGCGCGACCACGAGCAGCACCTGGTGGCGGCGGTGGAGCGCTTCCAGTGCAGGCAGCGCGAAGGCAGGGGAGCCGAACAGCGCGACACGCAGGCGCGCGCCGGGCGGGCTCGCGCCGGCCTCAGGCATGGGTCCGGCCCCGCGCGAGGGGGATCACTGCACCGTGACGGCGATCGGCGCGCGGCGCAGCTCCTTGAGCAGCGCCTTGGCGTCGCGCTGGATGTCCGCCAGCTCGGCGCGGTGCTCCTCGAGGAAGGCGCGCCGCTCGTCGTCCGGTAGCCGGTCGAAGAACAGCACCCCGTCGAGATGGTCGTACTCGTGCTGCAGCACGTGGGCGAAGTGCCCCTCGGCATCCTGCTCGTGCCAGCTGCCGTGGACGTCCTGGTAGCGCAGGCGCACGCGGAGGTCGCGCCGGAGGGCGTCGACGTAGAGGCCCGGCACGCTCAGACAGCCGTCGTGGCCGAACTGCTCTCCCTCGCGCAGCACGAAGCTCGGGTTCACCATCACGTGCTCGCCGAGCACGCCCCAGCTGCGCCGCTTGTCGGCGGGGGTGGTGTCGTCCCGGGTGGCGTCGTCCTCGGCGTCGTCTGCGTCGGCCGGAGCGACGTCGCGGTCCGCTCGCGCCGCCGCTGCGTCCCCCTGATGCTGCTGACCGTCGGCCTCGTGCTCCTGCTCCGGCGCCAGCTCCAGGGCCACGAACAGTCGCTTGGGCACGCCGATCTGGGGTCCTGCCAGGCCCACGCCGTTGGCGTCGTACATGGTCTCGAGCATGTCGTCGGCCAGGGATGCGAGCGCCTCGTCGAAGCGCGTCACGGGTTGCGCCCGCCGACGAAGGATCGGGTCGCCGAAGTAGCGGATGGGGTGGATCACCTGAGCTGCCCTCCGGGCTCGACCTAGGGGGTGCTGGCGGGGCGGGTCACCTGGAGCACCGCGGTGGGGCTCGACAGCGCGGAAACGCCCTGGGGGAGGTCGAGCTTGACAGGCAGAGTATACCGGCCCGGCTGGGGAGCCGGCGTCGGCAGCTGTACCGTACCCTTGACGCTGGCGATCCCCGCCAGCACGTCCTTCGGTCCGGCGATCTCCACCTCGGCCTGGCTCAGGCTGGCGCTCGCGTTCGCCGTCCCACTCGGCACGGCCAGGTCGATCGGCACGCGCTTGCTCACCAGCGCGGCTTGCGCGGTGACGTCGATCGTGATGTCGCTGGGGGTGACCTTGACGTTCTGCACGGGAACGCCCGCGTCGTCAACCGGATAGGGGTGGGCCCGGGCCTGGCCTTCCCTGGCTGGCGCCACCGCCACCACGCGGAAGACCTTCTGCAGCGCTTGCTGCTGGCCGGTGAGCGTGACGGTGCTGGGCCGGGCGGTGAGCGACAGCAGCTTGTCGCTGGGCGGTGACCCCGAGAGCGCCACCGTCACCGCCATGTCGCGGTTGCCCACGGTCTCCAGGAAGCCGATCACGTGGTTGGGGGAGACGCCCACCAGGCGGACGCCGCCCGGCGTCTGCACGCTCACCTGCTGCTGGAACTCTCCGCTCAGGCCGCTCAGGTCGAGGGTGGCCGTGACGTTGTCGGCACGCAGCCGGTCGATGCGCCCGCTCGGTCCGGAGACGTTGACCTCCACCATCTTCGGCACCCCCACCGCCACCTGGCTCTGCTGGACCCCCTCGGCGGCGAGCGGCACAAGCATGCTGCGCTGCGTGGTGGTGACGGAGCTGGACGTGATGGCGAGCCACATGACGAACGCCAGCACCAGCGCGCCGAGCTTCTGGGGCCAGTTGTGAACGGCCACGGTCACGAGTCGCTGAAGGAGGCTCATTCGGCGTACACCTCGCGCAACGCCTTGAGCACGTCCGCCGGAGCGATGTCGCTGGTGAGCTCGCCGCCCCGGGCGATGCTCACGGTGCCGCGCTCTTCGCTCACCACCACCACCAGGGCATCCGTTGCCTCGGACAGGCCGAGTGCCGCGCGGTGCCGGGTCCCGTGCTTCACCGACCAGCCCTCGTGGCGGTCGGACAGCGGGAAGATGGCGCCGGCGTGGGTGACGGTGTCTTCCCGGACGATGACGCCGCCGTCGTGCAGCGGCCCCTTGGACGCGAAGATGGTCTGCAGCAGAGCGCTGGTCACGGGCGCCCCGATGGTGGTGCCGGACTCACCGTACTCGCGCAGCGGGGTGCGGCGCTCCACCGCGATGAGGGCGCCGCGCCGCTGGGTGGCCAGCTCGCGCACCGCGCCCATGATCTCCTGCACCGGGCCGCCGTGGGTCGTGCGGCTGAGGCGACCGCGGCCGACGCGCTCGAGCGCCGCCCTCAGCTCCGGCTGGAACACCACCACGATGGCGATGAATCCGACCGGCGCCACCCGGTTGAACAGCCAGTTGGTCGCCTCCAGCCCGAGCTGGGCCGCCAGCAGCCACAGGACGCCGAGGGCGAGCAGGCCGCGGAGCACGTTCCAGGCGCGGGACCCGATGAGCAGCACGTAGGCCTGGTACAGCAGGACCGCGATGATGAGGATGTCTACGATGTCCCGGACGCGGAAGCCCTCGAGTGCTGACGCCAACAGGTACGCCTCCATCGGCTCGTGAGGACGGGTGACTGTCCGGCTCGCCACCGGCGGGCGCCCCGAAGGCTCGCCGCCTGAAGACAGCGCCGGGCGGGATGGGTTGAGGCGTACGGGGCCGGAGAACCCCGTGCGATACGCAAACGATACCACAGGGCCCTCGCGTCCCGGCGTCGCCTCGGCGGCGCCCGCGAGCGTCCCAGACGGTCCCGAGCCGGGCCGGCGGAAGGGGTCCCGCGACCGCCGGCGGGAGCCGCGCCCGGTTGCGGGCGCGGGGAGCGGGGTGCGGTACACTGCCCCTCTGGAGGCGATGATGAACGAACTCAAGACGCGACTCGATGCCCTCCGGGGGTATCTTTGACCTGGCTGGCAAGCAGTCCCGGCTGAGCGAGCTCGAGCCCGAGCTCAACGATCCCGACCTGTGGGGCGACCCCGAGCGCGCGCGCACCGTGACGCAGGAGGCCGCGCGGCTGCGGCGGGTGGTGGATGACTTCCGGGTGCTGGAAGACGACATCGACGGCCTGGTGGAGCTCCTGGCGGAGGCGAGCGAGGAGGACGCGGCGGAGCTGGAGGAGGAGCGGGCGCGTGCGGAGTCCGCGCTCGAGCGGCTCTACCGCGAGGCGCTGTTCGTCGGCAGACACGACGACCGCGCCGCCATCGTGACCATCAAGCCCGGAGCCGGCGGCACCGAGTCCTCGGACTGGGCGGGCATGCTCCTCAGGATGTACCGGCGCTTCGCCGAGCGGCACGGCTTCAAGGTCGAGCTCCTCGACCTGGTGGGCAACAGCGACGCGCCCAGCGGCATCGACTACGCGCAGATGATCGTGCGCGGCGAGCGCGCGTTCGGCCTGCTGGGGGTCGAGAGCGGCGTGCACCGGCTGGTGCGCGTCAGCCCGTTCGATGCCCAGAACCGGCGCCACACCAGCTTCGCGTCCGTGGAGGTGATGCCGGAGATCGACGACGCCATCTCGATCGACATCGACCCCAAGGACGTGCGGGTGGACGTCTACCGCTCGAGCGGCCCCGGCGGGCAGTCGGTGAACACCACCGACTCCGCGGTGCGGGTGGTCTACCGCGCCGGAACGCCCGAGGAGATCGTGGTCACCTGCCAGGACGGCAAGTCGCAGATCAAGAATCGCGAGAAGGCGATGACGGTCCTGCGCAGCCGCCTCTTCGAGCGGGAGGAGCGCCGCCGCCGCGATGAACAGCTGAAGGCGCGCGGCGAGCAGAAGGCGATCGAGTGGGGGTCGCAGATCCGCAGCTACGTCCTCGACAAGCAGTACGTCAAGGACCACCGCACCGGCGTCATGCGTCACGACCCGGACAACGTCCTCGACGGCGACATCGACGATCTCCTGTGGTCCGGCCTGGAGTGGGCGGCCGAGGGCCGTGCCGTGGCCTGAGCCGGCGGGACGGGGCGGCGACCGGCGGTGAGGATCCTCGCCCTGTCCGACGCGGTGTCGCCGGTGGTCTACTCGCGCAACTTCCCCGGCAATCTGCCGCCGTTCGACGTGGTGCTGGCCGCCGGCGATCTGCCTGGCTACCTGCTGGAGTTCATCGCCACCAAGACGCGCACCCTTCCGGTGTACGTACTCGGCAACCACGGCAACGGTTACGTGCGGCCCGCCGACGGCTCGGCCATGCACCTGCCGGGCGGCTGCCTCAACGTTCAGGGCCGCGTGGTCGAGGTGGGCGGCGTGGCGATCGCCGGCCTGGAGGGCTGCTTGCGCTACCGCCCGGGCCCGCAGCAGTACAGCGAGTGGCAGTACCGCTGGATGGCGGCCCGCATGGCCCCGAGGCTGGCGCTCAACCGCCGGCGGACGGGCCGAGGGGTCGACGTGCTGCTCACCCATGCGCCCCCGCTGGGGCCTCACGCCGGCGACGACTTCGCGCATCGAGGGGTCGGCGCCTTCAATCGCTTCCACCGGCGCTGGCGGCCGCAGGTGCACGTGCACGGGCACGTTCACCTCTCCGGCGCCAACGCCGCCCGCGAGTACCGCACCGAGGCCGGCGTGCGCGTGATCAACGCCTTCGAGTTCACCATCTTCGAGCTCGAGCCGGGCGCGCCCGCCGGCGGCGCCTGAGCGCCACGGTGGTCGCGGCCTCGGGGGCGCGGCGTCGGCCGCGCGTCGGGACGCGGGCCCGCTCGCTGCGATAATCCGGGCATGACGGCAGCGAACATCTGGCGCGAGCTGGGGGCGGTGCTCGCCGGCGAGGAGGCTGCCGGGCGGGGCGTGGCGCACTTCGGCCGGCCCGAGGCTGAAGCCGCGCGCGCGGCGGCCGCCGCGCCCGCGTCCGGCGAGGGGGCGGTGCTGGTGCCGCTGCCGGGCCTGACGCTGCTGCGCCTCACCGGCGCCGATCGCGCCCCCTTCCTCCACGGCCAGCTCAGCAACACCGTGCAGGACCTGGCGCCCGGCAGCTGCAACCACACCCTGCAGCTCACGCCCAAGGGCCAGGTGGTGGGGGAGGGCTTGCTGTGCGTGCGCCCGGGCGAGCTACTGCTGACGATCGACGACGGGCGCGGAGCCGCGGTGCGCGCCTCGCTGGAGGCGCATGTGATCTTCGACGAGGTCGCGATCGAGGACCTGAGCGGAGCCTGGGCCGCGCTCACGGTGCAGGGAGCGGACGCCAGCGCGACCGTGCGCCGGGCGCTCGGGCGAGTACCCGCCGAGGGCACGGCCCGAGACGGCGCGGCGCTGCCGGGCGGGCTCGGGGAGGCCCGGAGCGCCGGCGAGCGCAGTGACGGCCCGCTGCTGCTGCCGCGCCGCCGCTCGCCGGCCGGCGGGGTCGACGTGGTGCTCCCCGTGTCGCAGCTGGAGGAGGCGGTGGGCGCGCTCCGCCGGGAGGGCGCCGAGCTCGCCGGCGAGCGCGCGCTGTCGCTCATGCGCGTGCTGGGCGGCGTGCCCAGCGCCGTCAGGGAGGGTGCTGCCGGTGCCCTGCCGCAGGAGCTGGGGCTGACGTCGGCGGTGTCGTTCGGCAAGGGGTGCTACCTGGGCCAGGAGATCATGGCGCGCATCGAGGCCCGGGGCGCCGTCCGCAAGGGGCTCGCGCGCCTGAAGCGGGCGCCGACGGGCGACGCCCCGGCGGACCTGTCCGAGGCGGCGCTGGAGGGACGGGCGCTGACGGTCGAGGGTCGCGAGGTGGGCCGGCTCGGTACCGTGGTGACGTTGCCGCAAGGAGGGACGGCGGCGCTGGCGGTGCTACGGCGCGACCTGCCGCCGGACGTCGCGCTGCGGGACGATGCCGCCGGCGCCTGGCAGCCGTGGCCGCTGGCGTGAGCGCCGGCGCCGCGGCGGCCGCCGCCGGCCGCGGCGTACAAGCCGGGCGCCTGCACGGCACCGGGCTATGATGCCAGCATGAAGGACAAACAGCGTTGGCTACGGGAGGAGTACGCCGAGGCCGGCGAACGCTTCCCGGAGCGCGACGCTCTCTTCGAGACGCTCTCCGGCATCCCGGTCGATCCGATCTACACCGCGGACGACGTGACCGACGTCGACCTCGAGGCTGACGTCGGCTACCCCGGCAGCTACCCCTACACCCGCGGGGTGCAGGCCTCGATGTACCGCGGCAAGCTGTGGACCATGCGCATGTTCGCGGGCTTCGGTACGGCCGAGCAGACGAACGAGCGCTTCCGGCGACTGCTGTCGGCTGGGCAGACCGGTCTGTCCACCGCGTTCGACCTGCCGACCCTGATGGGCTACGACAGCGACCACCCGCTCGCCCGCGGCGAGGTCGGCAAGTGCGGCGTGGCCGTCTCCAGCCTGGCCGACATGGAGGTGCTGTTCGACGGCATCGACCCCGAGGCGATCACCACCTCCATGACCATCAACAGCCCTGCGAACGCCATCTGGGCGATGTACCTGGCGATGGCGCAGAAGCAGGGGGCCGACCTGGCGAAGGTCGGGGGCACCATCCAGAACGACATCCTGAAGGAGTTCATCGCCCAGAAGGAGTTCATCTTCCCGCCCGCCCCAAGCGTGCAGCTGGTGATCGACACCTTCGAGTGGGGCCCGGTCAACGTGCCCAGGTGGAACTTCATCAGCGTCTCCGGGTACCACATCCGGGAGGCGGGGTCGACCGCGGTGCAGGAGCTGGCGTTCACGCTCGCCGATGGGATCCACTACGTGCGCAAGTCGCTCGAGCGAGGCCTCGACATCGACGAGTTCGCGCCGCGCATCAGCTTCTTCTTCAACGTGCACAACGACTTCTTCGAGGAGATCGCCAAGCTTCGGGCGGCACGGCGCATCTGGGCGCGGCAGATGCGCGAGGTGTTCGGCGCCAAGGACGAGCGCGCCTGGAAGCTCCGGACCCATGCCCAGACCGCCGGCGTCTCGCTGACGGCGCAGCAGCCGCTGGTCAACGTGGCGCGCGTCGCAATCCAGGCCCTGGCCGGGGTGCTCGGCGGCACCAACAGCCTTCACACCGACGCCTACGACGAGGCGCTGGCGCTGCCCACCGAGGAGGCCGCCACCCTGGCGCTCCGCACCCAGCAGGTGGTGGCGTTCGAGTCGGGCGTGGCGAACACCGTCGACCCGCTGGCCGGCTCCTACTACTTGGAGCGGTTGACGGCGGAGATGGAACGCCAGACCCTCGCCTACTTCGAGCAGATCGATGCCCTGGGCGGTGTGGAGAACGCCATCGAGGCCGGCTTCTTCGCTCGCGAGATCGGCGACGCCAGCTGGCGCCAGCAACGCGACATCGACGAGCGCCGCCGCCTCATCGTCGGCGTCAATGCCTTCGAGGGGGAGAACCCCGACGTGCCGCTGCAGCTCGTCGATCCGGAGGTGCTGAAGGTCCAGGAGGAGCGCTTGCAGCGGGTGCGCGCCGAGCGCGACGCGGGGGCGGCGAACGCCGCGCTCGGGGAGCTCGAGCGGGCCGCGAGGGAAGGCCGCAACACCATGCCCGCCTTCCTGGCGTGCGCGCACGCGTACTGCACGCTCGGCGAGCAGATGGACGTGCTGCGCCGGGTCTACGGCGTCTACGAGGAGCCCGTCCTGGTGTGAGCCGCCTGCCGGCGCGCTCGCCCGGGCGCTAGGAGAGCCCATGGAACGACCCATCCGCGTCTTGATCGCCAAGCCCGGCCTCGACGGCCACGACCGAGGAGCCAAGGTCATCGCCCGTGCCTTGCGCGACGCCGGCATGGAGGTGATCTACACGGGCCTGCGCCAGACCGGCCCCATGATCGTCAACGCCGCCATCCAGGAGGACGTCGACGCCGTCGGTCTGAGCGTGCTGTCGGGCGCTCACATGCACTACTTCCGCGAGGTGGTCGAGGGGCTCGGGGCCAGGGGCGCCGGCGACGTGCTGGTCTTCGGCGGCGGGATCGTCCCCGATCAGGACCGGCCCGCCCTCTCGGACCTCGGCGTAGGCGCCATCTTCACTCCCGGCGCCAACACCCACGACGTGGTGGCGTACCTCCGGCGCGAGGTGCCCCTGCGGCGGGGCGCCGGCGCCTGAGGCGGGGCGTGCGGGTCCAGGGTCGCCTGGACGCCGCCCGGGGCGCTCCGGGCCGGCCGCCGGGCGCGGCGCGTCGACGGTCGCGTCCCCGCGAGGCCGTCATCGTCCGGTGCGCGTCCCGCCATGTCGGGACCTTCATCGTCTGGCGCGCGTACTCTGCAACGTGAGGCCGTCCTGGACGGCGATCTCGGCTCCTTGTAGGCGAAGATGAGCGCGAGCCGCATGAAGAAGCTCATCACGGTCTAAGGCGACGCTTGCTACATTCAACGGGAGGGGACTTCCTCGACGAGGTTCCACAACGAGGAGATCGGTCGTTGCAGTACAGAGTCGCCTGGACCTTAGTGACTGTCCTCCTGCTGGCGCCCGTGACTTACGCGGGCGGATACGCCCTGCACACGGTCAAGAGCGGGGAGTCGCTAGGCACCATCGCCAACGAGTACGAGCTGTCCGTCGACGCCCTGATGGCGGCGAACGACCTGCGGACGGTCACCATCCATCCCGGCGACGTCCTGCGGGTGCCGTACGTGGAGGCCGTCGGCGGCCCGGTCGGCGAAGCGGCGCCGCGCATCCCGCCCGGCTTCACCTGGCACACCCTCTCGCCGGGCGAGACCCTGTCGTCGGTGGCGGCAGGCTACGGCATCAGCGTCGACGCGCTGGTGGGCGCGAACCCCACCATCTCCTCGCTCGACCACCTGCCGGTCGGCGTCGACCTGCTCATCCCGCCTCGGGAGGGGCTGGTGGTGACGCTGGAACCCGGCCAGTCGCTCGCCGACGTGGTGAGCCGCTACCACGTGGACCCCACCGAGGTCGCGCGCGCCAACCACCTGCGCTCGCCCTTCGACGTGCAAGCGGGCATGATGCTGTTCCTTCCCGGTGTCGTGCCGACCAAGGCGCTGAGCAGGCTCAGGAAGGTGCGCGCGGCGGAGAACCGCTTCATCTGGCCCATCCACGGCCGCATCACCTCGCCTTACGGCTGGCGCAACCTGGGGATGGGCACCTCGCCGTTCCATCGCGGCATCGACATCGCAGCCCCGTGGGGCACGCCGGTGCACGCCTCGCGCTCGGGCGTGGTGATCTTCGCGGGTTGGTCCAACGAGGGCTACGGCAACCTGGTGCGCATCCGCCACTCCGATGGCGACGAGACCTGGTACGGGCACTTCAGCACCATCCTGGTTCACGTGGGCCAGTACGTCGAGCAGGGCGCCGTCATCGGCCGCGAGGGCTCGACCGGCATCTCCACCGGTCCCCACGTTCACTTCGAGGTGCACATCCATGGCAGGGCCGTCGACCCCATGACCGTTCTGCACTGAGCCGTTTCGTCGAGGATCGCGCCGGCCCGCCGCCAGGGCGTCAGTCGCCGTCCCGCGGCCACAGCAGCCGCCCGCAGCTCGGGCAGCGCACCACGCTGCTGCCGCGCCGCGCCTTCTGGATGACGTGGATCGGCAGGCGTACGCTGCAGCCGCCGCAGCGCTGGTTGTCGACGATCTCCACCAGCCCCAGACCGCGGCGCGCCCTGCGCACCTGCTCGTACTGCTTGAGCAGGCTGCCGTCGAGACTCCCGGCCAGGGCGTCGCGCCGCTGGCGGATCTCGCTGGTTCGGTCGTCCACCGCCGCGACGCGAGCCTCCTCCTCGGCCACCAGAGCGTCGAGTGCGGGTTGCAGCTCGTCGAGCTCCGCCTGCAGGCCGTCCGCTTCGTTCTCGGCCGCCTCCAGGCTCTCCATCAGCGGCAGGGCGTCCTCCTCCAGCTCCTGCACGCGGGTCGCGAACTGCAGCTCCTGATTCTGGTACTGCGACGCCTCCTTGGCACTGGACGCGCGCAGCGAGGACTCCGAGGCGTCCTTGCGCCGCTGCTGGAGCGTCTTCAGCTCCAACTCGGTGTTGGCTACCCGCTTGCGGAGTTCGTCGCGCTCCTGCTTCTTGCGCTCGAGGCGCTTCACCAGATCGTGGCGCCTGTCACGCGTCTCCTGGAGCTCGGGCGGCGTCCGTGCCCGCTCCTCCTGGAGAGCGTCGAGCTGCAGGTCGAACCCCTGGACTTCGCTCAACTTCTCCAACATTCGTCCTCCACGGAATAAGAAACTCCGTTCGCCTCTGCCCGAACGGAGTTCATGTGGGTCCCTCGATGAAGGATCGCTTCACGGGATCGAGTGTAGCACGGGCCGCCCCCCGCCGCTTTCCCGCGACGGCGCCGGCCGCGGCGCCGTCCACGCCCGGGGTAGAATGCGCCCAGCGTGATCGAGGAGTCGCCCGAAGGGTTCATCCAGCGGTGGCGTGAGTACGCCGCCGAGGTGCAGGTGTTCCCGCGGACCGAAGGCTCGCCGATGCTGGAGTGCCTGGCCGCCGGCGCCATCCTGCAGGTGCTGGATCGCACCGGCCCGTACCAGGGGGGCTCCGGGCGCAGGCGCGTCATCATCAACCCCATGGTGGAGACCCTGGAGCCGCTGCCCGAGCCGGCTCGGCGACTCGAGGTGTCGGGGCTCGGCACGCTCGAGGCGGCCGGCCAGCTGGTGGCACGCGAGGGCCGGATGGCGGTGGTGGACTGTGGCGTCCCGCTGATCGTGGCGGTGCTCGGCGACGGCGAGGCGGCGGAGGGCGGGTCGCTGGAGGAGGGCGGCTTCGTGCGCTTCACCAGCGTGCCGCCGGTGCACGGCTTCGTCATCCAGGAGCTGCGCCGCGACCACCGCGCCGATGCCGGCGAGAGCGCCGACGACGCCATGTGAGCGCCGCGCCCGTCGGCGGCGCCCCCGCCACCCGCGGCCCGGGGCCACTCTGCTAGAATGCCGGGTCGTGCCCAAGGTCGTCCTCAGCCGCAAGCAGCGTCCGGAACCGGCGCTCACGCCGGCCGCCATCCGTGCGGTCGAGCCCGGCTCCGCCGCCGCGCGCGCCGGCGTCTTGCCGGGGTGGGAGCTGCTGCGGGTGAACGGGCGCGCCATCCCCGACATCCTCGCCTACCGGCGCGAGCTCGAGCGCGGCGACGTCCTTCTCGAGGCGCGCGACCCGAGCGGCGGCGAGGCCGTCACCTTCGCGGCGTCCTGGGAGGACCCAGGGCTCGAGTTCGAGGACGTGATCTTCGACGGCATCCGCCTGTGCGCCAACCGCTGCGACTTCTGCTACGTGCATCAGATGCCCAAGGGCATGCGCAAGAGCCTCTACATCATGGACGACGACTTCCGAACGAGCTTCCTCTACGGCTCCTTCGTCACGTTGACCAACTTGACCGACCACGACCTCGAGCGCATCGTGAGCGAGCAGCTGAGCCCGCTCTACGTCTCGGTTCACAGCGCCGACCCGCAGGTGCGCGAGGGCCTGATGAAGCCGTGGCCGCACAAGGTGCCGGCGGCCAGCGCGCTCGACGTGCGCGCCATGATCGAACGACTCGAGAGCATCGCGCTCTACACCCAGCTGGTGCTGGTTCCCGGGCGCAACGACGGTGAGGACCTCGAGGAAACCCTGAGCTACCTCGCGGGAAGGCACAACGTGCGGGCGGTGGCTGCCGTGCCGCTGGGGCTGACCGCCCACCGCGCCCACCTGCCCCACCTCGAGCCGTACACCCCCGAGCGGGCGGCTGACGTGGTGGAGCGGCTCACCGCGTTCCAGCAGCGCATGCTGCAGGAGCGCGGGAGCCGCTTCGTGTTCGCCAGCGACGAGCTCTACCTGCGGGCGGGGGTGCCGCTGCCCGGCGCCGCCGCTTACGAGGGCTTCCCCATGCTGGAGAACGGCGTCGGCATGGTGCGCGACTTCCTCGACGAGGGCCTCCCGCCCCTGCCGCAGCGCCTCGCCTCGCCCCGGCGCGTGCTGCTGGCGACCGGCCGGCTGTTCGGGCCGGTCCTGGAGGAGGCGGTGCGGCCGCTCGCCGCCGTGAGCGGGCTGGAGCTGGAGGTCCGCGCGGTGACCAACATCACCTTCGGCGAGGTCACCTCGGTGGCCGGGCTGCTGGCGGGGCGCGATCTGTTGGCGGCGGTGGCGCCCGGCGAGGCCGACCTGCTGCTGCTCTCGCCCAGCATGCTCAAGTACGGTACCGAGACGCTTCTGGACGGCACCGAGCTGAGCGAGCTGCGCCAGCGCCTGGCGATGCGTGTCGACACCGGCGGGACCACCCTGGCCGAGCTGGGCCGCGCCATCCTGCGCGGAGCGGGGGAGCGCGCGCTGCCCGCCTTTGGCTTCAGCACGCACGCGGCCAAGGAGGCGGCCAAGCAGCACTGAGGTAGCCGGCGCGCGGGCGCCGCCGGGGTCGCGTGGTAGCCTTTCGGCGTGAGCGCAGAGCCCGTCACGCCCGGCACGGTCGCACGCTACTTTGCCTTCGTCAAGTTCGAGCACACGCTCTTCGCGCTTCCCTTCGCCTACGGCGGCATGCTGTTGGCCGCCGGGGGCTGGCCGGGTTGGCGTACCTTCGCCCTGGTCACCATGGCCATGGTCGGTGCCCGCAGCGCCGCCATGGCGCTCAACCGCGTGATCGACGCCCGGGTCGATGCCGCCAACCCGCGCACGCGCGACCGCGAGATCCCGGCCGGCCGCTTGAGCCGCCGGACGGGTCTGGTGCTGGCTGCGGTCGGGCTGGCGCTGCTCGCCGTGGCCGGCGCGTTGCTCAACCCGCTGACGCTGGCGCTGTTGCCGGTGGCGGTGGTGTTCCTGACCGTCTACCCGTATCTGAAGCGGGTCACCTGGCTGTGCCACTTCTGGCTGGGCGCCACCATCGGCGCGGCCGCCGCCGGCGGTTGGATCGCGGTGACCGGGTCCTTCTCGTTCACGGCCGTGGCCCTGTGGCTTGCACTCGGCACCTGGATCGCGGGGTTCGACATCATCTACGGGCTCCTCGACCTCGCCTTCGACCGCCGCGCCGGGCTTCACAGCATCCCGGTGCGGTTCGGCGTGAAGCGGGCGCTGGTGGTGTCGGCGGCCACCCACCTGGTGAGCTTCGTGGCGCTGGCCGCGGTGCTGCTGTGGGTCCATCTCGGCTGGCCCTACGGGGTGGCGCTGGGGGCCACGGCGGTGGTGCTGCTGTACGAGCAGGTGGCGGTGCGGCGGCTCGAGCCCGCGGTCGTGCTGCGCTCGTTCAACGCCAACCTGGTGGTGGGGTTGGTGATGCTGCTCGGTATCGTGGGCGGCCTGGCGCTGGGCGGCTGAGCCGCGGCCCGTCCGCAGCGCCCTGGTGGCGGTCCCGCCGGCTCGGCGGGCGCCGGCGCGGAGGGCGGAAAGGGCTCGCCGAGAGAACCTGTTACCGTACGAGCATGGCGGAGGTCCCGCTGTTCCCCCTCGAGGTGGTGGTGTTCCCCGGCATGACCGTGCCGGTGCACGTCTTCGAGGAACGGTACAAGCGCCTGGTCCGCGTGGCACTCGAACGCGAGCGCAAGCGCTTCGCGGTGGTGCTGGTGACCCACAATGCGCCCATCCGCGACACCCCCGTCCCGGTGGCGGAGATGGGGGCGCTGGTCGACATCCTGAGCGTCGAGGAGAACCGCGACGGCAGCTTCGACCTGCTGGTCCACGGTCAGGAGCGCTGCGGAGTGGCGGTGCTGCGGCGCGAGGACGTGGAGGAGCCCGGTGACGGCCACCGTCCGCTGTTCTTCGTCGAGGACGAGCCGGCACCGGTGCAGCGCGACGACCCTAACCAGGAGCGCGTGGCCGCCTGGGATGCCCTGGACGCCTTCCGCCGCTACGCCCGCGCCTTCTTCGCCGAGGGGGCGCTCGAGCAGATCGAGGCGAACCTGCCGGAGGATCCGCTCTATCAGGCCTCGTTCATCTGCGCGAACATGCGGGTGCCGCTGGCGTCGCGGCAGGTGCTGCTAGAGGCGCGCTCGCTCAGCGAGCGTTTCGAGCTGGCGCGCAAGATGATGGACGAGCAGCTCAGTGCGGCGCCGGACCCGAGCGCGTGAGCGGGCTAGCCGCAGCGGACCCCCCTGGGCTGCGTTTCAGCTGGCGGGCGCTGCCGCCGGCCACCGCCGGGCTGCCCGGCACCGGCGGGCGCATCCGGGCCGCGCCCGACGACTTCCGGGTGGAGGAGGTGCCCGCCTACCTGCCCCAGGGGAGCGGCTCCCACCTGTACCTGCTCGTCGAGAAGCGCGACCTGACCACCCGCGACCTGGTGGCCGCCCTGGTGGCCGAAGGGCTGCAGGAGAGTCAGGTGGGCGTGGCGGGACTGAAGGACAAGAGCGCGGTGACGGTGCAGTGGCTGAGCCTCCCGCGGCGCTTCGAGAGCGCGGCCGAGGCGCTGCAGGCGCTCCCCGGCGTGCGCGTGCTGGAGCGCGCCTACCACCGCAACAAGCTCGGCATCGGGCACCTTCGCGGGAACCGCTTCGTCGTCACCGTGCGGGACGTCGACGGTGGCGGCGCCGAGGCGGAGCGGCGCGCGCGGGAGGTGCTCGCGGCGCTGGCGCGCGCCGGCGTGCCGAACTACTTCGGGCCGCAGCGCTTTGGCCGCTTCGGCACCAACGCCGTCGACGGCCTGCGGGTGCTCCGCGGCGAGCGCGTGCCCGGCGGGCACCGGCTGAAGCGCTTCTTCGTGTCGGCGCTGCAGTCGCTGATCGTCAACGAGCTGCTGGCCGAACGCCTGCGCCGCGGCCTGTTCGCCGCGGTGATCACCGGCGACTGGGCCAGGAAGCACGACACCGGCGGCGTGTTCGAGGTGGAGGACGGCGCCGCCGAGACCCCTCGGGCCGAGCGGTTGGAGATCAGCGCCACACTGCCGCTCTACGGCCGCAGGGTGCGCGTCTCGGAGGGGGAGGCCGGCGAGCTCGAGCGAGGGGTGCTGGCGCGCCACGGGCTGCGCTGGAGCGACTTCGGCGCCCGTCGCGGGGACCGCCGAGCCAGTCGCGTGCTGCTCGAGGACACCGAGCTGACGCCGTTCGACGGTGCCCTGCGGGTGGCGTTCACCTTGCCCAAGGGAAGCTACGCCACGGTGGTGTTGCGCGAGCTGATGAAGGTCGACGTCGACGCGCCGCTGGCGAAGCCCGCGGCCCCGGCCGGCGAGGCGCCCGGCGAGGCGCCCGGCGATCTGGGCGGCTCGCTCGGCGACGCGTCCTGAGCGGCATCGCGGGCATCGCTCCGCAGGCCGGTGCCCCAGGCCGGCTCCGTCGACCGGACGCGTCAACCGGCTCCGCCCGCGGTGCCGCCGGCGACGCCGCCCGCGGACGGGCCGGGCGCGGCCGGCCCGCCACGCTCGCCGGCGAACCGGCGCAGCAGGAGCTCCGCGAGGAACGCCACCACCGCGGCCGCAGCCAGGAACGGCCACAGCGGGAAGCGCCCGCCTCCGGGCGCCGGCCGGTAGCTGCTGCCCGGCGCGATCACCTTGCCCCCGGTGCGCTCGGCGATGGTTCGCAGCAGTGCGGCGCCATCGGACCGGGCGAACTCCGGATCGGGACCGCCGACGTCGGTGCGCGCCACCGCTTCGGAGCCCTGCGAGATCACCACGCTGCCCGAGGCGCCGTTCGCCACCTTGAGCCGCGCCTGGTAGCGTCCCGGCGCCACTTGCTGCATGGGGGCGGACACGCCGCCGTAGCGCGCCACGAGCGACTCGTTGTCCACGTAGGCGCCGTTGCGCACGGCATCGACGACCACCTGGAGGTAACCGCCGTCGCGGCTGGCGCGCGCCTGGTAGACCAGCGGCCGCGCCTGCAGCCAGCGCGCGATGGTGCCGAGAGCGCCGCCGAGCCCGGGCCAGGCACCGAGCGGTCCGGCCCAGGCGTTGAGGTCGGTGGTGAAGGCCACGGTGCGCCCGAGGCCGACCCGCCGGACGGCCAGGATCGGCTCCTGGCGCTTGCCTTCGAGCAGGGCCTGGCCGCTCTGGCGTAGCGTGGTCGCCACGTAGGCGTCGACCTTGGGCAGGCTGGCGGGGAAGTCCACCAGCGCGTTGGGGCGGGCCGTCGGTGTGGTGGGATCCTGGACCAGCAGCTGGCGCGTGGCGGTGAGCGCCTCGGTGGTGAAGATCGACGGCAGCGTCGACACGTCGAGCGCCTTGTAGTAGCGGCCGCCGCCGGCCTGGGCGATGGCCTGCAACCGCTGGAAGTCGGCGGCATCGCCGATGGCGATGGTCGAGGTGGTGATGCCGCTTATGCGGGCAGCGCTCGCGAGCGCGCCGAAGTCGGTCGGCGGCCCGTTGCTGAAGGGTCCCTGCCCGTCGTAGAGCTTGCCGTCGGAGAGCACGATGACGTGTTTGACAGCGGCGTCGGTGCCCTGCAGTGCGGCCAGCGCGTCGCGATAGGCGGGCCCGAGCACCGTCCCGCCGGCGGTGGTGATGCCCAGGATGCCGTGGACCATCTCCCTCTTGCCGCGCTCGGTCGCCTTGCGCAGGTGGAACACCCAGTCGGTGCTGGAGGGGTCGCTGAAGGCGATCAGCCCGATGAGGTCGTCCTGGTAGGCGAGCTCCACCACCTTGATCGCGCCTTGCTTGGCGAGCTCGAGCTTCGAGGGGTTGCCCGCGCTCATCGACTGCGAGTGGTCGAGCACGATGACCATTGCCACCTGCGGAATGGACACCTGGGTGCGCACGTCGGTCGTCACCGGCAGCACGTCCTCCACCGGCGTGCGGTACCAGCCGCCCAGCCCGAAGCTGTGGGGTCCGCCCGTCATCATCAGCCCGCCGCCGTTCTCCACGTACTGCTTGAGGAGCTCGAGCTGGCCGGGCGTGAACTGCGCGGCGCCGCCCCGGACGACCACGGCGCCGGCACTCAATGGCGCCTGCACGTCGGCTACGGTCCCCTGGCGCACCTCGATGCCCTGGGCGGCGAGCAGCTTGCTGGTGGCGGGGTCGCCGATGACCAGCACCGGCGCGTGCGCGCGGATGCCCACCTCGGTCCGGCGGTGGTCGTCGGCGGTGGGCTGCGGCACGTCGACGGCGATGCTGGCATCCACCGCGGCGGAGGCGACGCCGCTGGGCGCCTCGAAGCTGAAGGGGATGGCGTTCCGCCCCTTCGCGATCTTCCGCGTGACGGGTGCCAGCGACTGCGACCCCACCCGCGCCCGTAGCGTGACGTTGGCGGCCATGTCGGCATCGACGACGGCGATGACCTGCACCCGCTCGCCGGGGGCGGCGGTCTGGGGAGCCAGCAGCTGGGAGAGGCGCACATCGGGCTTGGGCGGAACGTAGACGGTATCGACCGGGATGGTCGGCAGGGCATCGAGCACGTGCCCTTGCGACTGCACGCCGTCGCTCACCAGCAGGGCCCGGGCGGCGCCGGACGCCGCCGCCACCTGCAGCGCGCGGGCGAGGTCGGTCGCGCCGGTCGGCAGGACCGACGGTACCTCCGCGGAGAGGTCGGGAACGCGGGCGGTGTCCCCGGCCACGTAGTAGCTGTCGTGCCGCAGGCCCGCTGCCGGCACCAGCTTCCTGGCGGCCTGCAGGCCGGCCGTCCCCAGGCTGTCGGAGACGTCGACCAGCACCGCAACGTGGCCGCTCTGCCGCGGCAGCGAGGGTCCCGCCAACGCCACCACCAACAGCGCCAGCGCCAGCAGGCGCACCCAGCGCCAGCGGCCGGGGGGGAAGAGCAGCAGGAGCGGCAGCGCCAGGAGAGCCCAGGGAAAGGCGAACTGGAGGCCCGCGGGGAGCACGGCACCATGCTAGCAGCCCCCCGTCCGGCGTCCGATGCCGGCGACACCTTCGCCGCCGCGACGTTGGCCCAAGCGCGAATTATTCGTCCTGGTGTCGGTTGGTCGCCCTGGTATGATTCGGCCGATGACCGCGCCCGGGCAACCGTTCGTGCTGATCGCCATGACCACCGAGGAGCGCGGCGAGGGTCTGCGCGGGGTGGTGGAAGAGAGCGGGCTACAGGCTGCGATCTTCACCGACGTCGAGGCGCTGCTCTACCACACCCGGGCGTCGGTGCCCGAGGCGCTGGTGCTGGAGCATGGGCTTGCCGAGAAGGTCCCGCAGCTCGACCTGGTCGCCCTGCTGCGCCGGCGCAAGGCCCTCGGCGACGTCCCCTTCATCTACCTGGGGCCGGACGAGGCGCAGGTGCAGTCCGCCGTGGTCGACTCCGGGGTGGACGCCTACCTCTCGTTGCCGACGCGGCCGGAGGTCGTGAAAGCCCATCTGCGGCGCCTGTTGGAGAGGCACCAGACGGAGCGCACCTTGCGGGAGGCGCTGGAGCACTCGCGCAGCTTCGAGCAGGCGTACAAGGAGAGCGAGCGCGTCAAGGACGACCTCATCCACATGCTGGTTCACGACCTCAAGAGCCCCATCGCCAGCGTCATGGGGCTCCTGGACCACAGCCTGGAGATGATCAAGGCGGACCCCGGCGAGACCGGCATCGAGGAGCTGCTCGGCCTGGCCAGGAGCGAGTCGCAGCACCTGCTCAACCTGGCGGCTAACATCCTCGACGTGCGGCGCATGAAGGAGGGCCACATGCCCTTCGAGCCGCAGGAGATCCCCAGCCTCACGGAGCTGGCGAAGGAGTCGCTCGGCGACGTCAGCGGAGGCCCGCGCGATCGCAACTTCGGCTTCCTGGTGCGCCCCGAGGCCGAGCGGCTGCGGGCCGATCCCAAGCTCCTGCGGCGGGTGCTGGCCAACCTGATGGCGAACGCCATCAAGCACACCCGGCGGGGCGGGTACATCGACTTCCGAGCCTGGCGTCAGGACGACGACTTCGTGCTGAGCGTGCGCGACGACGGCGAGGGCATCCCGGAGGCCGACCAGAAGCGGGTGTTCAACGCCTTCGAGCAGTCCCGCCACACCGTGCACGATCGCTACGACACCGGCATGGGCCTGACCTTCTGCAAGCTGGCCGTGGAGAAGCACGGCGGCCGCATCTGGGTGGAGTCGAAGGTGGCACGCGGCAGCACCTTCTTCTTCACCATCCCGGCCAACGTCATCGCCACCGCCGAGGACGGCGTCGCCATCGCCGGCGGCTGAGGGCGGACGCCGCCGTGACGCAGGCGTCTGCCGGCTGGGACCTGGAAGCCGTCCTCTGGGCCCGCGGCTACAGCCCGCTGGCCGGCATCGACGAGGCCGGCCGCGGGGCGCTGGCGGGCCCCGTGGTCGCCGCCGCGGTGGTGCTGCCGCCGGGCGATCACCCCTTCCGCGACTCCAAGACCCTCGGGCCGGAGAAACGTGAGAGACTGGCGGCCGTCGTGCGGGAGGTGGCGCTGGCGTGGTCCGTGGCGGAGGCCAGCCCCGCCGAAATCGACGAGCTGAACATCCTCGGCGCGACCCGGCTGGCGGCGCGTCGCGCCGTCGCCGGCCTGACGCTCAGGCCCACGGCGCTGGTGACCGACTACCTCCACATCGGAGCCGGCTTGCCGGAGCTGGCCGTGGCACACGCCGATGCCCGCAGCCTGCAGGCCGCGGCTGCCAGCATCCTCGCGAAGACGGCGCGGGACGCGCGCATGGTCGCCATGGCCGGCGACTATCCGGAGTACGGCTTCGACGGGCACAAGGGCTACGGCGCGCCGGCCCACCTGACGGCGCTGCAACGCTTCGGGCCATGCCCGGAGCACCGCCGCTCGTTCGCGCCGGTGGCGCAGGCAAGGCTCTTCCTGACGTAGAATGCGGTGTTCTCGTCGGCTGGAGTGCGCACGCGCGGCACCCGTCCGGCCGCGGCGGAAGGGCTTCGCACGGCCTCGAGTGGCAGGGCGAGCCGGCGGGTCGTGAGGGAGAGACGACCATGGCCGAGTGCATCGGCGTGAAGTTCGATAACGGGCCCAAGCTGCACTACATGGAGGCGCCACCGACGGCGCCCGCGGTGGGGACGCGCTGCGTCGTGAGCACCCGGCGCGGGTTGGAGCTGGCGCGCGTGCGAACGGAGCCGCGCGACGTCCAGAAGCCCCACGGGCACTACGTGCGCGACGCCCTCGACGAGGACATCGAGCGCCACCGGGCGCTCTCACGGAGGGCCGACGATCTCAAGTGGTTGCTGCGGGCGCGGGCACGTCAGAGCGGTGCGGACATGAAGGTGGTGGCGGTGGAGTTCACCATGGACGAGGAGCTGATGGTGGTGAGCTACTCCTCGGAGGAGCGGCCCCCGCTACGCGTGCTCGCCCAGGAGCTCATCGACCACACCAACGCTCGCATCGAGTTCAACAACGTCGGCCCCCGCGACCAGGCGCGCATGCTGGGCACGCTGGGGGCGTGCGGCGACGCCTCGTGCAGCTCGACCTGGCTGCAGAGCTTCAGCGCGGTGAGCATCCGCATGGCGCGCGACCAGCAGCTGCCCTTGAACCCCGAGAAGATCAGCGGGCCTTGCGGCCGGCTGATGTGCTGCCTGCAGTACGAGCACGACCTCTACAAGGAGCTCCTCAAGGGCATGCCGAAGAAGGGCGGGCGCGCCTGCCACGAGGAGAGCGGGACGTGCGGCCGGATCGTGAAGCTCAATCCGCTCAAGGGAACGGTGGACCTTCGCACCGACGAGGGTTCGGTCGAGGAGTACCCGGCCGGCGAGGTGCAGCGCGTCCGCAACTGATGGCGCCGCCCGGCTCAACCGGGAGCGAGCCTGCGGAGGTCGAGCACCAGCGTGGTGAAGGCGAGCTGCGCGCTGGCGTAGGCGGCCAGCGCCGCCTCGCAGCGCTCCACCGCGTCGACTGCGGCGGCGTAGCGCGGCGCAGGCCAGGCGCGCAGCGTCTCCCGCAGCAGGGTCAGCGGCGAGATGGCGCCGTCGTCGTCAGCGGCGCCATCGTCGGCGGCCTCGGCAAGCTTGGCCACCCTCTCAGCGGCCTCCAGAGCGTCGATCAGGTCGCCGTTCAGGGCCGCCACCAGGCCCGCCACCGCGTCGCGCGCCTCGCTGAACCCCTCGAGGTTGGAGCGCGCCCGCTCGAGCGGCCCGGGTAGCCCCAGCCGCAACGCCGGGTGTGGCCCGAGATCGCGGTAGCTGTCCACGTCCACCGCCCCCAGGCGCACGCAGGCGCAGCGGGAGGCGACCGTCGGCAGCAGCGCCTCGGGGCCGCTGGCGATGAGGACCACCAGCGCCCAGGCGGGCGGCTCCTCCAGCATCTTGAGGAAGGCATTGGCCGCGGCGGGCGTGAGGCTCTCGGCGTGGTCGAGGATGGCGACGCGCCGCCGGAAGCGCGGCCGGCGCTCGAGCCAGGGTCCCAGCGGATCGGGGTCGCCCTGCGCTCTGTTGACGAGCTGGTCGATGGTGATCTCGCGCCGCCGGCGGCTGCGGCCGGAGCGGGTGGTACGGCCGGGGGCCACCTCGCGCAGGTCGGGATGCTCGCCGGCGCCCAGCGCGCGGCAGCTCGAGCAGCGCCCGCAGGGTCGAGACGGCGGCTCCGCCTGGCAGTTGAGCAGCGCCGCCAGCCAGCGTGCGACCGGGCGCCGGCCGACCCCCTCGGGCCCGGCCAGCAGGAGCGTGTGAGGGCCGTCCGAGTCGAACAGGCGCCTCAGCTCGACCCGTACGGCCTCGTGACCGACGATCTCTGGAGCGAGACTCACCGGCCGACGGCGAGCCGCGACGCCAGCACCTCGGGGTAGCCGGCGGCGCGCACCGCCTGCTGCACCGCAGCCACATCGAACTCGACGCGGAACATCTCGAGCGTGTGCGCGGTGTCGTCGAACAGTGCGTAGGCTGCCAGCGGGATGCTGTCGCGGGGCTGGCCCACCGAGCCGGGGTTGGCGAACACGCGCGCCTTGGGAGGGATGCGGTAGAGGGCGCGCTCGTGCCGGAACTGCACGGTGCGCCACATGACGTCCGAGGGCCCCTCGACCGCGGCGAAGATCTTGGGCACGTGGGTGTGGCCCACCAGGCACAGCTGCTGCTGCAGGCTGGGCAGGTTCGCCTGGGCGCTGCCG
>Ga0315540_10000113_pt1 | contig 41348 bp, 38 predicted proteins | sample SalMarSW160110MG_FD_203677 | JGI IMG/M metagenome (GOLD analysis project Ga0315540, IMG submission 203677) | Salt marsh sediment microbial communities from the Plum Island Ecosystem LTER, Massachusetts, United States - Salt Marsh Sediment SW1601-10 ...
CCGGCGGTCGGCGGCGTGATTCCGCTGGTGGTCACCTTTCACGACACCAACACCTTCACCGCGCACCACATGGAGGAGTACCTGCGCATCCTGACCGAGGAGGCGGCGAACGTCGGCCTGGTGCTCGCGCCGCAGCCCTTCTACGACGACGCTGCGTCGATCGAGCGCGCCGCGCGGGTGCGCGCTGCGGGCTGGGATCAGGTGCCGGCGGGCGCCCAGAAGTCGTAGAAGTTGAACCAGTTGTAGGGCGCCTCGCGGCAGTGGTGCTCGAGGCGGGCGACGTAGCGCTCGACCCAGGGACGGATTGAGGCTTCGCGGTCGCGCCGGTCGAGCTCGATGCGCTCGGCGAAGCCCTCCAGGCGCACGTCGTAGCGGCGTCCGCCGCGGTACAGACCGAAGGCGAGGATCACCGGCGCCTGCAGCAGCCCGGCGAGCAGCAGCGGACCCAGGGGAAAGCGCGCCGGCGCGCCGAGGAACTCGCAGCTGCATTCGCGCTCGTCGCGCAGGCCGCGGTCGGCGAGGATGCCGACGATCTCGCCCCGCTCGATGCATTCCTGCGCGCGCAGCAGCGAGCCGGGGTGCCCAAGCGGGATCACGCGCGGCGCGGCCTCTGGCGCGACCGCGTCCATCACGCTATTGATTTTTTCCCCGCCCTCGACCTGCATCAGCATGTTGACCGGCGGCGCGCCCTCGGCCAGTCCCGCGGCGCGCAGGACCTCGAAGCTGCCCAGGTGCGAGCCGAGCAGGATGCAGCCGCGGCCTTGGCGCAGATCGGCGAGCAGCGCCGGCGGGGCGTCGACCCGAACGTCGAAGTAGCCGTAGCGGCCGGCGCGCAGGTAGACGCGATCGTGCAGGGTCGAAGCGAAGGCGTGGTAGTGGCGCGCGACATCGGCCAGGCGCGGCGGCCGCCCGAGCGCGCGCCGCAGGTAGTCGGCCGAGGCGCGCCGCGCGCCGCGCGAAAAAAGCACGAAGTAGGCGCAGATCGGGTACAGGAATGCGCGCCCGACGCGCCGGCCGAGCGCGAGGGTGACCCAGACGAGCGCGCGCATCGCGGACTGGCTGCCGCGCTCGCGCTGCGCCAGCCAGCCGTTGCTCAAGTGCCGATCTCCGCGCTGCCGGCGGCGAACGCCTTGCCGTCGCGAACCAGCGTGAAGCGGATCAGGTTGGCGTCCTGCCGCTCGAGCACGATGCTGAACCGCTCGCCCGGCGCGAGCGGGGCGAGGAACTTGACCGCGGGCAGCCGGACGAGGCGCGCCTGCGGTCCGAAGGTATCCTCGATTGCCGCCGCCACCTTTTCCAGCAGCACCACCGCGGGGACGATCGGGTTGCCGGGAAAATGCCCCGGGAACGCCGAATGCGCCGGGTCGATCACGGCCTCGAGCTCGAAGCTCATCGCGCGGACATCCGGCGCAGCAGGGCTTCGAGCCCGTCGCGTGTGATCTTGCCGTTGGCCGCGCGCGGCAGCGCGTCGACCAGGTACAGCGGGCGCGGCAGGAACACCGGGTCGACGTCGCGCCGCAGCGCCTCGAGGATCGAAGGCGCGCTTGCGCCGGGCGCGACCGCGAACGCGACCGGCCGGCTCGCGCCGTCGGGCATGTAGTACGCGCCGTCGTTGACGCCGCGCACCGCGCGCAGGCGCGCGTTCAGGTCCTCGAGCGAGGCGCGCTTGCCGGCCACCTTGATCATGTCGCCGATCCGTCCCAGCAGCCGGAACCTGCGCCCGCCTTCGAGCTCGACCCGGTCGGTAAGGGTGAACGGCGCATCGAGGTGCCCGCCCCTGACGCGCGTCGCGCCGCCTACAGTTTCGAAGTTGAGCCCCTCGCAAAGCGTCCAGGTCGGGCCGCTCGCGCTGCGCCTCAGCGCCATCATGCCGGTCTCGCTCGAGCCGTAGATCTCCTCCACCGGGCAGTGCCACAGCGATTCGGCCGCCTGCGCGAGCTTCGCGTCGAGCGGCATGGTGGAGGAGATCACGCCGCGCAGGGTACCGCGCAGGTCGAGCGCGTCGTCGACGCAGGCGCGCAGCTGCAGCGGCGTGGTCATCAGCCAGCGCGGCTCGGGCGAGGCCGCGAGCGCGGCCTTGACGTCCGAGGGCAGCAGCGGGCGGCCGGCGTCGACCGCGCCGCGCCACTGCAGCGGCAGCATCACGGTCGCCTCGAGGCCGAACATGTGCTGCGGCGGCACGGTGCCGATGATCTGCGGCGCGAGCGACGGCCCGAAGCCGAGGTGCCGCCCGAGTGCCAGCGCGCCGCGCACCAGCGAGCCCCAGGTCTTGACGTGCGGCGCCGGGTGCCCGGTGCTGCCGGAGGTGAACACCACCGCCGCCGGCTGCCCGGCGGGGAAGGACGGCATGCCGCGTGCTTGTGGCGCGGCCGGGTGCCCCAGCGGGCGCAGCAGCGTGACCCCCGCGGGCACGTCGTCGTGGTCGGCGACGCAGCACAGCTCGCCGAAGTCGCGGCAGACGTCGCGGATCGCGCCGTCGCCGCTGCCCGGCGGCAGCAGGCACAGGCGGCGCGCGGCAAGCGCCGCGGCGAAGCCGACCAGGAAGTGATAGCGGTCGCGGCAAAGATTGAGCACCTGCCGCCCGGGCGGCAGTGCGGCTGCAAGTGCCGCTGCATCGGCTAGCAGCGCGGCGGCGGAGATCGGCTGCCCGCGCCGGCGCGCGACCGCGTCGTCCATCGCATGCAGGCGCAGCAGCGGCAGCGCCTGCCGGCCAGGCAGGCCCAGGTACTGCAGCATGTCGGCCAGGCGTTGGGGCGGATGGTACCGGAAGCGCATGCGGCGCCAGGCGAACTCGCCCAGGAACAGCGCGGCGACCAGGGCCGGGCTGCCTACGGTGACGAACAGCTTCCACGCGCGCAGCGGACCGAACGCCGCCAGCCACGCGGCGGCGGCGGCCATCGCGCCGAACAGAAGGGTCCAGAGAAGCGTGACGCGGCGCGTGTAGGCGGTTCGGTCCGGCGGCAGCACGCCGCCATGCGCGTGGCGCGCGAAGGAGGTGATGAGCGGCTCGGCGCCGTGCCGCAGGCTGCGCCCGAATACCCAGCAAAGCGCCAGGTCGATCAGCACCGGCGGCAGGCCCACGGCCCACTTGAGCGCCGCGCCTTCGGGCAGCGATCTCAGTGCGACGCGGCTGACGAGCGCATACAGGACGACCGCGCAGACCGCGACGACGGCGCGTCTACTTGGTGCGATGCTTTTCAATGTGCGCGGTCAGCGCCCGCAGCGAAGCGAAGATGCGCTCGTTGTCGGCGTCGTCGGAGCGCAGCTTGAAGCCGTATTTCTTGGAAATCGCGAGCGCGATTTCCAGCATGTCGATCGAGTCGAGCCCCAGTCCCTCGCCGAACAGCGGCGCGCCGGGGTCGATCTCGTCGGGGCTGATCTCGAGGTTGAGCGCCTGGACGATCAGCGCCGCCAGCTCGGACTCGAATGCGGTAGTCTGCATCTGGATCTATTGCTTGTCGTTAATATTAACGGTCTGGCCCTACAGTATAAATCCCCCCGGGAGAGAGGATGAACGATAGATTGCACGTGGTCGAGCGTTTTGCCGCCTTCGCGGAGACATTCCGTGCGCAGCCGCTTCCGCCCGAGGTCCTGCACCACGCCAAGCGTGCGGTGATCGACTGGCACGCGGCGCTGTTCCCGGGTGCGGCGATGGCGCCCGCGACGCTGCTCGAGCGCGCGCTGGCGGAGGAGCTCGACCGGGGCGGGGCGCGCCTCGCGCTCGGCCGGCGCGCCGCGGTGCGCGCGGCGGCGCTGATCAACGGCGCCGCCGCGCACACCGCCGAGGTCGACGACATCTTCCGCGACGGCATCTACCACCCTGGCGCGCCGACGATCGCCGCTGCGCTCGCGCTGGCGCAGGGCGAGGGTGCCTCGGGCGAAGCCTTCCTGCGCGCGGTGGTCGTCGGCTACGAGATCTCGACCCGCATCGGCGCTGCGATGGGCCGCGCGCACTACCACTACTGGCACAACACCGGCACCATCGGCTGCTTCGGCGCCTGCGCCGCCGCGGCCGAGCTGCTCGGGCTGGATCGCGCGCGCTTCGCGCACGCGCTGGCGACGGTCGCCACCTTCTCGGCCGCGCTGCAGCAGGCGATGCGGGGCGACTCAATGTCCAAGCCGCTGCACGCCGGCAACGCGGCGCAGGCCGGCCTCACCGCGGCGCTCGCGGCGCGCGAGGGCGTGATCGGATCGCTCGACGTGCTGGAAGGCGAGGCCGGCTACGGCCGCGCCATGAGCGACGGACCCGACTGGGACAAGGCGCTTGCCACCCTCGGCAGCGAGTTCCACGTCACGCGCATGACGTTCAAGAACCACACCTGCTGCGGCCACAGCTTCGCCGCGATCGACGGCGCGCTCGCGCTCAAGGCGAACATGGGCCTCGAGGCGCGCGACATCGAACGGGTGCGCGTGGGCACCTACAAGGCGGCGCTGGACGTGGCCGGCATCGAGCAGCCGCGCACCCCGGCCGAGGCCCGCTTTTCGCTCAAGTACGTGGTCGCCACCGCGCTTACCGGCGGCAGCGTTCGCTTCGCCGCGTTCGAACCCGAGCGCATGGCGGACCCCGCGACGCGCGCGCTGATGGAGCGAATCGAAGTTTCGCTCGACCCCGAGCTCGACGCCGCGTTCCCGCGCCAGCGCGCGGCGCGGGTGGCGATCGACGCCGCCGGCGGGCGCCGCGCGGAGTGGCTGCAGCCGACCCGCATCGGCGACCCGGACGCACCGCTCTCTGACAAGCAGCTCGAGGACAAGTATCTCGAGCTCGCGGGCCCGGTATTGGGCGAGGCGCCCGCGCGCGAGCTGCTGGCGCGGCTCTGGGTGCTCGAGTCAGCGCCCGACCTCGGCCGATGACGAGCCTGGCGCAGGCCCTGTTCGCGCCGCGCGCGGTGGCGCTGATCGGCGCCTCGGGCGACGCGAAGAAGAACACCGCGCGCCCGCAGCGCTTCCTCGCCAGGCACGGCTACACGGGAAGCGTGCTGCCGATCAACCCGACCCGCGCCGAGGTGCTGGGCGCGAAGGCCTACCGCAGCGTGGCCGACGCGCCGCAGCCGGTCGACCACGCCTTCATCATGATCCCGCAGGTGGAGCAGGCGATCGAGGACTGCGGCCGCAGCGGCGTCGCGGTGGCGAGCATCTTCAGCGACGGCTTCGCCGACGTCGGCGCCGAGGGCGCGGCGCGCCAGGCGCGGCTCGCCGCGCGCGCAAGAGAGCTCGGCGTGCGGCTGCTGGGGCCAAACAGCATGGGCGTGATCGACATCCCCGGGCGGCTCGCGCTGACGGTGAACGCGGTGCTGGAGATGGACGCGCTGCCCGCCGGCGGCACCAGCATCGTGTCGCAGAGCGGCACCATGCTCGGCACCGTGCTGTCGCGCGGCGCGGCGCGCGGGCTGGGCTTCGCCAAGCTGGTGTCGGTCGGCAACGAGGCCGACCTCGGCGTGGGCGAGCTGGTCGAGCTGCTCGCCGACGACGCCGATACGCGCGTGATCCTGCTCTTTCTCGAGACCGTGCGCGATGCCGACCGGCTCGCGGCCGCGGCGCGCAGCGCGCACGCCGCGGGCAAGCCGGTGGTGGCCTACAAGCTCGGCCGCTCGGCGCTCGGCGAGCGCCTGGCGCGCTCGCACACCGGGGCGCTCGCGGGCAGCGACGCAGCGCTCGACGCCTACTTCCGCGACTGCGGCATCCTGCGCGTGGACATGCTCGAGACGCTGATCGAGATCGCGCCGCTGGTCGCGGGGCGCGCCCCGGTGCGGCTTTCGCGCGCGCCCCGGGTCGCGGTGGTCACCACCACCGGCGGCGGCGCGGCGAGCGTGGTGGACCGGATCGGCCTGTCCGGCATCGAGACCGTCGCGCCCGGCAGCGACGCGCCGATCATCGACCTCACCATGGCCGGCACCTCGGCCCAGTACGCCGCCACACTCGCTTCGCTGCTCGCCTCGCCCGAGTGCGACGCGGTGCTGGCGGTGGTCGGCTCCTCGGCCATGTTCCATCCGCAGCACGCGGTCGAGCCGATCCTCGGCGCGCCGCGCGCGGCCAAGCCGCTCGCCGCCTTCCTCACCCCGCACGCCGAGCAGTCGCTCGCGCTGCTCGCGCGCGCCGAAGTGCCCGCCTTCCGAACGCCGGAAGCCTGCGCGGACGCTTTTTGCGCCTATTTTGCATGGAAGGAACCACGCAGAATTGAATCAAGGGACGTTGTCGAAGTCCAGATCGAGAAGAAGAAGTTCGATGAAAAATCATCTCTCGATCTGTTCGCCTCGCTCGGCGTTCCGGTGGTCGCGTCGCAGGTCACGAAGGCGCCGCGCTTCGAGCACGGCTTGCCTTATCCGGTGGCGGCCAAGATCCTGTCGGCCGAGATCGCGCACAAGACCGAAGCGGGGGGCGTGATCCTGGGAATCGCGAACGAGGCCGAGTTCAGGGACAAAGTGACGCAACTGAAGTCGAGCGAGGTTCTGGTTCAAGCCATGCAATTCGGTCTCGCCGAGGCGATCATCGGCTACCGCGACGACCCGCTGGTGGGGCCGCTCGCGCTGGTGGGCGCCGGAGGGGTGATGGCCGAGATCTACCGCGACGTCGTGCTCGCGCTCGCGCCGGTGAGCGTGCAGGAGGCCGAGGAGATGATCGCGCGCGTGAAGGGCTTCGCCGTGCTGCGCGGCTTCCGCGGGCTGCCGCGCGGCGACCTGCGCGCGCTGGCCGAGGCGCTCGCCGCGCTTTCGCGTCTCGCGCTGATCCCGGGCCGGCCGGTGGCCGAGGCGGAGATCAACCCGATGCTCGTCAAGCACGTCGGTGCGGTCGCGGTCGACGGCCTGGTCGTGGCGAAGTCGTAGCGATGCCCTACGCCGCGCTCGCGCAGATCCTGCAGGCCGCCGGCGCCGCGGCGCCGCGGCCGGGCGAGGTCGAGATCCGCGGCGCCGACCCGGTGTTCCGCACCCGCTACCGCGTCGGCAGCGCGGGCGCGGCGGCGCTCGCGGCGCTGGGGCTCGCCGCGGCGCGGCTGTGGCAGGCGCGCGGCGGGCGCGCGCAAACGATCGCGATCGACCTCGCGCCGACTGCGGCCTCGCTGCGCAGCAGCACGTACCTGCGCGTCAACGGCAAGCCGGCGTCCGAGATCTGGGCGCCGCTGAGCGGTTTTTACCCGGTGCGCGACGGCTGGATCCGGTTCCATTGCAACTTCCCGCTGCACCGCGAGGCGGCCTATGGCGTGCTCGGCGCGGCGCAGGAGCGCGCGGCGGGCGAAGCCGCGAGCCGCGGTTGGGCGGGCGAGGCGCTCGAGGACGCGATCCACGCCGCGGGCGGCTGCGCCGGCTACGTGCGCAGCGCCGACGAATGGACGCGCCACGACCAGGCACAGGCGATTGCGGCGCAGCCGCTGATCGAGATCGTGAAGATCGGCGACGCGCCGCCCGAGCCGCTGCCCGATGCGCCGCGCCCGGCGTCGGGCGTGCGGGTGCTCGATCTGACCCGGGTGCTCGCCGGCCCGACCTGCGCCAGGAGCCTGGCCGAGCACGGCGCCGACGTGCTCAAGATCAGCGCGGCGCATCTGGCCGACCTGGGCATGGTCGAGCTCGACACCGGCATCGGCAAACTCTCGGCACGGCTCGACCTGAGGAAAGAGGAGGATCTGCGCGCGTTGCGTGAATTGCTGCGGCAGACAGACGTGTTTTCGCAGTCGTACCGTCCCGGCGCGCTCGCCGCGCGCGGCTTGTCGCCCGAGGAACTGGCGCGGTTGCGGCCGGGCATCGTGTGCGTGTCGCTCACCGCCTGGGGCGAGAGCGGCCCGTGGCACGGGCGGCGCGGCTTCGACAGCATCGTGCAGTCGGTCAGCGGCATGGCGCACGCGCAGGGCGGCGCCGGCAAGCCGAGCCTGCTGCCGGTTTCGGCGATCGACTATGTGAGCGGCTACCTGATGGCGTTCGGCGCGATGCTCGCGCTCGAGCGCCGCGCGCGCGAAGGCGGCAGCTGGCTGGTGCGCGTCGCGCTGGCGCGCGTCGGCAAATGGATTACGGACCTGGGAAGCGTGGAATCGCTCACGGGGGCCGTTGACGAATTACCGCGAGATATTCTGAAAAGCTTGCTGGTTGAAACCGCGGCGCCCGACGGGCGCATCACTCACTTGCGTCCGGTGCTTGTGATGTCGGCGACGCCGCCGCGCTGGGAGCGGCCGCCGGTTCCGCTCGGCTACCATCCGCCGGCTTGGCCCGCCCGCTGACCGGCTTGGTGGGAAGCCTGGTCGGCTTGTTCGGTCCCCACACGCGGCTGTAGTAGGTATCGGCCAGCTGCAGCGCGCCGACCGGGTTGTGCGCGAGCACCCGGTCCTTGGTCACCAGCGTGGTGACCAGGCCCTGCGAATGGCGGATGAACAGGCTGTCGTGCCCGACGCACAGGCCGACGATGACGTTCAGCTCGCAGCCGGCGCGGTTGAGCAGCTCGGCCTGCGACAGCGGGTTGCAGATCGCCTCGTAGGTGCCGGGGCGGATCTTTTCCTCGTCCTTGAGGCCGATCTCCTCCTTCGGCACGCCGCCGTTCTTGCACGCGACCGAAGCCACCTCCAGCCCGTGGCTCTCGAGAATGGCGCTGAACACGCGCGACAGGTCGACGAAGCTGATGCAGGTGGCGATGCCCACGCGCTTGAAGCCCATGCGCTTGGCGAACTGGCAGATCTCCTCGACCCGGGTCCACTTGCAGTAGCCCTCGCTCTCGACCACGGCGGAGACTTTCGCCACGCGCTCGAGGAACGGGTCGCTGCGGTACGCGTCCGCCTCGAGGATGCCGTCGGCGTCCATCTTGGAGGGGCAGAAGCCGGGCCCGCGCTCGTCGCCTTCGCCCACGCGGCAGGCGCGAACCGTGCTCGGGCAGTAGGCGCAGCCCGGGGTTTCGTAAGTGGTCATGGCTTGGCTCCCAGTACGTCCAGGCGAAGTTTAGTCTCGATCGTGTCCTGCGGCGCCTCGCTGGTCGCCCCGGTCTTGCCGAGCGCGACCCGCGCCGCGTCGATTCCGGCATCCTTGACCAGGGCCTGCGACACGGCGGTCGCTCGCCGCTGGCCCAGCGCCTCCAGCTCGGCGCCGGGCAGCGGATGCAGCTCGACCAGGCGCCGGTAGAGCGCTTGGTAGAACTCGCGGTCGTCGCTGCCCTTGCCGATGAGCGCGAGCGCCGGATTGACGCGGCTCGCCTTGCGGCCGGCCTTCTTCTCGAATTCGGCCGTGAACTGCGCCATCGCGTCCTTGCCCGAGCGCGCGGCCATCAGTTTTTCCAGCGCACGCTGTGTCCTGGCGTTGTCGAACGCCACCGGGCCCGGCTCTTCGCCCGGCGCGAGCGTCACTTTCTGCTCGGCCGCCAGCTCGCGGCGGACCTTCTCGCTGCGCAGCGCTTCGCCGTCGAGCGCTTCCTGGTAGCGGCCGTCGACGATCACCTCGAGCTTGGGCCGCTTCTGCAGCGCCACAGCGACCTTCTTCAGCTTGTCCAGCTCGGGCGGAAGGACGCGGGCCGAGCCTGGATCGAACGCGATGGCGTCGAGCTTGGCCGCGCCGCCGCCGAACAATGCGCCCAGGGCCCGGAACGGCGCCGTGACGATATTCTTGATCACCGTCGCGATCGCCTGCCAGATCAGGTTGCCGTAGCCGAACTTCGGGCTGTTCACGTCGCCGCTGACCGGAATCGCGACGTTGATCTGTCCCTGCGCATCGGTCAGCAGCGCGATCGCCAGGTCGAGCGGCAGGTTCAGCGCGTTCGGCGACTCGACGCGCTCGCCCAGGGTGAACTTGTCGAGCAGCACCTTGTTATTGCCTTCCAGCTTTCCGTTCTTGATCTTGTACTCGAGGTCGAGCGACACCCGGCCCGAGGCGATCTTGCGGCCCGCGAAGGTTGCGCTGTACGGCGACATCGGCTGCATCTCGACGTTGCGGAACACGGCGCGCAGGTCCGTGAAGCGCTTGGGCGCGAACGGGCTCAGGGCGCCGTCGAGCCGCGCCAATCCGGCCGGGTCGACCCGCCCCTCCAGCTTCAGTTTGGCGCGGCTCGAAGGATCGGATGAGATGCCCGTCACCACGCCGCTGAACTCGCGCACGCGCGCGGCGAACGGCAGCACCAGGCTCATATCGGCGAAGTCCACCGTGCCGTTTTCCACCCGCACGCGTTCGACCGATACCGGAAAGGGATTGCTGCTGCCGGAAGCGGCCTTGGACGGAGCTTGCTGTTTTTTGAACGCCGTGGCGAGATTGACGCTGCGGTCCTTGAATACCGTGATCTTGGCTCCGGGCTGTGCCAGGCGGACTTCCTTCACGCTCAACCGATCCGGCGCCAGCCCGAAACGGATCCCCTTCGCCGAGAGTGATTTCCAGGACAGGAAGCGCTCGCCGCTCTGCGCCTCGTCGATCTCGAACCCGGCGATGCCGAGCGCGCCGTCGGCGCGCAGCGTCGGACCGGATTGCTTCGCCTGGTACTTCAGCGTCGCGGACGCGGAGAGGTCGCCCGACTTGAGCCTCAGCGTGGCGTAGTGCGCCAGGACCGGCTGCAGCGGGGCCAGGTTGAGCCCGCCGAGCTTGAGCCGCGCGTCGGCGCCTGATCCGTCGGGCATGAAGCTGCCCGTCGCATCCAGGCTTCCTCCCTGTGCCACCTTCAGCGCGGCCTCGAACGGAACCGGAGCGTGCAGGTCGTCGCTCAGATTCTTGAGCGTGGCGGAAACGTCCGCCAGGTCGTAGCCCACGGCGGGCTCGAAGCTCTGGTCGGCGAGCGCGAGCTTGAATCCGCTCAGCTTGAACGCGCCGAGGCGGACATGCCACGCGGCGCCAGTGTCTTGCGCGGGCTTGTCCGTGCGCTCGCCGGCACTCAACGACGCCAGGGGATCGATGTTGCCCTTGGCGTCACGCGCCAATTTCATCCCGCCGCCGCGTACGGCCAGCTCGCGCAGCTTGATGTCGCGCTTGCCGGTGTCGATCGACTCGCCCTCGAGCGTCGCGCTGTCCAGCGTCGCGAGCGTGGTCTCGTCCGCGGGCCGCGCCAGCGCGATCTTGCTCAGCTCGAGGTGAAGATCGTTTGAAGTCACACGGGTTCCGCTTGCGCCGATCTCGAGCTGCGCCTTGGCCTGCAGCGCGACCGCGCCGATTTCCAGCGTGAGCGGCTCGGCGCGGGTCTGGTCGCTCACCCGGACGCCGACCTCGGCCACCCGCAGCCCGTCGAGCCGTACGCGCCAGGGCTCGGCGCCCGGAACGCGCGCGGCCGGGACCGCCGCCGGCTGCGCTTTGGGCGCGGCGATCGTCTGCCAGTCGAGCGTGCCGTCGCGGGCGATGCCGGCCGTTACCATTCCGTGGCCGATGTCTAGCTTCGGCACCCTTAGCTCGCGCCGCTGAAGGTCGAAGCCGACGCCGCTCGCCGTTACCTTCTGCAACTCGAGCAGGGGCTGCTTCGCGCCGGGCTGGCGCAGCGACAGGTCCGTGAGCGTCAGGGCCGCGCCGTCCAGCAGCAATTGCGGTTTCCCGCCCGCAAGCAGAAAGCGATAGCGGGTCACGAAATCAACCGTGCCACCCGGCATATCGAGCCGGACATCGTTTTGCAGCAGGCGCCACACGTTCGCCGGCCGGAACTGGTTGACGCTCAGCACGCCTTCGGACGCGAGCGGCTGCAGGGAGACTTCGCCGCGCCAGCGCACGGTGCCGCCGCCCGGCAGGCGCGCCTGAATCGAGTACGGGCCCTTGTGTTCGGGCAGCGTGGACACGTTGTCGAACTCGAGGTTGACCGGTGTCAGCGTCACGCTTGCAGGGGTGGAATCGGAGCGGTCGGTGTAGCTCACCCGGCCTTCGCTCAGCACGACATGGCGCAGCACCATTCGCACCGGTGCGTCGTCATCCTGCTTGGGCGCGGGCGGCTTGTCGCCGCGCACGGCCTCGACCAGCTGCATCAGATTCAGCCGCTCGTCGGGATCGGTCACCAGGTTCAGGTCGAGGCCGTCGATGTCGATGTTCGTGAACACCCATGCCCAGCGCAGCAGGCTGGACGAATCGAAGTCGACGTAGAGACGCCGTACGCCCACGATCGGGGTGCCGTCGTTTTCCGCCAGCCGGAAGTCGTTGGCCTCGAAAGTGAGCCGGAAGGGATTGATCCGGACCTTGCCGATGCTCGCCTGGCGCTTGAACGTGTCGCGCGCGATCTCGGGGACGTAGCGCTCGACGAGATAAGGGAGCAGCAAGAAGCCGACGGCGGCATAGACAACGAGCAACCCTGCAGCGATCCAAAACGACCGGCTGCGCACGATTCGCGTTGCGGCGTGCTTGATGCGGCCAAACATGCGAAACAGGTCATCCCGAACCAGCGAGACCCATTACCTTATGCTCCCGGGCAGGAATGCTTTTTGATATTGCTCAATCCGGATGCTGGGCGCGGCTCGGGTACCATGCGGCGCAAGGAGAATTGGGCTATGGACTTCCGTTTTACGCCTGAGCAGGAGCAATTCCGCGACTCGGTGCGGCGCTTCGCCGAAAAGGAACTCGCACCCGGCGCGCGCGGGCGCGCGCACGCCGCGGAGTACCCGTCGGACGTGGCGAAGCGCATGGCCGCGCAGGGCCTGCTCGGCATCACGATCGCCGAGGCCGACGGCGGCCAGGGCGGCAGCCTGATCGATGCCGTGATCGCGATCGAGACCGTGGCTGCGAGCTGTCCACGCAGCGCCGACGTGGTCCAGGCGGGCAACTTCGGCGCGATCCGGGTGCTGGCCGAGTACGGCACGCCGGAGCAGAAGAAGGCCTACCTCGGCCGGCTGCTGGCGGGCGAAGGCGTGATCTCGGTCGGCATGACCGAGCCCGAGGCGGGCTCGGCGGTCACCGACCTGAAGACCAGCGCGACGGCCGACGGCGAGGGCTGGCGCATCAACGGCTCGAAGGTGTTCACCACCCATTCGGCCTATGCCGACGTCTACCTGGCCTACGTGCGATTCGGGCCCGGCGTGGGCGGCATCGGCTCGGTGCTGATCGGGCGCGAATCGCCCGGCGTGCGGCGCGGAGCGCCGTCGGAGTTCATGTCGGGCGAGGAGTGGGCGCAGCTGTACTTCGACGACGTCTACGTTCCTCCGGAGCGGGTGCTGCTCGGCCCGGGCGGGTTCAAGAAGCAGATCGCCGGCTTCAACGTCGAGCGCATCGGCAACACCGCGCGCGCGCTCGCGCTCGGGCGCTACGCCTTTGAGGAGGCGCGCCGCTGGGCGCTGCAGCGCCGGCAGTTCGGGCGCCTGCTGTGCGAGTTCCAGGGTCTGCAGTGGAAGTTCGCCGAGATGAAGATGAAGCTCGACGCGGGGCAGCTGCTGCTGTACCGCGCGGCCGCCAACGCCGACCGCGGCTTCCCGTCCGCCGAGGAGACCGCGATCGCCAAGGCGTTCTGCAACCAGGCCGGGTTCGATGTGGCCAACGAGGCGCTGCAGGTGATGGGCGGTATGGGCTACAGTCGCGAGTCGCTGGTCGAGTACTGCGTGCGCCGCTGCCGCGGCTGGATGATCGCCGGCGGATCGATCGAGATCCTGAAGAACCGCATCGCGGAGGCGGTGTTCGAGCGCACGTTTTCGCAACGTCCGGGGGGATGAGATGGACTGGGAGCTGTTCATTCGGCGCGTCAACGAGGATCGCCTGGTCGCGCGCCACGGCGCCGGCTCGAGCTTCAGGGTGCTGCTGGGCTGGGGCGACGAGGATCACCTGCTGCGGGTGGACGACGGGCGGCTGGCCGAGCATCGCAAGGGGCCGTTCGTGATGCCGCAGTGCGATTTCGCGCTCGCCGGAAGCGACGAGGCCTGGGCGCGCTTCGCCCATCCCCAGCCCGCGCCGCGCGACCAAGACCTGTTCGCGTTCTTCCGGCGGGGCGAAATCGCGCTGACCGGCGATACGCGCAAGTTCTACGCCCACCAGCTGTGCCTCAAGCTGATGCTGGCCAACCTGCGCGGCGCGGGAGCGCGCTCATGAGCGGCGTCCTCGAGCCGGTCAACGGCCGCTACCTGCGCTTCGATTTCGAGGGCCGCGCGCAGCGCGTGTACTTCGAGGAGGCGGGGCAGGGGATCCCGCTGCTTTGCCTGCACACCGCGGGCTCGGACACGCGCCAGTTCCGCGGCCTGCTGAACGAGCCGCGCATCACTGACCGATATCGCGTGGTCGCCTTCGATCTGCCGTGGCACGGCAAGAGCTCGCCGCCCGCGGGCTGGCAGCACGAGCGCTACCGCCTCACCAGCGCGTCCTACACCGGCATCATCCTCGCGTTCATGCAGGCGCTCGGGCTCGAGCGGCCCGTGGTGATGGGTTGCTCGATCGGCGGTCGCATCTGCCTCAATCTCGCGCTCGAGCACGCGGCGAAATTCCGCGCCATCGTCGGCCTGCAGTCGGCGGCCAACACGCCGCGCTACTACGACCCGTCGTGGCTCACGCATCCGGAGGTGAACGGCCAGGTCGCGAGCGCGGCCACCGTGATGGGACTGATGTGCCCCGACAGCCCGGAAGCGGAGCGCTGGGAAACGCTGTGGCACTACATGCAGGGCGGGCCAGGGATCTTCGCCGGCGACCTGCACTTCTACCAGGTCGACGGCGACTACCGCGCACGGGTCAAGGACATCGATACCAAAGTCGCGCCGTACTACTTCCTCACCGGCGAGTACGACTACTCGTGCAGTCCCGAGGACACGCAGGAAACCGCCTCAGGCATCGTGGGCGCCAAGGTCCGCATCATGAAGAAGCTCGGCCACTTCCCGATGAGCGAGAACCCGCCGGCCTTCATCGACGAGCTGCTGCCGGTGCTGGACGAGATCGCCGCCGCTAACTGAGCGGGGCGAGCGGTGGCGCGACGCCTTCCGGCATGGGATGGCGCGTGGCGTTGAGGACCATCGACACCGCCGTGTAGTAGCCGCAGGTGCCGATCAGGTCGATCACGCCGCGCTCCCCGAAGCGCTCGAGCGCCGCGCTCCACGCCGCGTCGCTCACCTGCTTCGTCTCGTGCAGCTCGCGGCAGAAGTCGACCACCGCGGCTTCATCTTCCTGCAGTGCGGCAGGACGGCGCCCCTCGGCGATGGCGTCCGCGATCGGGGGCGCAAGCCCCGCCTTCTCTGCGAGCTTGCGGTGTGCGTACCACTCGTACTGCGCGCCCCAGTGGCGCGCGGTCACGAGGATCGCCAGTTCGCTCAGCCGCGCGGGCAGCGAGCTCTCGAAGCGCACGTAGGCGCCGACCCTCTGCAACCGGTCGGCGAACTCGGGACTGCGCAGCAGCGCGTCGAACGGCCCGCGCACCCCGCCGCGCGGACCGGCGGCGATGCCGGCGCGCACGCGGCGCTGCACCTCGCTCAACTCGGACTCGAGGATCGGCGGCAGGCGTGGCGATGCATTCATGGTGGTCTCCCTGGTGCAAGGAGGCCATTTTAGTTGTCAGCGCTCCGGATCGAAATCGTAGGTGGCTTGGGCTCGCGGCGTCTGCGACCCGTACCACGCCGCGAGGTCGCGAATTTCGTCGTCGGAGAGCTGCTTGGCCATGAGCTGCATATCGTCGTTAGAGCGTTTGCCGGTCTTGTAATCCTGCATGGTCTTGATGAAATACCTCTGCGGCTGGGCGGAGATCCGCGGAGTACTCCAGGCCTCCGACATCTCGGTGCGCGTACTGACTTTGTTGCCGTTTCCGTCCGGACCGTGACACAGGGTGCACTGCCACTCCTCGGCCAACTTCTTGCCGGCGGCCGAGTCTCCGCTGCTTTGCCCGAACGCCAGGGGTGAAACGATGCAGCAACCCAGGAATACAAGAGTGATTCTGTTCATGACGGCCCTCCGTTAGGTTGACGGAGACTGTGCTTGCCAGGGGCTTGACCTGTCTTCAAAACTCGCCGAAGCTTTGTCGAAGATTTGATCAAATCCGGCGCCGGGGGGCTGTTTTGGGCGTGGATGAACTCGGGTCGCGGCGACCACCGGCCGAGGCAGTGCGATTCGGCGAGTTCCGGCTCGACCCGGTACGCGCGGAATTAACGCGCTCGGGCCAACCCGTCCCGCTGCGGCCCAAGACGTACGCCCTGTTGAACCTCTTCGCCGCCAGCCCCGGCCGGGCGCTGGGCAAGGACGAGCTTCTGGCCGCGCTGTGGCCGAATACCGTGGTCGCCGAGGGCTCGCTCTCGCAGTGCGTGACCGAGTTGCGTGGAGCGCTAGGGGATGAAGGCGCGGGCCTGATCAGGACGGTGGCGCGCCAGGGTTATCGCTTCGACGCGGAGGTGCTAGCCGACCCCGAGCGGGAGCTCGCGCCGCCACAGGACAAGCCCTCGATCGCGGTGCTGCCGTTCCAGAACATAGGCGGCGACCCTGAGCAGGAATATTTCGCCGACGGGCTCGCGCAGGAAATCATCACGGCGCTTTCGCGCCTGCGTTCGCTGCTCGTCATCGCGCGCAACTCAAGCTTCGCGTACAAGGGCAGGGCGGTGGACGTCAAGCAGGTCGGCCGCGAGCTCGGTGTTCGTTACGTGCTGGAGGGCAGCGTACGCAGGGTTGGAAACCGGGTGCGCATTGCGGGGCAGCTGATCAATGCGTCGACCGGGGCGGACATCTGGGCCGACCGCTTCGACGGCGAGCTCGAGGATATCTTCGATCTGCAGGATCGAATTACCTCGGGCATCGTGGTCGCGATCTGGCGCAAGCTGGAAATCTCCGAGATCGAACGTGCGAAGCGCAAGCCGACGGGGAGCCTGCGCGCCTACGACTACTACCTGCGAGGCCTGGCGAGCTATTACCGGTTTGACAGGCAGGACCGCTATGCCGACGCCTTGCGGTTGTTCGGGCAGGCGATCGAGCAGGACCCCGATTTCGCATCGCCCTACGCGATGGCTGCCGGCTGCCACGCCATGCGCAAGGGGAATGGCTGGATGACAGACCCCGGAACCGAGGCGCGCGAGACGGAGCGGCTGGCCCGGCGGGGGGTGGAGCTGGGCGGGGACGACGCACGCGTGCTCGGTAACTGCGGGTGGGCGCTTGCCTATGTCGCCGGCGATCTCGATGCCGGCGCGGCCCTCGTCGAATCGGCGCTCGCGCTCAATCCGAATCTCGCCGAAGCATGGCTGTGGGGCGGCTGGATCAAGATGTACCTCGGCGAGCCGGACGATGCCGTGACCCGCCTCGATCGCGCCCAGCGCCTCAGTCTGGTCGGGCTGCGCACGCTCGGTTTGCGATTCACCATGGCGCATGCTCATTTCTTCGCCGGCCGCTACGAAGAAGCAGCGTCGTGGGCGGCGATGGCGCTGCAAAACCGTCCCGATTTCCAGCCTTGCCTGCGCATCGACGCCGCGAGCAATGCGCTGGCGGGACGGCTGGCGCAGGCACGAAAGTCGGCGGCGAGATTGCGCGAGCTGTATCCGTCGCTGCGGCTTTCCAATCTCAAGGACGTCATCGGCCCGTACCGGCGGGCAGAAGACGTCGCGAAGTACATCGATGGGCTCCAAATGGCGGGATTGCCGGATTGACCGTGCACGCCTCCGCGCAGATCTGCGGGTCGGTCTATTTCAGCTTGTAGCTTCCCGCCGCGTGGTTGCAGCCTTGGAACATACCTCGCTCTATCGTCGGGAATCTTCCCATGGGTTGCACGTCGGCGTGTACGACCATTCCGTCGTACTTTCCCGTGCCCGCAATGTCCTGCCTGTGCCACTTGCCGTTTCGCATCGTTACCCGCACCATGGCCTTGTCACCGTCCGAGTCCAAGAATAGGCAATAGCTTTCGCTCGTGTGCTCTTTGCCGAAATTGGCACCTACTCCTTCGCACCGGAAGGAGGCGTGGTCGAAAAAGGTCCCAGGAGTGTCGGCCACGTTCTCGCCCGTGAGCTCGAAGCTGAACGCGACGTGAGACTTGGACAAGACCACGGCCTTGCTGGTACCGGAAAAGCATGCCCTGTAGGAGAACTCGCCTTCCTTGGGCAGGTGTTGCGCGGCGGCCGCTGCGGCGGCGGATACGGCGAGAGCTCCCGCCAGCGCGGCGTTCGTGAGAAGCGGTTTCAGGCCGGACTTGGTGTTCATCGGTCTCCCTCCCATTTGATGTCGAACAGACGCGCCTGCGTTCCCGCTGCTTTGCCGAGCGCGAACGCAGAAATCGCACCGCAATTCAAGAAGAGACGGGCGATTCTGTTCATGGATGTCCTCCGTGCCTAAGACTATGGACGGCAAGGTCTTGACCTGTCTTCAAAACTCGGTGAAGCTTTATCGAAGCTTTGATCAAATCCGGCGCCGAGGGCGGTCATGGGCGTGGATGAGCTTAAGTCGCGGCGGTCGCCGCCTACTACGGTGCGATTCGGGGAGTTCCGGCTCGACCCGGTGCGCGCGGAACTCACGCGCTCGGGCCAGCCCGTCTCGCTGCGGCTCAAGACTTATGCTCTGTTGAGCCTCTTCGCCGCCAGCCCGGGGCGGGTGCTGGGCAAAGACGAGCTTCTGGCCGCGCTGTGGCCGAATACCGTGGTCACCGAGGGCTCGCTCTCGCAGTGCGTGACCGAGCTGCGCGCGGCGCTCCGCGAATATGGCGACAGCCTGATCCGGACCGTGCCGCGCCAGGGCTATCGCTTCGACGCTGAAGTGCTTGCCGAGCCCGAGCCGGCGACCCAGATGGCCCAGGATAGGCCTTCGATCGCGGTGCTGCCGTTCCAGAATCTGAGCGGAGATTCGGAGCAAGAGTACTTCGCCGACGGTGTGGTGGAAGAGATCATCACGGCGCTCTCCCGCTTCCGCTCGCTCTTCGTGATCGCGCGCAACTCTAGCTTCGTCTACAAGGGCAAGGCCGTAGACGTGAAGCAGGTCGGCCGCGAGCTTGGGGTGCGCTACGTGCTTGAAGGCAGCGTGCGCAAATACGGGAATCGGGTGCGCATCTCCGGGCAGTTGATCGACGCGTCGAGCGGCGGGCACATCTGGGCGGACCGCTACGAGGGCGCGCTCGAGGACATCTTCGCGCTGCAGGACCGGATCACGTCGAGCGTGGTCGGCGCCGTGCTGCCGAAGATGGAGTGGGCCGAGATCGAGCGCGCCATGCGCAAGCCGACCGGGAATCTCCACGCCTACGACTACTACCTGCGAGCTCTTGCGAGCTATCGCCAATTCGGCCGTCAGGGACGCATGGATGAAGAGTTGAAACTGTTCACGCGGGCGATCGAGCTTGATCCGGAGTTTGGCATCGCGCACGCGATGGCCGCCTGCTGCTACGCCGTTCGCAAGATCACCGGTTGCATGACGGATCCAGAAAAGGATGTGCCGGAGGCGGCGAGATTGGCCGCGCGCGCGGTCGAGCTCGGAGCGGAAGACCCGTTCGCGCTGGGCGCCTGCGGCTGGGTATTCGCCTACGTCGTCGGCGATCTCGACAGAGGTTGCACGTTGGTCGATCGGGCCCTCGCGCTCAACCTGAATTTGGCGAACTGTTGGCAGTGGGGTGGCTTGATCAAGCTCTGGCTCGGCGAACCGGAAGAGGCCGGAGCTCGCTTTGTGCGCGCCATGCGCCTCGGCCCACTCAATCCCTACTTGTGGATTTCGCAGGCCGGCGCCGCCAGTGCCCATTTTCAAGCGGGCCGTTACGACGAAGCGTCGGCCTGCGCGGAAACGGCATTGCAGAACGCACCGGATCATCCCGCAGTATTACGAATTCACGCCGCCAGTAATGCCTTCGGCGGCCGACTGGAGCAGGCACGCAAGTCGATAATGAGGCTACTCCAGCGTAATCCGACGCTGCGTGTTTCGAACCTCAAGGATGTAATGGGGCCGTACCGGCGAGCCGAAGACGTCGCAAAATATATAGAAGGCCTGCGCAAGGCGGGATTACCCGAGTGACCGTATGCTCGATGCGAGGAACGTAGAATGCGAAGCTTGATCGTTGCCGTCCTGACGCTTTTTCTCGCCGCGCCGGAGGCGCATGCCGGCGATGCGGGCCGCTCCATGGCGAGCGAATGCGAGAATGGCCTCAAGCTGGCCAACAAGGAGCTGGATTTCGCCAAGGCGAAAGGTCTCGGCGGCACGGTGGAGATCACCAAGGCGGCGACCTTGCTGGCGGGCGCGAAGATCCAGTCGGAGTTCCACAAGTGGCCGAACTGCGTGGACAAGGTGCGGCGCGCGCGGGCATTCATCGCCAAGTCCAGGAAATGAAAGCTCCGGGCGCTGTCCGGCCTCAGCGCAGCGCGCGCACGACGACCGAAAAGAGGATCGGATAGTACGTCGGCCAGTTGTGCCAGCGTTTCGATCCTGCTTCGCTCACGGCCCACAGGGCGCCGTCGGCATCGAACGCGAGGTCTTCGATCCCGGCCACCATCGCGTAGGTCGCCAGGACCTTGCCGGTCTTCGGGTCGATCTTCTGCAGCGCGCCGAACTGGCTGCTGCTCTGGCTGAGCCAGAGAAAGCCCTCCTTGTCGAACGACGCGCCTTGCGACCTCGGTGTGACCGCGAGGTTCGCGCTCGACTGCTCCTCGCGCAGCTCGGCCGGCGGCGGCGTCGCGTCGATCAGCTCGAGCGGGAAGCGCAGGATGCGGCCCGGCTCGGGCGTCGTGTATTCGCCGATCCAGAGCTCCCCGTCGCGGTAGGCGAGGAACGAGCCGCGCAGCGGAAATCGAAGCGCCAGGGCCCGCACCACGGCATCGCCGGCGTGCGCCGCATCGAAGGCCTGCGCGAGATCGATTTCGAACAGATGCCCGGTGTCGGCCACGAACAGGCGTCTGCCGCCGGCATAGGCGAGACCGCCGGCATGACTGCAAGTTATCGGCATGTCGAAACGGCCGGTCAACGCGAGCGTCCGGCGGTCGATTCGGAACAGGCGGCATCGTGGCGACCCGCCTTCGCCGTTGTAGGCCGACAGCAGGACGGAATCCCCTGCGACGGTCACGCCTTGCGGCACGAAGCCGAGATCGATTTCCGGCGCCCACATCCGGGCGCGAATCGCGCCCGCGTTGGGCGCTTGGCTGAGCACGCGGTCGCTGTACGCGGGGCGCGTGCCGGCGATATCGGCGTGAGCGAACGGCGCACCAGCGAGCAATGCGCATGCAAGCAGGCACCTCATGCGGGAACGATACATGAAGGGATAACAGCTTGCGCAAGTCGCAGCGCCGCGCGCAACATTGCATCGAGTACACCGGAGGTCCGATGAGCGAGCGCGAACAGTGGTCTTTCCCGGAAGAATTGCAGCCGCGGCCGGCGGAGCTGCGCTTCGATCTCGACGCCGCGCTCGACGCGGTGGTGATGCTGCGCAGCGAGGTGCCCGAGGACGCCTTCACGGCGCAGATCCTCGGCACCGAGCGCGCCGGCAGCGGGGTGGTGATCGGCGACGGCCTGGTGCTCACCATCGGCTATCTGATCACCGAGGCGAGCACGATCTGGCTGACGACCAACGCCGGGCAGGTGATCGGCGCGCACGCGCTGGGCTATGACCAGCCGAGCGGCCTGGGCCTGGTGCAGGCGCTCGGCCGGCTGGATGCGCCCGCGCTCGCGCGCGGCACGGCCGCGACCTGCGGCGTGGGCGACGGGGTGATCGTCGCCGGCCACGGCGGGCGCGCGCACGCGCTCGAGGCGCGCGTGTTCGCGCGGCGCGAGTTCGCGGGCTACTGGGAATACGTGCTGGACGACGCGCTGTTCACCACCCCGGCGCATCCGCTGTGGGGTGGCGCTGCGGTGATCGGCGGCGATGGCCGCCTGCTCGGCGTCGGCTCGCTGTTCGTCGAGGAGATGGTCGGCGAGCGCAAGGTCGAGGGCAACATGGCGGTCCCGATCGACCTGCTTGAGCCGATTCTGGACGGCTTGCTGCGCACGGGCCGCGGCGGGCGCCCGCCGCGGCCCTGGCTCGGCCTGTACGCCACCGAGCACGAGCGGCGGCTGGTGGTCGCCGGGCTGGCGCCGGGCGGGCCGGCTGCGAACGCCGGGCTGCGGGTGGGCGATACCCTGGCGGAAGTCGCGGGCGAGCCGGTGGCGGGGCTGGCAGACCTGTTCCGTAAGGTCTGGCACCTGGGCGCCGCCGGGGTCGAGGTTCCGCTCGCGGTGGCCCGCAACGGCAAGCGGGTCGAGCTCCGGATCGCTTCGATCGACCGCGCGAACCTGCTCAAGAAGCCGCAGCTGCACTGAGCGGGCATTGACCGGAGGCAAGATTCCGGCATTGCCGGATGGCCGTGCCGAGCCTACAATTTGAACCATGGTTCAAGTTTTGAATGGCGGTTCGAGCCGGGTCCAGCGCCGCAGCGAGGCGCGCCGGATGGAGATCCTGCGCGCCGCCTCGCGCGTGTTCCGCCGCCGCGGGCTGGCCGCGGCGGGAATGCGCGAGATCGCGGAGGAGGCGGACGTCTCGCCCGGCATCCTGTACTACTACTTCAGCGGCAAGGACGAGATCCTGCTGTTTTGCCAGGAGCGCACGCTCGAGCACATGCTCGCCGCGGTCGATGCGGCGTGCGCGCTACCGGCCTCGAGCGCCGAACGGCTGCGCGGCGTGCTGCAGGCGCACGTGCACGCGATGCTCGACGAGCTCGAGGGCGCCACCGCGCACCTCGAAGTCGAGGCGCTGCCGGAGGCGTTGCGTGCGCCGGTGATGGAAAAACGCGACCGCTACGAGCGCGCGGTGCGCGCGCTGGTGGCCGAAGGCATCAAGCGCGACGAGTTCGCCAAGGCGGACGCCGCGCTCGTCACCCGCGCCATGCTCGGCGCGGTCAACTGGAGCGCGCGCTGGTTCCGCCCCGACGGTCCGCAGACCTCGGCCGAGGTGGCGCGCGCGCTGTCCGATTATCTGGTGAAAGGATTGCTGAAATGAGCGCCGTTCCGGATCGTGTGCACATGACGCTGCGCGTCAACGGCGAGGACCTGCCGGTGTCGTTCGCGCCCTACAAGACCCTGCTCGAGGTGCTGCGCGAGGACCTCAACCTCACCGGCACCAAGCACGGCTGCGAGCTGGGCGAGTGCGGCGCCTGCGCCGTGCTGATCGACGGCGAGCCTCTGCTGTCCTGCCTCGAGCTCGCGGTGGCCTGCGAGGGGCGCGAGATCCAGACCGTCGAAGGCCTGGCCAGGGGCAACGAGCTGCATCCGCTGCAGGCGGCGTTCGCCGACGTCGGCGGCTCGCAGTGCGGCTACTGCACCTCGGGCATGCTGATGACCGCCAAGGCGCTGCTCGACCAGGAACCGGCACCGACCCGCGAGCGGATCAAGGAGGCGATCGCCGGCAATCTGTGCCGCTGCACCGGCTATCAGCAGATCTGGGAGTCGATCGAGCAGGCGGCGCGCGTGATGCGGGAGGCCAAGCCGTGAACGCCCCCGAAAAGCTGCCGACCAAGAAACGCTTCGACACCATCGGCAAGCCGCGCCGGCGCGTCGACGGGCGCGCCAAGGCCACCGGCCAGCTGCGTTTCGCCGACGACCTCAGCGCGCCGCGCATGCTGCATTGCAAGCTGCTGCGCTCGCCGCATCCGCACGCGGAAATCGAGTCGATCGACGTCGCGCGCGCGCAGGCGCATCCGGGCGTCCACCTGGTGCTCACCGGCGCGGATTTCCCGATTCCCTACGGCATCATGCCCGTGTCGCAGGACGAAAATGCGCTCGCCGTCGGACGCGTGCGCTTCGTCGGCGATCCGGTGGCGGCGGTGGTCGCGACCGACGAGAAGACCGCAGGCGAGGCGCTCGGGCTGATCGAAGTGAAGTACCGGCCGCTCGCGACCGTCGCCAGCCCCGAGGAGGCGCTCGCCAATCCGGAGCCGCGCATTCACGACTACGGCGAGCAGGGCAACATCCACCGCAACCAGTCCTACGAGTTCGGCGACGTCGACGAGGCGCTGGCGAAATCGGAGCACGTGTTCGAGGACCTGTTCTTCTACGAGGGCAACACGCACCTGCCGATGGAGCAGCAGGCCTCGCTCGCCTCGATCGAGGGCGACGGCAAGCTGATGATCCAGAGCAGCACGCAGAACCCGCACTACCTGCACCGCCAGCTCGCGCGCGTGCTGCAGATGCCGGCGGCGCACATCCGCGTTATCGCGATGCCCAACGGAGGCGGCTTCGGCGGCAAGTGCGATCCCGGCAACCACGAGTTCGTGGTCTGCAAGGCGGCGCTGATCCTCGGCCGCCCGGTGAAGATCTGCCTCACGCGCGAGGAGGTGTTCTACCAGCACCGCGGGCGCCACCCGGTGCTGATGAAATTCCGCACCGGCGTGACGAAGGACGGCAAGCTGACCGCGATGCACCTGCAGACGCTGCTCGACGGCGGCGCCTACGGCTCGCACGGCCCGGCGAGCACGTTCTACACCGGGGTGCTGACGCCGGTGACCTATCAGCTGCCGCGCTTCAAGTTCGAGGCCTGCCGCACCTTCACCAATAAGCCGGCCTGCGGGCCCAAGCGCGGCCACGGCACGCCGCAGCCGCGCTTCGGCCAGGAGGTGCAGCTGGACAAGATCGCCGACAAGCTCGGGCTCGACCCCGCGGAGCTGCGCCTGAGCATGGTGACCGAGGCGGACTCGCTCACCGCGAGCTGGCTGCACATCGGCTCGACGGGCCTGGCCGAGTGCATCCGCAAGGTGGTCGAGATGTCCGGCTGGAAGGACAAGCACCGCAAGCTCCCGCCGGGGCGCGGAATAGGGCTCGCATGCTCGACCTACATGTGCGGCGCGGGCGTTTCGATCTACTGGAACAAGCTGCCGCACTCGGGCGTTCAGCTGCTGCTCGACCGCAGCGGCCAGGTGACCGTGTACTGCGGCGCGACCGAGCTCGGCCAGGGCTCGGACGACGTGCTCTCGGCGCTGATCGCCGAGGCGCTCGGGATCGACCCTTCGTTCATTCGCTGCGTCACCGGCGACACCGGCATCACGCCGATCGACCTCGGCTCGTACTCGAGCCGGGTCACGATCATGATGGGCAACGCCGCGCTGCAGGCCGCGGGCCGGGTGCGCGAGCAGCTCGCCGCGGCCGCGGCCGAGCAGCTCGACACGCTGCCCGACCGGGTGCAGTTCTCGCAGGGCCGCGTGTTCGCCGCGGAGGACCCCAACAAGTCGATGAGCTTCGTCGAGGCGGTGGCGCTGGCGGAACAGAAGTTCGGCACGCTCTCGGCGGTCGGATCCTACTCGCCGCCCAGGGCGCCGGGCCGCTACAAGGGCGCGGGGGTCGGGCCGTCGCCGGCGTACAGCTTCTCGGCCTGCGTGGTCGAGACCGAAGTCGACCCCGCGACCGGCTGGGTCCACGTGCCCAGGATCTGGATCGCGCACGACATCGGCCGTGCGCTCAACCCGGTGCTGGCGCGCGGGCAGGTGATCGGCGGCGTGTACATGGGGCTGGGCGAGGCGCTGATGGAAGCGCAGGCTTTCCGCCGCCTGCCGGCCAAGCTTTCGGGCGCGCTGGTGCACCGCACGCCGTCGATGCTCGAGTACAAGAGCCTCACGTCCCTGGACATGCCGGAAGTCGAAGTGGCGCTGATCGAGGACCCGGATCCGAACTGCCCCTACGGCGCGAAGGAGGTGGGGCAGGGGCCGCTGCTGCCGGTGATGCCGGCGGTGGCGAACGCGATCTTCGACGCGGTCGGGGTGCGCATCGACGAGGTGCCGATCACGCCCGACAAGGTGCTGCACGCGCTGGAGAAGAAAGCCAAGGGCGAAGCGCCGCGCGTCGGGCCGGAGAGCTTTCCCGCGGTGCCGTACCCGGCGCCGACCTTCGTGCTGCCGCCCTGGGAGGGCGGCGACGGGAACGAGCTCAAGCGCGAGGAGAAAGCCGCATGATGCGCATGCCGTGGTTCGAGTTCCGCTCGCCGCGCACGGTCGCCGAGGCGGCGAAGATCCTCGCCGCCGAGGGCCCGCGGGCGATGCTGATCGCGGGCGGCACCGACCTGGTGCCGAACATGAAGCGCCGCCACCAAACGCCCGCCACGCTGGTCTCTCTGCGCAGGGTGGAAGAGCTGCACAAGTCGAACGGTTCGCTGGGGGCCTGCCTGACGCTGACCGAGATCGTCGAGTCGGAGCGAATCCGGGAACGCTACCGCGGCCTGTGGCAGGCGGCGGCGCAGATCGCGACCCCGCACCTGAGGAACATGGGCACGCTCGGCGGCAACCTGTGCCTCGACACGCGCTGCACCTACTACAACCAGAACTACGAATGGCGCCAGGCAATCGACTTCTGCCTCAAGAAGGAAGGCGAGACCTGCTGGGTGGCCACCGCGAGCAAACGCTGCGTGGCGGTGTCCTCGACCGACAGCGCGCCCGCGCTGATCGCGCTAGGGGCGAAAGTGAAGCTGGTGTCCGTCTCTGGCGAACGCGAGGTGGCGCTCGCCGACCTGTACAAGAACGACGGCATCGACTACCTGAGCCGCAAGCCCGATGAGATCCTGACCGAGGTGATGCTGCCCGAGGCCGAGGGCTGGCGCAGCACCTACTGGAAGCTGCGCCGGCGCGGCTCGTTCGACTTTCCGGTATTGGGGGTGGCGGCCGCGGTGAAAATGAAAGGCGATACGGTCGAAGAGGCGCGCATCGCGCTCGGCGCGGTCGCCTCGCGTCCGTTCCTGGTCGACAAGGCCGGCGCGTACCTGGCGGGCAAGAAGCTCAGCGACGACGTCATCGCCGAGGCGGCCGCGAGCGTCGCCTCGCGCGCCAAGCCGATGGACAACACCGACCTCGACCTGTACTGGCGCAAGGAAGTCGTCGGCGCTTTCGCCGGCTACGCGCTGAAGGAATTGCGCGGCGACGACATGCGCGCCGTGCGCACACGGATCGCGCGCCAGTCTCTCGCGTAAACTGAAGCAAGGACGGGACTCTCGAGACGTGAAATATCTTCTGGCGCTGTTGCTGGTTTGTTGCTCCGGCGCGTTGCAGGCCGCTGCCTTGCCGCACGCGGAGCCGGTCCCGGGCGGGGTCGCCATCGTTCCGCTCGAGCGCAGCGGCGGCGAGGCGCCGCGCGCCTACTTCAACGGCGATCGGGTGATGGTGCTGAAAGCCAAGCAGAAGTGGCTTGCGGTGGTCGGCATCCCGCTCGACACCAAGCCGGGCAGCTACGTGCTACGGGCCAAGGGCCGCAGCTTGAGATTCACGGTCCAGGACAAGCAATACGCCGTGCAGCGGGTGACGATCGCGAATAGACGCAAAGTCGATCCTACCGCCGACGACCTCAAGCGCATCCGGCGCGACTCCGTGATCATCAAGGCGGCCCTCGCCGCATGGCACCCCAAGGCCCAAGTGGCGCTGCAGTTCGACCTGCCGGTGCTCGGTCCCGTGAGCAGCCCCTTCGGTCTGCGCCGCATCTTCAACGGCGAGCCGCGCAATCCCCACAGCGGGATCGATATTGCGGTGCCCGCCGGCACGCCGATTCGCGCCCCCGCGCCGGGGCGCGTCGCCGCGATCGGTCACTTCTTCTTCGATGGCAACATGGTCATGATCGACCACGGCCAGGGCCTGGTCACGATGTATGGCCATATGGAAAAGATCCTGGTGAAGAAGGGACAGCGGCTGGCGCGCGGCGAGGTCATCGGCCTGGTGGGCCAGACCGGCCGCGCCACCGGCCCGCATCTGCACTGGGGCGTGAGCCTCAACAACGCGCGGGTCGATCCGACCCTGTTCCTCGCGCCCGCGGCGCTGGCGCGGCTGGAAGGAGAAAGATAGGGGGCCGGCCTTACTCCGAGCTCTTGCTCGTGGTCCAGGAGGTTCCGCTTTCGGCGCCCGCGCTCGCGCTGCCGACCTTCACGCTTGCCGAGGCCGAGACGGAGAACTCGCCGCCCGAATCGGTGATGTCGCCGTGGCCGTTGAACTTGGTGTAGCCGCCCGCCTTCGCACCGGCCTCCGCGCCGCCGGCGCCGATCTTCGCCTGGGCCCCGGCGGAGATCTTCAGCTCGCCGTCGAAGGCGCCGCCGTAACCGGGCAGGTTGAGTGCGAGGTCCGGGTCGCGGCCCTCCTGCTTCTCGATGAAGCGCTCCTTGGGATCGGTGAGCCGGCGGAAGCGCTGCGAGAACTTGTACTCCACGCCGCCGAACAGCCCCACGTCGCCCGGGGTGGAAACCCCGATGCCGATCTTCTCGCAATCGGCCGACACCGAGAGTACCCCGAAGCCTGCCGTGGGGGTGGGCCCGGACGGATGGCATTCGTCGGCGAGTTGGTGCAGGCGCTCGAACAGGATGTCCATCGGCGTGCGGTTGGCCGCCTCGCAGTTGGCGGCGACGCGTTCGAGCATCTCGACGACCGAACTCGGGCTGTTGAGTAGGGTGCCGAAGGTGGCGGACTGATAGTAGTCGAGCATCAGCTTCGACCAGGCCTTGTGCGCGGGGTCGCTGAAGTACGCCGCGACCGCGCTCGCGCGGCGGAAGGACTCCGCGTAGAGCTCGCGCAGCGCGTGCTCGTAGGCGATCGCCGCCTGCTTGCGCTTGCCGCCGAGCTCCTTGCCGAGACTGCACATGGCCGAGTTCATCTTCAGATCGGCGAGCGCCTGGCAGCTCCCCTGGTCGTGCGCCTTCTGGCAGCGCTGCGTCGCCTCGTCGTGTTCCTTGTTGATGGCATGCGTGCGCGGGCCCCAGACCGGGTCCTCGTCGAGGATCGTGCGAATCAGCCTGGAGTGCGCTCGCACTGCCGTCTTGGCCGGCTCGCGCAGGTCAGGGTCGGGATGCAGCGCCTGCTCCGTGCCGCCCAGCCAGGTCTGGTACATGACAGTGGTGTCCAGCGTGTAGAGCTGCTCGGTCTTGATCAGCGCCTCGGCGAAATTCGCCGTCAGCGTTCCCGAGATGCCCTGCTGGGCCCACTGCATGCGGCGCGTCATCATGCCCTGCATCGCCTCCGCGTATTGCTCCTGGTACTTGTCCGAATCCGGCTTATAGAGCTCGGCCAGCTTTTCGAGCTGCTCCCTCACGGCGGCCGCGTCGGCGGGCTCGTTCGGGTAGGGCAGCTTCGGCAGGATGCCGGGCTTGCCCTTGGACATGTCGAGCACCTGCGACAGCGGCAGGCGCGTCACCCCGTCGACGTTCGTCTTGAACACGTCGGCGGGCCGGCTCGTCCCGCCCGCGCGCAGGTATCGCACCGCCTGGTCGCACTTGTCCTGCGCGCCGAGCGAGTAGGCGAGGTTGGTGTAGGCGTCCGGCAGGTCGGGCGCGAGGCGGATCGCCTCTTGCAGCGCCGCCTGCGCCTCCTGCGGGCGTCCCAGTGCGTTCAGCGCGTAGCCCTTGTTGTTGAGCAGCATGCCCTGCTGCAGTGGCGGCAGCTTGGCGGGCAGCGTTTCGGCTTTCTGCGCGAAGGCGAGCGCTTCGCGGTGCAGGCCGTAGTAGTTGGCGACCGCCGCCAGGTTGGAGAGCCAGAGCGGCTCGCCGGGCGCGTCTTCGTGCGCCTTGATCGAGTACGCCACCGCGGCGAGCGGCTTCTGCGCGCCCATGGCGATTGTCGCGATGCGGCTCGCGGCGGCCGCGTCCTTCGCCAGCTCGCTCGCCTCGAGCGCTTGCATCGCCCGCGGGCTCACGCTGCCCTCGAGCGCGGCCTTCAGGTTGCCCAGCGCCTGCGGGTAGGTGAGGGTGGCGCCGCCGACCAGGCCCTCGATCTCCGGCGGCGCGTCGGCCGCGAGCGGCGCCGCGTCGTCATCCTTCGGGCACTGCAGGTCGGACGGGGCAGGGATCTCCTGCAGGTCCGACAGCGCGCTCGGCAGCGGCCCCGCCAGCGCGCTCGTGGCGAGCAGGCAGACGAACGCCGCGACCAGTTTGCGCAACATACGCCTTGTCCTAAAAGCCGAGTTCTTTCTCTAGTGACTTCTGGTCCTTCTTGAACTTGGACTGGCGCTTGGTTTCGGCCTTCTCCTTTTCTGCTTCGTTCGCTTCCTCCAGCTTGGCGGCCTTGTCGCCCAGCCCGGCGATGCTGTAGTAGTCCGCGGCCAGCTTCTTCTCGCCCTTCTTGAGGTGGGCGTCGCCCAGGCGGCGCGCCTTGTCCCTGACCTTCTGCACCCGCTTGTCCCTGAGGTCATCGTACGGGAACTGGTAGTAGGAGATTGCCAGCTCGAGCGACTTGCGCGAGTCGTCGGCCATCAGGGTGTCGCCGCGCTTGACCGCCCGGTCATTCACGCGCCCCTCGAGCGCGAACAGCTTGAGCCAGTCGCGCGCCTTGTTCAGCTCGGCCAACGTATCGCCTTTCGCCATGAGCGACGTCTTGCGCGCGCGGAAAATCCTGTCTTCGTCGGCCAGGAATTTCTCTCCCTGCTTCGTCGCGATGGCCTTGAGCTTGCCGAGGTGAACGCCGATGGCCTTGAGGCGCGCAACGCGGTTGGGATCCATTGCGTCAACCGAGCCTTGGCTGATGCCCCAGGGAGCGTCGCCCGTTTTCTCGTTCCTCGCGATAGCTTCGCTCAAAAGTTTCTGTTCGCTGCGGAGATAGAACACCCCGGCCTGCACCGACTTGAAGTCACCCGGTTTCCTGGTGGCGATCTTCATCTGCACCCGGTCGGCGGCGACGCCGTGAAAGTACTCGTAGTACTTGAAGGCCTGGATCAGCTCGCCCTTCTTCTCGGCCTGTTCCCCCAGCTTGAGACTCGATTTCCTGATAACGCCAACCCGTGCGGCCTCTATTCGGTTGATCTCCTGTTCGTTCTGGCTGATGCAGTGGGCGTCGACGCCTAGGGCCTTGTCGTACGCTTCCTTGGCGCGCCCGGCCTTGTCGCCGGCAAGCATGTCCTGGTAACGCTTGTTCGCCGTGTTCTTGAATTTCACGTTCCCGGGAGCGTGGCAGTTCACGTCGACGCTGTCGGCGAAAGTCGGCGCTGCCGGCCAGGCGAGGGCGAGCGCAACGACGAGATGTCGCGTCATGGTGTTCATGATCGCTCTCGGTCTATTTCAGGAGATCGAGGGCGTTCTTCAGGCTGAATCCCGGCTTCGGCTTCGGCTGCGCCTGCTGCGGCTGCCTTTCGGCCGCGTTGCCGCCGCCGCCCATCATCATCTTTGCCGCGCCGCCCATGCCCATGTCCATCTTGGTGTAGCCGGCTGGAATCTCGAACACCGAGGCGCTCTGCTTGCCCACCTTGAGATTCGTGAGCTCCATCTTGAAGCGCTCCTTGCTCTTCTTGTCCATCGCGATGGCGTCGATCTTCACCACGATGCCTTCCTTGCTGATCCAGTAGAACCCGCCCATCTTGTCGCCCTTGGGGCCGATCATGATGATCTTGCTCTTGGTGGTCTTGACGCCGTTGACCGTTTCCGTGCCGACCTTGGTATGCGTGATCTTGTAGGCTGACACGTCGTCCTTGCGCCCGCCGCCCTGATTGAGCGACATCTCGAGATAGGCCTGGTCCTCCGGCATCAGCATCCACAGGACCTTCTTGTCGTGGCGCATGATCATGATCTGCTTCTCGCCGTCCTGGACGAACTCGCGCCGCTCCTTGCCGGGGGCGACGGCGACCGTCCCGTCGGTGACGCCGTCCGAGGTTTCCATGTGAGTGTCGGCCGAGTACTCGGCGCTCGCGGGCGCCGCCGCGAACGCCGGCGTGGTAAATGCCAAACCTGCCATGAGCAGCCATTTCTTGATTTGCATGGTGATGACTCCTTCCCTGTTTTGAATTTGGAACGTCAAACTGCAGAAGATCCCTTTCATCATTCCCGCACCAGCGCCCGCTCGTTGATCACCAGCCGGCGCGGCCGGGGCGCGGCCTCACCCGGCGGCAGGTAGATGTTGAACTGCCAAACCCGCCCGTCGCGGTCGCGCAGCGTGAGCGTGAAGTCTTCCAGCGTGTAGGTCCCGCCGCCGGGGCCGAGCCCGCGGCGCGCCTGCGCTTCGTTCCAGCGCTTGACCATCGCGTCGCCGTCCGGCACCACCAGGTTCCACGCCGTCCCGATCATGTGCAGGAAGCCGCCCCGGTCCTCGTAGCTGCCGTCGGCGCGCAGCACCAGCCGCGGTGCGCCCGCGTCCCGGTAGTCCTCGCGCGCGTACACGCCGTCGAGCCGCGCGCGCGGCGACGCGACCTTGGTCCAGGCGCGCCCGCGCTCCGAGATCAGCGTGCGATCGTTTTCGATCGTGTAGGAGGTGGTGTACGAGCCGCGCCGGACGACGATCCGCTTGCCCTGGCGCTGCCAGGTCCCCGCCTGGCGCTCCCAGCTCAACTCGGTGGGCAGCCCGCGCACCGGGAGCTTGCGCCGGTAGGTGCCGTCCGGGTAGAACACGTCGACTTCCGAGTAGTCGCTGATCTGCGTCTGCAACTGCGGCGCGCTGCCCATCCGAGAGGTCTCGTAGCGCCCGCTCGACTGGTTGAAGACCTGCTGCGGACCCGTGCCCGCTCCGGCGTGCAGGCTCAAGCCGCGCTCGAGCCCGACGTAAACGCCGGACACGCCCTGGCCGAACTTCGGATCCAGTCTCGCGCTCTTCAAGGAGGCAGGCGGCGGTGCTGCAGCCCGCGCCGGCGGATGCGTGATGTCCTGTGCGCTCGCGATCGCGGTCCCGATCGCTCCCTTGTAGCGGTTGAACGTCGCGTCCGAATCAGCGAGCACCCAGAACCGCACCCGCAGCTCCCCGCGCCGGGCCACCGCCGTTTCCGCCGTGTAATTCCTTCCCTGCAGCGTCGCGACGCCCACGCCGAAGCGGAACACCCAGCCGTTATCGAATTTCTGCTCCGCAACGCTGCCCACCGGCCGCCACGGCCCGAGGTCGCGCAGCGCCTGCTCGTAGGCGGCAGCGAGCGATTCGTTCGACTTCCGGGGCGGTTCGACCATCAGCACCAGCGTCGCGCTGGGCGGCAAGTCGTTCGGCGAAACGGCGACCACGCCTTTCTCGACCGTGCGCGGCCAGGCGGCGGGGACGTCGAGCCAGAGGGCAAGTTCTTGCGCAGCCGTTGGGGACGCAAAGATCGTCGTCCAAGCGACGAGCGATAGCAGACCCGCCGCCAGCCAGGTCATGCGGATCGTGTGGGTCACTTTTCGGCCGCTTCTTATCATGGGTGCGAAACGACACCTTCCACGATCGACTGACATGGCTTCGTCATGTCGCGCACCGATGCATCGTAATGTGCGCCAGTCTTGAAGGCACCTACGCCAATGGCGTCAGCTGAGAGTACATAGAATGATTGATTTGTGCAGTCGATCGGGACTTCTGGCGTGATCCCGCGCGCCGCGAGATAGAGCTGACAGCGATAATGATCGGCGCTAAGCGGGTCGTTGCCCGCCGTGACAGTTACGGCAACTTCCGTCATCGAGACCGGGAGCGTGCCCGTATTCGCGTTCGGAGCGATCTGGGAAACTCCCGATCCGATGACGGTTCTCGTTCCTGCCTTCACGGCGGATACTTCGCACTTGACCAGCGCGCTCGGAAAGCCTTCATCCAGGTACTTGACGTCGAGCGGGACCCTCAGAACGATGTCCGCCCCCGCCAAGGCGGAGGTCGACGCCAGGAGCGAAAGTGAATACGCGATTGCGGTCGCGACAAATCTTCTTGTGGTCTTCATCGTGGGTTCCTGGCGCGTAATTGCCTCGAGCGTGGTCGTCTAGGGTCTCGTTCCGGTCAGCCGAATCTGCGGCGTGGTGATGAACGTCGGCGGGACGCGCGTTCCCGTCAGTTGAATCTGCGCCGCAGATACGAGCAATGGCGCCGGTCTGGTTCCACTCAGTCGGATTGGTTCTGTCGCGATGATCTTCGGTCTCAGGGTTTCGTGCGTGCGATTCCTGATTCCGCCCGCCGGCTTCGGTTTCTCGTGAGCTGCCGCCGCTTTCTCGGCTGCGGGTTCCCTTACGTAGCACTGGTAGTTCATGTCGTAAAGCAACTTGTCACCCGAGCGATTGCGATTGACCCGGCGCAGTTCGCCCCGTTCGCAGTTCGCAGGGCAGGGGTTCACGTCCGCATGAGGGTCGCTCTTCCATCCGGTCCACACCGTGCCGCAATTCTTGCGCGGGGTGGCGCCTGCCGCCGGGAGCTGGCGCGCGCCGGGCGCAGGGCGAATCTCGAGCTGCGGCAGGTAGCACTCGTACTTCGCCTCGTACTGCGTGATGTTGCCGCTCTTGTGTTGGTTGATTTGCACGCGCTCGCCCCGTTTGCAGTTCGCGGGGCAGGGATTGACGTCCGCACTCGGATCGTTGACCCAGCCGGTCCAGAAAGTGCCACAGTTTTCGCGTGGAATGACGATCGCCCTCTCGGTAGCGGGACGCGGCAGTCCGTTCGTGCGCGACGGGTCGATCCCGGTCGGCGCGGGGCCCGGGCCGGGTGGCAGCGGCTCGCCCAGCTTTCTCTGCGCTTCGTCTCCGACGTAGCCCGTTGCGCCGTCGCGCGTCGGCAGGCCCGTCGTCTGCGCCGCCGGGAGCGATGAAACGGTGCTCAACCACACACCGAGAAGGACTGCGCTACTCCTGGTACACATACACGGTGTCCACGGTCGCCGCGGGCGCGCCGCCCGGCTGCTTCGTCAATAAGACGCCGAGGTTGGCGCCTGCGGTCGAGACCGACACGACCAGGTCGCACGGCGTCGCGTTCTGGTAGCCGGGGGTGGCGGGGATGTTGCAGGTGGCCTGCTGGCCGGCGCCTTGGAAGGTGAATTGGGTGGCGGCTGCGGTGTTGCTGATCATCGCGCGGAAGCGATAGCTGCCGGCGGGAGGCGCGAGCAGATTGACGCCGAGAATGCTGTTGTCGCGCAGCTCGACGTGCGCGCCGTTGCTCACGTCCGTTCCGTTCGCGTTCGCCTTGGCGCCGGGCAGGTTGTCGAAGCCCACTTCCTGCGGTCCCGCCAGGACGAGCTGCGCGGCGGCGAGCGCGCCGCCGGACGGGCTCTCGCGCGTGACGTCGAATTTCACCAGCGTGATCTGGCTCACCGCGTCGGCCCGTTTGCGCACCGTGATCGCGACCTGGCGCGCGGAGGGCAGGTCGAACACCAGATCGCAGGTCTGAAAGTTGCGGTAGCCCGGATTGCGCACGAGCGGACAGCTGATCGAGCCTTCCGCGCTCTCCAGCAGCAGGCTGGTGGCGCCCTGGATGTTGCTGACGGTGGTGCGCACCTGGAAGTGGCCGCCCGCGTCGGGGTTGAGCTGCAGGAAGTAGCTGCCGAACCTGTCGAGGGTCACGTAGAGGCCCAGGCCGACGCGCTGGCCGGAGGCGACGATGCTTCCAGCGCCGAAGCTGGCGCTCGAGCCGGTGCGCAGATCCAACCGGGCCGTGGCCTTCGGTCCGGACGCCGGCGGCGGCGGAGTCGTACTCGTGCTCTGTGCGGCTGGTGCCGGCGCCGGTTGGGCGGTTTTGGCCGCGCCCACTCTGAAGCGCGCGACGAACAGCGGCTGCCGTTGCTTGGGCATGCGCGCGAGAATGCGCACCACGCCGCCCAGCGGCCCGCCGGCGTCGGCGGGAATCTCGATCTCGACCTGGTCGGGCGGGGTGCGTCCGCGCGTCGTCGCGGTGATCGCGCCGGCCTGCGGCTGGCTATCGTCGTCGCCCGGGTACCAGACGACGCGGATGCTCTCGGCGTCGGCGAGCCCGCTGGCGGTGAGGCGCACGAACGTGTGCCAGGCGCCGGCGTCGGGCGAGACGCTGCCAATCGGCGGGGCCGAGCGAATCGGCACTTTTGGCCTGAGCACCGGGCGGTCCGCGATGACGGGCGTTCGCAACTGCGGCAGGTCGGCCGCGCCCGCGCCCGTCGCGGCAAGGCCCAGCCAAAGCATTGCTGCGGCGCGTCTCATTCGTACGGCACTCCCTTCGGCCCAGCGATGACGATCCGCGGCAGGTAAGCCATGGAGCCGAATGCGTCGTTCCACCAGTGCACGCTTACGTAGGGCGAATCGGTGCCGACGCGCGCCTCGGTGATGGTGGCGTCGGCGCGGCCGTCGATCCAGGGCCCCTGCAGGTCGTCGTTGCCTTGAACGTGGACCAAGTAAACCTGGGAGACCTTCCAGCCGTTCTTCAGCCTCCTGGTGCGGAAGAAGCTGTCGTCGCCGCGATGTCCGACGAGAAGGTCCAGGCTGGCACCCATGCGGCACGCGGGGTGGCAGATGTTGCCCTCCAGGGCGCTCGGATTGTCGAGTGTCAGTTCGCCGAACTGCGGCACCAGGACGCGGGTCTCGTACAACGGGATGAAGCGGAACGGCGCGCCGAGGCTTGCGGCGCCCTCGACGCGCAACTGGCCGGCGTAAGGCTGCGCCATGCCGGACACGTCGGGCACGTTGACCAGGATCACCGTGTCGCTCCACGCAGTGATCGGCGCAGCGAGCGCCGAGTTGGGTTCGACGCTGAAGGTCACCGTGCCTTGTTGCGCACCGAAGCCGGCGCCCTTGATCAGTACCTGGTCGCCCGGGCGTCCCTCGGACGCGCTCAGCTCCGTGATTGCGGCCGCGGTCGAAGGCGCGGACGAGGAAGAACGTCGAGCCTGATCGAACTGCGCGCGCAAACGCGCGGCTTGCTGGGCTTGCATGGCCGCCGTCGAGGAGCCGGGAGCGACCAGCTGCAGCTCCGTTCCGGTCGAGCGCTGCGCGGCGATGGTGCCGACTGCGCCCTGGCCGCCGATGGCCTGGCTGCGCTGCGCGGCCTCGCCTTGCGCGCGCGTCGCGTCGCCCGGCGGGTGCTTGACGGTGATGCTGCCGCTCGCCACCACCGCCGGCGCGGCCTTCACCGCCGCGCGTGCGGCGTGCAGCAACGGGGTTCTCGTCGCCGCGGCGGGACGCAAGCCCACGGTCCAGAGTTGTCCCTGCGCCACGTCCGCGGGCGTGGCGTTCGCCTGCAGCGCGAGCGTCCCGCTGCCGGTCTGCTGCTCGCTGCGCCCGCCTGGGTGCGTGAGTGTGAGCACCACCGGCGCCCCGTGCGCGCTCACGCGTACGTCTATCGGGCCGGGCTGGCCGATCACGAGCGGCCAGCCGGTCCGCTCCCCGGCCGCGAGCTCGAAGGACCCGGTCGTGGTCGCCGCGTTCTGCGACGAGGCGGCCTGCGCCGCCGCGCCGATGGTGAAGCGGGCAATGAACACCGGCTGCAACTTCCCGGGCATGAACGCGAGGATGCGCACCACGCCGCCCTGCGGCCCGCCGGCGTCGGCGGGAATCTCGATCTCGACCTGGTCGGGCGCGGTGCGCCCGCGCATCGTCGCCGTGATCGCGCCCGCCTGCGGCTGGCTATCGTCGTCGCCCGGGAACCACACGACACGGATGCTCTCGGCGTTTGCGAGCCCGCTGGCGCTGACGCGCGCGAAGGTATGCCACGGGCCAACTTCGGGCGCGACGCTGCCGGTCGGCGGCTCCGATGGAATCGGTGCCTTCTGCTTGAGCACAGGACGATCCGCAGCGGCGGGTAATCGCAGCTGGGGCAGATCGGCCGCAGCGGCGCTCGCCACGGCGAGCGCGAGGAACATTGACACTGCGACGCGCGTCATCTGATCTGTCCGTTCACCTGGGGGATGAACTGGGTGCCGGGCTCGGGCTGGGGCGTCGCGGGGTTCGAAGGAACCGGCCTCACACAAGTGGCACCTTGCGAGGTTTTGCAGAACATGAGGCCGCACACGTAGTTCGTGACCGCGGACGCGCTCTTTCCGGGAATCAAGTCCACGGGTACGGTGACGTTTGCCGAGTATGGGCGGTTGTTGGGGCGGATGTCGAAGATCACATTCGTGAAACCGAGCATCGTGTTGTCGGCAGCTTGAATGTTGCAACCCACCTGCGCGTACGGAAACTGCGGGTCGATATCCCGGATCTCGATCGGAACGGTGAACGTGAACTGCGCGGCCGCCGCGGGGCCGGCCATCGCTGCCGCGAAGAGCAAAGCGATGCCCTTGCCGAGTCGTCGTATCGTCATATTCCCCCCTTCGTGAATGTTCTTAGTGTTTCCCGCTCATGACGAGCTGCGGCGTTGTGATGTCCTTCAGCCGCGGCCCGCTCACGCGCAGTGTCTCGGTCACAATGATTCTCGGCGGCGATCCGCTCATCTGCAGCGGCGCGGTGGTGATCGCACGCGGGCGCAGGCCGTTGAACACGAGGCGTCCGGTCGTCAGCGGCGGCGTGCCTGCGCCGACGGTGAAGCGCGCGACGAACAGCGGCTGCAGCCGCCCGGGCATGAACGCCAGGATGCGCACTACGCCGCCCTGCGGCCCGCCGGCGTCGGCGGGAATCTCGATCTCGACCTGGTCGGGCGCCGTGCGCCCGCGCATCGTCGCCGTGATCGCGCCGGCCTGCGGCTGGCTATCGTCGTCGCCCGGAAACCAGACCACGCGGATATTCGCGGCGCCTGCCAGCCCGCTGGCGCTGACATGCGCAAAGGTATGCCAGGGGCCGACTTGGGGTGAAACGCTGCCGATCGGCGACGCGGATGGCATGGCTGCCTTGCGCTCGAGCACGGGACGATTCCCGCCGGCGGGCGATCGCAGTTGGGTAAGGTCCGCCGCAGCGGCGCCGGTCGCGGCAAAGGCCAGCAGCACCCACAGCATCGCCCCTGTCTTGCGCTCGGCAAGAAAACTTCTTAGGGTTCGCGGGAAATCCTGGATGTCGTGCCGCAGGGCAACACGCGCTGCGCCTGGGAGGACCGTGACCGCAGGGTTCGCGGACGCACGCATCTTGTTGGGATCTCTTTTGCCCTACCGCGTGTAGGGGTTCCACAAAATGGTACACCGCCATGCAAGGTTTGAGTAAGGGCTGTCTCGCCCTGTTGATTCAGATCGTCTTCGTCGGCCTGCCGGCCTGGTCCATCGCCGCGCCGGCGCGCGCCGAAGGCATCCGGCTCGAGCTGCGCTACACCGGCGAGGTGATCGGAGTCGCCTCGGGCGGGATCCGTCGCGGGGCCGCCTACGAGGGGCGCGCCGATCTTTCGCTCGACGCCGATCTGGCGCAGCTCGCCGGCTGGCACGGGACCGTGCTGCACGCGAGCGCCTACCAGATCCACGGCTATCAGCTGTCCGAGAACGACGTCGGCAACGTGATGACGGTGAGCAACATCGAAGCCAGGCCGACCACGCGCCTGTATTCGCTCTGGCTGCAGAAGGCGCTCGGTGGGGGCGCATCGCTGCGCGCCGGGCAGCTTGGCGCCGACGAGGAGTTCCTCGTCAGCGAGACCGCGTCGGTCTTCATCAACGGAACTTTCGGCTGGGCCCCGATCGCCGCCGCCAACCTGACCCACGGCGGTCCCGGATATCCGCTGGCGGCGCCCGGCGTCCGGTTGCGCCTGGAGCCAAAGCACGATGTCGGACTGCTGCTGGCGGCGTTCGCGGGCGATCCGGCCGGCAGCGGCTGCACGGGCGATCCGCAGCGCTGCAACCGCTACGGCACCACCTTCAGCACCAGCGGCGGCACGTTGTGGATGGGCGAGCTGCAGCTCGCGGGCGGCCAATACAAGCTTGGGGGCTGGTACCAGAACGCGACCTTTGCCGATCATCGCGGCAACCGGGGGTTGTATGCGATCGCGGACCGCACGCTGTGGCGCGCGGGGGCGCGGGCGCTGAACGCGTTTCTGCGCGTCGGCGCGGCGCCCTCGGACCGGAACGAGGTCAAGTCCTATCTGGACGCCGGCCTGAGCTACAAGGGGCTGCTTGGCTCGCGCCCGGACGACCTGCTTGCGCTCGGAGTCGCGCACGCCGAGCTTGCGCGCGGTGCCGAGTCGGTGATCGAGCTGACTTACCTCGCGCAGGCGACGCCGCGCCTCAGCCTGCAGCCCGACCTGCAGTACGTCGTCCAGCGCGGGACCGACATCCCCAACGCCTGGGTCGTCGGGCTGAGGGCGAGCTACGGATTCTGAGGTTTAGTGGCCGAGGATCTGACTCAGGAACAGCTTCGCGCGGTCGGTCTTCGGCGCCGAGAAGAATTCCTCCGGCTTGCCGGTCTCGACGATCTCGCCCCGGTCCATGAACACGACCCGGTCGGCAACGGTGCGCGCGAAGCCCATCTCGTGCGTGACCACCAGCATCGTCATTCCCTCGCCCGCGAGCTCGATCATCACGTCGAGCACTTCCTTGATCATCTCCGGGTCGAGCGCCGAGGTGGGCTCGTCGAACAGCATCACCTTGGGGCGCATCGCGAGCGCGCGCGCGATCGCGACGCGCTGCTGCTGGCCGCCGGAGAGCTGGGCCGGGTACTTGTCGGCCTGCTCGGCGATGCGTACGCGTTCGAGCAGCTGCATCGCCAGCTCCTCGGTCTCGCGCTTGGGCATGCGGCGCACCCAGGTCGGCGCGAGCGTCAGGTTCTGCAGCACCGTCAGGTGCGGGAACAGGTTGAACTGCTGGAACACCATGCCGACCTCGCGCCGGATGGCCTCGATCGCCTTGATATCGTCGGCCAGCTCGATGCCGTCGACCACGATCGTGCCGCGCTGGTGCGACTCGAGCCGGTTGATCAGGCGCACCATGGTCGACTTGCCCGAGCCGGAAGGGCCGCAGATGACGATCTTCTCGCCGCGCGCGACCGAGAAGTCGATCCCGCGCAGCACGTGGAACTCGCCGAACCACTTGTCGACGCCGCGCATCTCGATGATCGGTCCGCCGTTCGTGCCGCCTTTGTCGTTGGCCAAGTCAGTCCTCCCGCAGGATGTGTTTGCGTCCGCGCGACAGGTCGCGCTCCAGCCGCTGGCTGTACTTCGACATCGAGAAGCAGAACGCGAAATAGACCAGAGAGGCGAACAGATACGCCTCCATGCCGTAGCCGCTCCAGGCGGGCTCGTTGAGCGCCACCTTGACCGCGCTGAGCAGGTCGAACAGGCCGATGATCACCACCAGCGAGGTGTCCTTGAAGAAGGCGATGAAGGTATTGACCAGCGGCGGAATCGAGATGCGCAGCGCCTGCGGCAGGATGATCAGCAGCATCTTGCGCCAGTACGACAGGCCGAGCGCCTCGGCCGCCTCGTACTGCCCGATCGGGATCGCCTGCAGACCGCCGCGCACCACCTCGGCCAGGTAGGCCATGGCGAACATGACCATCGCGATCTGCGCGCGCAGCAGCTTGTCGATCGATACGCCCGCCGGCAGGAACAGCGGCAGCATCACCGAGGCCATGAACAGCAGGCTGATCAGCGGTACGCCGCGGATCAGCTCGATGTAGAGCACGCAGGCCGTGCGCACCGCGGGCATGTTCGAGCGCCGGCCCAGCGCGAGCAGGACCGAGAGCGGAAAGGCGGCGGCAATGCCGAAGGTGGCGAGGATCAGCGTCAGCATCAGTCCGCCCCAGCGCCCGTCCTCGACGAACGGCAGGCCCGGCACGCCGCCCCACATCAGCGCGCCGATCAGCGCCAGGCCGCCGAGCCATACCCAGGCGAGCCACGGCCGCCAGCACGCGCGCAGCGAGCTGACCACGTACAGCGCGATGAAAAGCAGGATGCCGAGGCCGGGCCGCCACTGCTGCGCATAGGGATAGGTGCCGAACAGGATGAAGCGGTGCTTCTCTACAATGAAGGCCCAGCAGGCGCCGTGCCCGGCGGCGGCGCGGCAGGTCGACGGACTCGGCGCGTGCCAGATGGCGTTGATGAAGGCCCAGTCGACGAACGGCGGCACCAGCTTCCAGGCCAGGTAGAGCAGCGCCAGCGTGGCGAGCGAGCTGGGCAGGCT
>Ga0315540_10000117_pt1 | contig 40639 bp, 41 predicted proteins | sample SalMarSW160110MG_FD_203677 | JGI IMG/M metagenome (GOLD analysis project Ga0315540, IMG submission 203677) | Salt marsh sediment microbial communities from the Plum Island Ecosystem LTER, Massachusetts, United States - Salt Marsh Sediment SW1601-10 ...
TGACCGTGATCATCGGACCCGGCAGGGAGTCCTTGAACCGTTCGCGGTCGGAAGCCTCGAAGGCGGTCTTCCAGGTTCCGGCCGGAAGCGTCATGGTGACGGTGTACTGGGCGCCCTTCTTGAGGTCCTCGCTCGACGACGCGAGGTGCATGGCCTTGGTCGTGCCAGCGACCACCACCCGCACGTAGTCGGGCGTGTCCCCGCCCGCGTTTCGATACATGACCGAGAAGGTGATCGGGGTCCGGGTCGTTCCGCCCGACGGCGTGACCTTCGGATCGAACAGGCTGGTCGGTCCGTCGCCGGCGAACGCCGGCAGCACGGTCACGGCGACGAGGAGGGCAGCCGCCACCAGGGCCCGGACCGGGGCGAGACCCGGTCCCGGGGCGATGGCGCGAGCGATGCCCGTGCGAGGACCCAATGCGGTATCCGCCTCCTCGACGCTTCGAACGTGTCGATCCCCGTAGCTCGGAGCATCGGAGCCAGACGGACGGTCCGCAATGGTACTGGGGTCCCGCTCGGGGCGGGACCGGAGGCGGCACCCCACGCGTGGCGAGGACCGACGGCTCACCGATCGCGATTGCCGGTGCGTTGAGTCGACACTTCCGCGTCCACCGGCGCAGGCGCGTGCGGCGCACCCGGACGGTCGCATCCTCCTACGTAGCCGGATGTAGCCATTCCGGCGAGATCCTGGGTGTCCGATCATCTCCCCATGCAGGTCATAGCCACCAATGCGATCAGGCGCGCGGACCGACTGGCAATCGCGCGGGCCGCGCTGTCCGCCGTTCTCCTGCTGCTCGTCGGCCTCCTCGTCGGCTGGCTGTGCCTGGGCACGCCGCTGATCAGCGCCGTCCAGCCCCAGGGCCGGCCGACCGCGGCTCAGACGACGGTGGGCATCGTCGCCTGGGCGTTCGCGATCGTCGTGCCCGCCGGGCTTCTGCTCATCGGCGTCGCGCGCGTGGCAGCCACGATCGATGCGGTCCTGTCACTCCGTCCCGGCACCGTCGCATCGCGCCTGGCCAAGTCGCTGGGTCCGGACCATCTGGCGGCCAGCAGTTTCGTGCTGCCGGGTGGTCGACGGATCCACGAGCTCGTGCTGGGGCCGTTCGGCATCGCGATCCTGGGTGAGGTTCCCCCCCCGAGCATGAGCCGTCATGTCGGCAGCCGCTGGGAGATCCGCGACGGCCGAGGGCGCTGGATCCCGATCGAGGCACCGACCGACCGGGCCGCCCGCGACGCCGAGCGGGTCCGCGGCTGGCTGACCACCGACGACCGTGACTTCCTCGTCCGCGTATACGCGGCAATCGTCACCGACGACCGGCGCATCCAGCGCACCCCGACGTGCGCGGTCGTGGCTCCCGAGGAACTCGCGGGCTGGATGGCCGCGCTGCCGACCCAGCGGGGGCTCACGCCCGCGCGCATGACGCGACTCGTCGAGCTCATCAGGTCGGTCGCCGCGGCGGGTTGAGCGAACCACGCCGCCGTTGCCGGGCGAGCGCCGTGCAGGGTCGCGGGCGGCACGATCGACTGGTCGTCGCATCGGAGCACCGAACGTGGTAGGGGAGCCAGGACTCGAACCTGGAACCGGCGGGATATAAGCCCGCAGCTCTAACCGATTGAGCTACTCCCCCACGGAGTCATGCCGACGTTGGCTCGCCCGACATCGGCACACCTAGCGTACAGCGGACGGGGCCGATCGGCCGCGGAGTCCCTCGCATGCGCGAGAGTCCGTCGCATGCGCGCCCTGGCGATGTCAGCCGGCGTCCGTCGTGGTGTCCTGCTTGCCTCCACGGACACGACCCGTGATGGCACGCAGGCCCAATGTCGGCCCGCGCCGCTGGTGACGGCCATTCGTGCCAGCCCTCACCAGGTCACCGGACGCCGTGGGATCACCCTGACTCAGGGTCAGCCCCCTGGCGAGCTGGCGCTCCTCTTCGGTCTGCTCGACCTCGAGCGGCAGGTCGTCCGGGTTGACGGGGCGTTCCGTCCGCACAACCGGCTCGACGAGAGGTCGAGCGTACGCCGGCGCTCCGTACAGCTTTGGCAGGGCAACGTGCCCGTGGTCCTCGTTGGCCACACGCATCCTCGATGCAGGCAGCTTCGCTGGCCAGCCAGTGGCCAGTGCCGATGATACCGGGCTGGATAAGTCCCGTTGGCGATAATCGCCGCCTTACAGGATCCACCGCGATCGGCTCGATCGCAACCCCCGGACGTCACTGCTCTGCCCGGCGGGCGACGCTCCGTTGCCCGGGTGCACCGCGTCGACCGGCACCATCACGCTCGTCAGCGGAGCAGCGGCTTGACGATCTCGTGCAGGACGACGAGCACCAGGTACGCGATGGGGACGGCTGCGAACAGCCCCAGCGCCGCGCTCCAGGGCGTGCGCGCAGAACGCCGTCCGGAGCCCGTCGGCAGCGGCACCACCAGCCAGGTCACGAGCGAACCGGCGACGAGCACGACCACCACGTAGGCGGTCACGGCGAGCAGTCGCAGATCACCGCCCGGAAGCGACATGCCGGCGTCGAGCGCGAGGTCGTAGGCGAGGAACAGGGTCCCGAGCACGACGGCCACGCTGAGGCTGCTCGCGACCGCACGGACGACCGGGCGAGGGGCTCGCCGGAGCTGCCGCCAGCGGACCTCGAGCCAGCCACGCCGGCGGACCTCCGGCCGAGCCGGACGCTCCGATGGGTGGAACATTCGATTCGGTCGGCTACCGGATCGGGCTTCCGTCGGCGCCGAGGACCGCGAGCGACCGCCGCGGTGGCAGCGTCTCCGGGGTGTGGCCGGCCAGCAGCTCGACGGCCTCCGTGAACCGATCGAGCTCGGCTTCCGTCAGCCACCAGCCGACCGAGATTCGGAGCGCATCCAGTGCGGGCAGATCGCGCAGGATCGCGAAGGCCCGGTGCTCCAGCTCGTCCACAGCGGCCCGGGCGGGCCAGCCGTCGATCCGGAATGTCACCAGGGTGGCCATCGATGTCCGCGGGGTCATCAGGGTCACGCCCCGGATCGCAGCCAGATGCTCGGCCGTGGAGGCCGCCAACCGCCCCGCACGCTCGAGCGCCCAGGGCAGCCCGACATACATGGACAGCCAGCCGCAGCTGCGAGCGAACCCGACCAGCGACGGACGGTGGAACCCCGTGGCCTCGAAACGCCGCGCGCCGTGGTGGAGCCTGGGTTCGGCGACATCGAACGTCTCGTAGGACAGGAACCCGGCCGTCGGTGGCATGACCGACTCGGCCAGCTGTCGCCGGACCCACAGGGCGCCCATGCCCTCCGGGCCCAGGAGCCACTTCTGGGCAGGGACGGCATAGGCATCCACCCCGAGCTCATCGAGCTGGACCGGCATCGCTCCCGCCGACTGCGCGCCGTCGATGACCGAGACGGCGTCAGCGGCACGGGCGAGCTCACCCAGCCGGGCGACCGGAAGCACGGCCCCGGTGGTCCACAGGACATGGCTGACCATGATCGCGCGGGCCGGCCGCTCGAGCGCCCGGGTGAAGGCCTCGATCGTCCGGTCGTCATCGCCGCCGTCGCCGACGTCGACCAACTCCAGCTCGACCCCGGACCGGTCCCGCAGCGCGATCAGCGGCCCGATGCCGCCGGGGTGCTCGTGGTGCGTGGTCAGGACGCGATCGCCCGGGCGCCATGGCAGCGCGCCGACGGCGATGTTGACGCCGTCGGTCGTGGAGTGGGTAAGGGCAACGTCGGCGGGGTCGGCAACGAGAATGGCCGCGACGGCCGCGCGGGCCTCGGCCATCCGCTGCTGCGTCTCGGGCCACAGGTCCGGATGGGCACGACCGACGGCGAGCTCACGCGCGGCCTGCTCGTCCATCGCGCGCTGGGTCTCGGCCGGCAGGGGGCCGGCCGTGCCCGCATTGAGGTAGATCCCGGCGCCCGTCGCGGGCAGGACCTCCCGGACGGCGGCGATCTTCGCCGACTCGGGCATGAACGGGGCGACCACCTCCGTATGATATCGGCGTCGCATGCGCCTGCCCCCGACCTGGCGACTGGTCACCTTGCCACTCATGTTGGAGGCCGATCTGGCTGGCTTCGCCCACCCCGAGCTCCTCGCCTCACCCGAGTGGCTGGGGGAGAACCTCGGTCGCCCGGATCTCCGCGTGCTCGACGTACGATGGCGTCCGGACGGGACATCGGCCACCGTGTATGGCACCGGACACATCCCGGGAGCCGTTCACCTGGAGTGGCGCACGTCGGTCGTCGACGTGCCGGAGGAAGGCGAGACTCCGCTGCTGGCCGCGCCGGAGCACATGGCGGCCGCCATGGCGCACGCCGGTGTGGGCGACGGCACCTCGGCGGTGCTGTACGACGACACGCTCTCATACCTCGCGGCTCGTGTGTGGTGGAGCCTCCGAGCCTACGGCCACGAGTCCGCCCGGATCCTGGAAGGCGGCTTCCCCGGCTGGGTCGACGCCGGCCAGCCGGTGGCCAGCGGCATGGTTGAGGCGCCCGCGGCCGTGTTCACGCCGCGCGCCGTCGTCCGGCAGCGGCTCACGACGACCGACGTCCGGGGCCTGCTGGGAGCGCCCGACGTGCTCCTGGTCGATGCGCGAGGACCCGCCGAGTATCACGGGTTCGAGGGCAACGTGCGGCGCCTCGGCCACATCCCCGGTGCAGTCAACGTTCCCGTTGCCTCGATGCACGTCCCGGGGACGCAGCGCCTTCGCGATGCCGCTGAGCTTCGCTCGCTGCTGCTCAAGGCGAACATCACCCGCGGCCGGCGCCTCGTGTGCTACGACGGGTCCGGCGTCGCGGCGGCCAAGCTGGCGTTCGTGCTCACGTTGCTCGGCCACGACGATGTGGCGGTCTACGACGGCGGCTGGGCCGAATGGGGGGATCGGCTCGACCTGCCGGTGGACCGCTGACCGTCGAGATCAGCCCTCCAACGGCTCCCCCTCGGTCCGCGGGGCGCCGCCCGGAGCTGCGCCTCGATCGAGGCCAGCCCACGGATCGACCTCGCGGTGCGGGGCCAGGATGTGCGCGCGGTGGTGATTGATCGCGACCAGCAACGCCTGCTCGCGCGCCTCACCCATGCGGTCCGACCAGTAGGTCGCGTCGGTGACCGGGAGAAACCGCCCGGTCAGCTCGCGGAGCGCGTCGCGCAGGCTGCCGCCCATCGGCATCAGGTGGATTGTGCCCACCACGTTGAACGGCGGGACGGAGATGATCGCCTGCTCCGGCGACTTGGGAGTCCGCAGCTCCGGCATCGAGGGCACCGGCTCGTTGGCGACCGCGAACAGCACAGCCTCGAGGTTGACCTGCGCGTAGTCCGAGCGGATCGGCTGTCCACGACCACCAAACTCCTCGACCGTGACGTCCTCGAGGATCAGGAACGGCTCGTCGCCCTGATTGAGGATGTCGGTCACCCGATGCTGCCGGGTACGAACGGAGCCGCGCGTGATCAGCGCGTCCGTGTACAGGACCAGTTCCTTCTGACCGCCTTCATATGCTTCGAACATCCGGATCCTCCGTGCAGGGCGCCCCCCGGAGCGCGCGTGCGCGTACCGCACAGGATACGTGTCCGCGTGCCACCTCGATACCCAAACGGGATCGCGAACGGTCGACCGGGGTCCTAGCGGCGGGCGCTCGCGGCCACGAGGTGCTCGGCGCCCTGCTGCAGACCCTCGTACAGCCGGGCGACGGCAGCGAGCGTGTCGATCTCGGCCGCCGGCTTGTCCGTGCGCAGCCTGGCGATGCGCGGAAACCGCAGCGCGTAGCCCGACTTGTGGCGGGTCGACCGCATGATCACGTCGAACGCAACCTCGATCACGATGGACGGCTCGACGACCCGGTACCGGCCGAACGACCGGACCGTGTGCGCCTCGAACCAGCGGGTCATGTCCGCGATCTCCGCGTCGGTGAGCCCGCTGTACGCCTTGCCGATCGTCACCGGCTCGCCGGTGGCATCGTCGCGGACCGCGAACGTGTAGTCGGACAGGACACCGTGGCGCTTGCCATGCCCCATCTCGACGCCGACCACCACGCAGTCGAGCGTCGCCAGCGCCTTCTTCATCTTGAGCCAGCCCAGCCCGCGCCGGCCGGGCGTGTAGAGGCTGTCCGGGTCCTTGACCATCAGCCCCTCGTTGCGCCGAGCCCGGGCATCGGTGAACTCGGCCTCAAGGCGTTCGACCGAGCCAACCGTCGCGAGGCGACTGAGCGCGAACCGCCCGCCGTCGGCGGCCAGCGGCAGCCGGAGCGTCTCGAGCCTCCGGCGCCGCTCGGTCAGCGGTGTCTCGAGCAGCGGCGCGACGACACCATCCGCGTCGCGGTCCAACCCCAGGGCGTCCCAGGCCACGAAGATCACCGGAACCTTGGACCGGATGGCCGCGGACGGGTTCTTCCGCCCGAGCCGGGACTGGAGCTGGAGGAACGGCAGCACGATGCCGTCCTTCCAGGCCAGGATCTCGCCGTCCAGGATCCCGGCCCACGGCAGGTCACGGGCGCCGCCGATCACCTCGGGGAACTGGCCGCTGATGTCGTGGAGGTCGCGCGAGTAGAGCCGCACGTCCGACCCGGTCCGATGGAGCTGGGCACGGATGCCGTCGTACTTGTCCTCGACCCAGACCGTCGGACCCAGCCGGGCGATAATCTCGGCCGCATCCTCGGCCGGTGAGGCGAGCATGAACCTGAGCGGGTGGAACAGCGCCAGGGCCGCCTCGGCCAGCCGGTCCTCACTTGCCAGCCGCGCGGTCCGGCCGACGTCGCCGGTGAGCATGCCGGCCCGCTTGACGGCCGCGAGCGGCCGATCGAACGCCTTGGCGATCGCCGCCTCCAGCAGACCTTCGCGGAGACCGATCCGGAGCTCGCCCGACAGGACCTTCACGATGCCCACAGCGGTCGCCGGCGACGACCGGGTCAGCAGCGATTCGAGCAGCTCGCTCTTCGCGGCCGCTCCGGACGCCGCCTCGATGGCCTCGAAGGCCGCGCGAACGTCGGTCAGGGAGGGCTCGTCGGCCGGAGGCGGCGCGTGCCCGGCCTCGGCCAGCATCTCCCCGACCGCCGTGGCCACATCCGACGAGCGGTCGTAGGCACGCCGGAGCGCCTCGGGGTCCGCCGCGGCAACCTTGAGCACGCTGCCCGCAAGCCCCGCCCAGCCGAGGCCGACGGCCCGCTGGTCCGCCTCGGGAAACGGGCGTCCGGTCAGGAACACCGCCGCGATCGGAAGCTCGTCGTGCCCCAGATCGGCGAGATAGGCGGCCAGAATCGTGGTCTTCTCGGAGGTCCTGGTGGTCGCCGCGACGCTCTCGGCGATTTCGCTCCAGCGGCGCATGATGGCGATGGTATAGGGTGTCGCCGATGCTCCATCGGCGCTGGTTCCCGGATCACATCGACGGTGACCTCGTCGTGCTCCGCCGGCACACGCGGGAGAACCTGCGCGACTTCCTGCGCTGGTATCAGGACCCCGAGGTGGCCCGGCTGACCCGCTACCAGGACGCCCCCATGCGACCCGACGAGGTCGAGCGCTTCTTCATGATGCGGGCGATGGGTCCCGAGGCGATGGCGATGGGGATCCACGTTCGGGCAACGGATCGGCTGATCGGGACGTGCGCCTTCTCTCAGCTCGACGCCGACAACGGCTCGGTCCTGTTCCACATCACGATCGGCGAGCACGATGCGTGGGGCCGGGGCTATGGCAGCGAGGCCACCCGGCTCATGGTCGACCACGCGTTCGGCACGCTGGGCATGCATCGCGTGGCGCTGTCGGTGTTCGCGTTCAACCAGCGCGCGATTCGGGCCTACGAACGAGTCGGGTTCGTGACGGAGGGCCAGGCCCGGGAGGCGATCTGGCGCGACGGCCGCTGGTGGGACGAGATCCACATGAGCGTGATCGAGCCCGAGTGGCGGGCGGCCCGCTGGCAAGAGCGGGCGGCCGCGGACGGGCGAACGGAGAGAGACGGCCAGGCACCGGGGGTCGGCGGCCACGGCGTCGGGGGCTCCGTTGGCGGTGCGCCGATCACGCCGCGCGGAGGACCGTGACCATGGTGAGCCAGGGCGCTGCCGCCGGTGCGGCTCGTGGAGCCTTCAGGGAACAGGTGGACGCGAAGGGTCACGCGGTCGAGAACGCGCGCCGGGCGGTCGATGGGCTCGAGGGGGCATTCTCCGCGGGCGCGCTTCGCCGGACGCCCGCCCTCGACGCGATGCTGGCGGACCTCGCTGTCGCGCTCGAGCAGGACGAGGGCCAGAAGCTGGGCGGGAAGAGCGCGGAGGCCGCCCGGTTCATCCTGCGGGCGATCTCGCGCGAGCTCGACAACGCCTGAGCGACGAGCCGTCCGGGCCGCAGCCTCGCTGACCACGCACGCCAGCCGTGCGATGCCCGGTCATCGCGCCATGCCTACCAGACATCGCTTCGGGATCGAATGACGGCGGTGCCGGCACCGCGTGGCGCCGGTCAGTCCAGCCCGAGGTCGCAGCGGCGGCGCGCGTCCAGCAGGGCCAGGCGCGTGTGGAGCGGCAGCGCTTCGAGCCGCGGCGTGAGCTCGGCGTCGAGCGTGGTCACGACCTGCGGCAGCACGGCGGCCACCGTGGCATCGAGTGCCTCGTCGAGGGCGCGCTCCTCGGTCTCCTGGATCGCATCGCGGTCAAGCCGGCCGGCAAGGCTCCGGGCGATGTCGCGGAGGTCGCGCGACAGGCACGAGCTCGGTCCCGGTACGTGCAGGACCGAAGGCGCCGCCCGCGAATGGACTGTGGGGGGGCGTGTTTCGAGCATCGGACTGACCTCCGGGGTCGGCGCGGCGTGCGGCTCACGGGACGCACCGTCCACACCGGTCACTCCCACGGTCTCCCAGACGGGCCGCGGATCCAAGTGCCATCCGGCTCGGCCCGTGGGGCAGGGCCCGGTCCGGCTTGCCACGGGGCGGCGGAAGCGCGCCCTCGGCGACATGCTGGCGGTCGCATCGTCGGCCATGCGACCATTGGTCCATGAGTGATCTGAAGCTGGGTGTTCTCCTCTGGAACCAGGCCACCGACTGGCCGTCGTACCTGGCCGCCGCGCAACAGGTCGACGACCTGGGCTACGACCACATCTGGGCCTGGGACCATGTGTACGCGATCTTCGGCGACCCCTACCAGCCGATCTTCGAGGGCTGGGCGTCGCTCGCCGCGCTCGCCACCGCGACCACCCGCGCCAGGCTCGGGCTGCTGGTCGGTGCCAACACCCTGCGCAACCCCGGGCTTGTCGCCAAGATCGTCGTCACGCTCGACCACATCTCGGAGGGTCGGGCGATCCTCGGTCTCGGTGGCGCGTGGGCCGAGATCGAGCACACGTCCTTCGGAATCGAGTTCGGGTCCGGCTTCGGACAGCGGCTCGACTGGCTGGACGAGTCGGTGGCCGCCTGCCGCGCGCTGCTCGCGGGCGAGACGGTGACCTCGGCACCGGGTGGCCGGTACGCGTTCGATGGCCTGCGAATGGTCCCGGGTCCGATCCAGGCCCAGCTGCCGATCATGATCGGGGGCGGCGGCGAGAAGAAGACCTTGCGCACGGTGGCCCGCTACGCGGACATGTGGAACGGCATGGGCACGCTCGAGACGATGACCCGCAAGGTGGCGGTGCTCCGCCGGCATTGCGAGGACGTGGGGCGAGATCCGTCCGAGATCGAGTTCACGCTCGGGCTCAAGGCCACGATCCGCGACTCGGAGGCCGAAGCCGTCCGGGTATGGAAGGCGGCGATGGAGCACAACCAGACGCCGATGGCCGACGTCGAGTCCGACGAGACGTTCTGGAACGGCACGCCGGAGCAGCTCGCCGAGCGGCTCGCGCCGTACCTCGAGCTTGGCTTCACGACCGCCATCACCGAGCAGCCAGCCCCGTACGACACCGAGACGCTCGAGCGCCTCATCGGTCAGGTCAAGCCGCTCGTGGATCGCGGCTGACCGCCCGTCGCCGATGACCGCGATGGAGCCGCGTGCCGGATGACAGCCACCGAGGCGGGTGGACACGCCGCGACCGTCGAGTTCGACCACGTGACCAAGGTCTACGGTGCCCAGGCCCCGAAACGGGGCACCCCCGGAGCGGTCAACGACCTCTCGCTGACCGTGGCGGCCGGCAGGATCTGCGTCCTGGTCGGCCCGTCGGGATGCGGCAAGACGACCTCGCTCAAGATGGTCAACCGGCTGATCGAGCCCACGTCAGGGCGGATCCTGCTCGACGGCGTGGACGCCGCCACCCGGGACGTCACCGACCTCCGGCGGGGCATCGGGTACGTCATTCAGCAGACCGGCCTGTTCCCGCACCAGACGATCGGCGACAACGTGGCCACGGTGCCGCGGCTGCTCGGCTGGCCGAAGCAGCGGCAACGGGAGCGGTCGGAGGAGCTGCTGGCCCTCATCGGCCTCGAGCCCACGACCTATGCGGGGCGCTACCCGGCCCAGCTCTCGGGTGGCGAGCGCCAGCGGGTGGGCGTCGCCCGGGCGCTCGCCGCGGACCCGCCCATCATGCTCATGGACGAGCCGTTTGGCGCGGTGGACCCGATCGTGCGCGAGCACCTCCAGAACGAGTTCCTGCGGATCCAGGAGCAGCTGGCGCGAACGATCCTGTTCGTGACCCACGACATCGACGAGGCGATCAAGATGGGCGACGTCGTCGCCGTGTTCCGCGGCGGCGGGGTGGTCGAGCAGTTCGGGCCGCCGGCCGAGATCCTGGCCGCGCCGGCGTCCGAGTTCGTGGCCCGCTTCGTGGGCGCCGACCGCGGCCTCAAGCGGCTGTCCCTGATGCGCGTCAACGACCTGTCGCTGGAACCTGCGGTGACCGCGCACGTGGGAGACGACGGGGCCGAGGCCAGGCGCCGCGTCCGCGCGGACCCGTTCCAGTACCTGCTCCTGCTCGACGCGTCCCATCGTCCGATCGGCTGGATAGACCAGAACCACGTCCCCGCGTCAGGCCCGCTGCATGCCGACCTCGTGGACTCCACGTCTCCGCTGCTCGACCGCCGCACCACGCTCAAGGACGCGCTGTCGATGCTGCTGGACGACCTCGTCCAGGCCGGCGTGGTCGTCGATCACCAGGGCGCGTACCGCGGCCTGGTGACGATCGAGGCGGTGATGGCGCGGATGCGCGACACGGCCGTGGAGCCCGAGTTCCCCGCCACTGCGCCCGAGGTGGACGACCAGGCGGTTGCCGCCACCTCGGCAACCTCCACCGCGTCGCGGCCATGATCGACTGGGGGTGGATGGGCGATCACGTCGACGAGCTCGCCTCGCGGCTCGTCCAGCACCTCTACCTGGCGCTCATCGCCCTGACGGTCGGGTTCGTCATCTCGTTCGGGCTCGCGATCCTGGCGGTCCGCCGGCGGCGCCTCTACCCGCCCGTCACGGCCGTGGCCGGGATCCTGTACACCATCCCGAGCCTTGCCATGTTCGCCGCGCTGGTCCCGATCACCGGCCTGTCACTGCTGACCGCGGAGGTCCCGCTGATCCTGTACACGCTGCTGATCTTCGTGCGCAACATCGTGGCCGGGTTCGACGCCGTGCCGGCCGAGGTGATCGAGGCCGCGGACGGCATGGGCTACCCGCGCGGGCTCCGGATGTGGCGCGTCGAGCTGCCGCTGGCCGTGCCCCTGATCGTCGCCGGCGTCCGCGTGGCGAGCGTGTCCACGATCGGCCTGGTGACCGTGTCGGGCGCCATCGGCGATCGTTTCGGCGGCCTGGGGTTCTTCATCTTCGAGGGCTATCGGCGCGGGTTCCCAACCGAGATCCTGTTCGGGGCCGTGCCGGCGATGGTGCTCGCGGTCGTGGTTGACCTGGTGCTGGTGGCCGTCCAGCGTCGCGCCACACCCTGGTCCCAGCCGGTTGGCGCGGCAGTCCAGGGCGACTCCGTCACCTCGCGTGCGGTGGCCAGCGTGTGATGGACATCGCGAGCGAGACCATCGCCTGGCTCACGAACCCCGTCCACTGGTCGGGGCCGTCCGGGATCCCGGTGCGCGTGGGCGAGCACCTGGCGCTGTCGCTGGGCGCGTTGCTGGTCGCCGGGCTGCTCGCGCTGCCCCTCGGCGTCTGGGTCGGCCACACCGGGCGGGGCGCCCGGATCGCCATCAACGCGGCGAACCTCGGGCGCGCGATCCCCTCGCTCGCCTTGATCGGAATCGTCGTCCCGTTCACGCAGGCACTGGACCCGCGACTGGGCTTCATCGTGCTGCCGACGTTCATCGCCATGATCGCCCTGGCGATCCCTCCCATCCTCGTCAACGCCTTCACGGGGGTCGCCGAGGTCGACCGTGACCTCACCGAGGCCGCACGGGGTATGGGCCTGACCGAGCTCCAGGTGCTGCGCGGCGTCGAGCTGCCGCTCGCGGTTCCGGTGATCGCCGGCGGTCTCGGATCCGCGGCAGTCCAGGTCATCGCCACCGCGACCCTGGGGGCGATCTTCGGGTTCGGCGGGCTGGGCAGCTACCTGACCGAGGGGATCTCGCAGCGCGACTTCGGGATGGTGTTCAGCGGGGTCGTGCTGGTGGCGGTGCTCGCACTGGCGGCCGAGGCGACGTTCACGCTGCTGGGCCGGGCACTGACCTCGCCAGGAGTGATGGTGGCACGGTCGGGAGCCTTGCGCGAGGCGGTCGAGCGGTCGCGGGACGGCCCCGAGATGGCCGGGCTCTGATCGGCCGACCGGTGATCACGCCGGAGCGTCCGGGTACCAGACAGGATCTGGCGGCGCCGCTGGTATGGTTCCCACACGCCGGTGCCCGCCGGCAGCAGCCAGGAGAGGAGACCCAATGCGGCTTTCCCGCACGCTCGCCCTCGGGGCGACGGTGCTGGTGCTGATGGTCAGCGCCTGCTCGTCGGGAGGGGGCAGCAAGCCCACCATCAAGGTCGGATCCGTCGGTTTCGATGAGGCGCGGATCGTGGCCGAAGCCTATGCCCAGGTGCTCGAGAACGCGGGGTACACGGTCAATCGGGACGGGATCGGCCTCGGCGATCGGTCCGTCCTGCTGCCGGCCCTCGAGAGCGGTCAGATCGATCTCCAGCCCGAGTACATCGGTTCCGGTCTCGGCGCCGGGTATGGCGGAACACCCACCGGGGACCCTGCCCACAACCAGCAGGCCCTGCAGGACATCCTCAAGACCAAGGGCGGCGGGATCACGGTCCTCGACTACACACCCGCCCAGGATCAGAACGCGTTCGTCGTCCGCAAGGAGACCGCCGACGCCCTGTCACTGACCAAGATGAGCGACGTGGCCGCCGTCCAGGACCAGCTGAAGCTCGGCCTGGCCAAGGACTGCCCGACCAATCCGCTGTGTGCCGGCGCCCTCAAGGACGCCTACGGCATCGACACCTCCAACGCCACCCTGCTCGACGCGTGCTCGACGCCCATGGCGCAGGCACTGGCGGGCAAGACGATCGACCTGGGAGAGCTGTGCTCGACACAGCCGGACATCATCGTGGACAACTTCGTCCTGCTCCAGGACGACAAGATGACCCAGCCTGCTGACAACATCGCCCCGCTGGTCAGGGATGACCTCCTGGCCAAGGTGGGCGACAAGGCGGCGTTCGAGAAGCTGCTCAATGACCTGTCGGCCAAGATCGATACCCCGACGCTGGCCGACCTGTACAAGCAGGTGAGCGTGGACAAGAAGGACATCAAGGATGTCGTGTCCACGTGGCTCAAGGCGCAGGGCCTGATCAACTAGACCCCACGCCAACTCGAACCAAGGGCCCCGGCACCCGCCGGGGCCCTCGCGTATCGGGGAGCTGCGGCAAAGGGGCCCTGGCCGAGCGTGGGAGGCCCCTGGCCGAGCGTGGGAGGCCCCTGGCCGAGCGTGGGGGCCCTTGCCCAGGGCCTGGCTCCCGACTGACCCTAGCCCAGCTCCAGCCAGCCCAGCAGCTCCTCGCCCGCCTGCCAGGCCGCGGGCACATCGTGCTCCAGGCGCTTGGACTCGTGGCTGATCATCGTGCTGAACGCCGGGTCGGACGCGCGCAGCCGGCTGCCCGGCCCGAGCCGCCTGAACGTGTGCGCCAGGAATGCCGCATAGAGCGCCTCGGGTGCCGTCGCCGCGATCCGCGTCTCCGCGTCCTGCTGGAAGTCGACCGGCACCATCAGCCGGGCGAAGAAGGCGCCGATCTCGTCGGTCAGAGGATCCACGCCCTGCGAGTGACCGGCCCAGCGGACGATCGGCGCCCGGGAGGTGAACGCGGCGAGCACGGTGTGCTGGTCACGGGCACCGACCAGGAGCGTGCCACCGAAGGCGAGGAACTCGTTGGACACGGGCACCCGGTCGGCGACCCGGATCCGGCCCCACGCGAAGGGCACGCTGGCTGGCGTGGGGTGCCTGGCGTTGACGGTCGCGAGCCGGCATCGACCCGCGTTCGCCTCCCAGTAGGTCGCCTCCTCCGGGTCGAAGTGCTCGAGCGTCGGCACGTCGCGGAAGGCCACCAGCAACCGAGGACCGGGGATCGAGCGCGGCCGGCTCCCGTCGCGCAACTCGAAGCCGAGATGGGCGAGATCCGCAGCCGCCTCGGCGAACCAGTCACTCCCCCAGTCGAGCGTGCCCGGCCAAGGTCGGGATGCCGAAGCGAATGTCAACCATCGCCTCCCGTGACGCGAGACGGGGATGGCCCGGTCGTCGTCCCCGTGGTGACCGCACCCGGCTCCGCGTCATGTCGCGGCCCGGTCGGCGGCTCGAGAGCCTCATTGTCCACGCGCCCGCCGCCGAGGACGAGGGCCGTCGCGCCCCCGATCGAGGTGAGCACCAGGGTGGTTGCGTGGACCAGGACCGCGAACGCAAGCGCCGATGCGGGGTCGATCCCGACCGACCCCGCGATCGTGACGGCCGCGAGCTCAAACGTGCCGACGTACCCGGGCGCCGCGGGGATCGCGGTCGCAAGGTTGGTCCCCGCCGCCAGCAGCGCTGCCTGGCCCATCGTCGGCTCGACGCCCACCGCCTGGGCCGCGGCCGCGAAGGCGAGCACGGTGCATGACCAGGAGCCGACGGACAACGCCACCGCCGCGGCCATGACGCGGACGCTCGACGCGACCCGCAACCCGTCGCGCAGGCGGGTGAGCGCCGCACGAACGCGCGGCCAGCGGTCCAGGAACCCGGCCACCCGGGCCGCCCCCGGCAAGCGGTGCGCGGCGATCCCGGCGGCAATCCCGACCACCAGGAGCGCCGTCACGGCCAGGCCCACCAGCACCGCGGACGCGACGACGCCCCGCACCGACAGGACCAGGATCGCGACCGAGGCGATCGAGACCACGACCAGCGTGTCGACCACCCGCTCCACCACGATCGTGCCCAGGATCGCGGCCTTCGAGACGCCGGTCCGCTCGCCGAGGTCGTGGCTCCGGACGACCTCGCCAAGCCGGGCCGGCAGCACATTGTTGGCGAGATACCCGACCAGCAGCGACGCGAGCGTGGCTCGCAGCGGAACGCGCGCCAGCGGCATCAGCAGCACCCGCCACCGCACCGCGCGCATCAGCACGTCGGCCGACACGAACACGACCAGCAGGACGATCCACGCGGGTTGGGCGCCTCGCAGCACCTCCCAGGCGGTGGCAAGGTCCACCGACCGGACGACCAGGGCGAGCGCGACCGCGGAGATCGCGATGCCGAGCGCGGCGCGCCCCAGGCCTCGGACGCGGGGCATCCTCAAGCGGCGCCCGACTCGCGGGAGGCGACCGTGGGGCTGAGCTTGGAGGACCGGCGCAGCCCGGTTCGATGAAGCAGGAAGCGCGCGACCACCCGGATCGTCGACAGCCCGTACACCACGCTCCGGCGAAAGTTCACCGAGCTCGCCTCGGTGAAGTAGCGCGTTGGGACGGCGATCTCGCCGATCGGCAGGCCACCAACGGCGACCACCTGCGCGACGAGCTCCTGGTCGAACACGAAGTCGTCCGAGTTGAGGTGATACGGGATCGTCTCGAGCAGCTTTCGGCTGTAGGCGCGCAAACCCGTGTGGTACTCGGACAGGTGGAGCCCGAACGCGGCGTTCTCGAGCCCGGTGAGGAACCGGTTGGACACGTACTTCCACTTGGGCATCCCGCCCGCGATCGGATCGCCCAGGAACCGGCTGCCCAGCATGAGGTCGACCGATCCGGCGGCGATCGGGGCCACGAGCTCCGGGATGCGCGTTGCGTCGTACTGGTAGTCGGGATGGAGCATGACCACGACGTCGGCGCCCCACTCGAGCGCCCGGTCGTAGCACGTCTTCTGGTTCCCGCCGTAGCCCAGGTTCTGGCGATGGACGATGACCTCGAGACCGAGCTGCTTGGCGATGTCGACCGTCTCGTCGTTCGACACGTCGTCGACCAGGATCATGTGGTCCACGAGCTGATGGGGGATATCCGCGTACGTCCGCTCGAGCGTGCGGGCAGCGTTGTACGCGGGCATGACGATTACGACGCGCGGCTCGTCCGGCATGGCGGAAGGGTAGTGCAGCCCGCCAGGATCGGGCGACCCGCCAATGGTTCCTCTCGCCACGGGGCCAGGGGCCGTGGGGCTTCGCGGGCCCTCGCGCCAGTCGCAGAGCCGTCATGTTTCCCCGCTACCGTTCCGGCGTCCCATCTGGCAACCTGACGGCGGGCGCCCCTGCCCGCACCGGAGATCACCATGTTCGAGCGCCTGTTCGGGGATCGCCACGTCGATCCAGCCATCGCCGGCCGCGTCCCGCCCGGCCAGTACCTCACCGAGAAGTTCCCCGTCCTCCATTACGGCAGCGTGCCCAAGGTCGATCTCGCCACCTGGGACCTGAAGGTCTACGGGGAGGTCGACAACCCGATCACGCTCAGCTGGGACGAGCTCAAGGCCCTCCCCCGCAAGCAGGTCACCACCGACATCCACTGTGTCACCCGCTGGTCGAAGCTCGACACCCACTGGGAAGGCGTCGCGATCCAGACCATCCTCGAGCTGGCCCAGGTCCGGCCGGCGGCGACCCACGTCGTCGGCCACGCGGAGCAGGGCTACACCGCCAACCTGCCGCTCTCGGTGCTCGACGACGATGACGTCCTGCTGGCCGACACGTTCGAGGGCGCTCCGCTGGAACCGGATCACGGCTACCCGCTGCGGCTGATCGTCCCCAAGCGCTACTTCTGGAAGGGCCCCAAGTGGATCCGGGGCCTCGAGCTGCTGACCCGCGACATGCTGGGCTTCTGGGAGCGCTACGGCTACAGCAACGACGCCGATCCCTGGAAAGAGGAGCGCTTCTCCGAATAGCGTCGCCTGCGCGTCCGGCGAGTGACCCGCGCCGTGGCTGCAGCAGGCCGCTATTGCACATCGTTGCAAGAACGACGATGATCATCCGTGCGCAGGGCGCAGATGCGCCTCGCCTGCGCCGTTCCAACGGAGGCTGATCGACACGTGCACATCCCCGACGGCTACCTGAGCCCGCTCATCTCGATGGGCATGGGCGCGGTGACGGTGCCGGCCTGGGCCATCGCCAGCCGCAAGGTCAAGACGGTCCTCTCGAACCGGACGATCCCGCTGCTCGCCATCTTCTCCGCGCTCAGCTTCACGATCATGATGTTCAACATCCCGGTTCCCGGCGGAACGACCGCGCACGGCGTCGGCGGCACGCTGGCCGCGATCGTGCTGGGGCCGTGGGCGGCCGCCATCGTGGTGAGCGTGGCGCTCATCATCCAGGCGCTGTTCTTCGGTGACGGCGGTGTGCTGGCGATCTTCGTCAACTGCCTCAACATGGCCTTCATCCTGCCGTTCGTGGGCTACGGAACCTACCGGCTGCTGGCCGGTCGATCTCCGATCCTCTCCAACCGGCGGGTGTGGGCGGCCGGGATCGGCGCCTACGTGGGCATCACGGTGTCGGCGCTCGCCGTCGGCATCGAGCTCGGGGTCCAGCCGATCCTGTTCACGGAGAACGGGCACGCGCTGTACAGCCCATATGGCCTGTCCGAGGCGATCCCGGCGATGCTGATCGCGCATCTGCTGGGCGCCTCCATCGTCGAGGGGCTGATCACCGCGCTCGGCGTGGCGTACCTCCAGCAGCGGCATCCCGAGTACCTGACCTCGCTGCGCAACGTGTTCGCGGGGAAGGACGTGGACGAAGGTGCACCCTCCCGCAGGCCGCTGTGGCAGACGGGGGTTGCGATCGTCACGGTCAGCCTGGCTGTCCTGCTTGCGACCGCCCTGGTCACGGGCGGGGGTGACATCGGCCGGGCGTTCGGAGCCGACTGGGGGCAGGTCGACTGGGCGAGCGTGGGTGCGATGCTGCTCGTGGTCGCCGCGATCGCGATCGTGCTCATCCCGCTTGCGTGGCTCGTGCTGCCGAAACGGATGCGCGGGCCGGGGACGGCGCTGGTCGCAGCAGCGGTGCTGGCGCCGCTCGGCCTGATCGCACCCGGCTTCGCCTACGGCGAGGGCTCGGTGGCGGACGTGAACGCAGCCTTCGGGTACGTGCCCCGGGGCCTGCAGGACCTGTCGGCGACGTTCAGCGCGCCGCTCGCCGACTACCGCATCCCGCTCCCCTTCTTCGATGGCGCGAACGCGAGCCTGTGGCAGCACGCCATCGGGTACGAGATCGCGGGCCTGCTCGGGATCCTGCTGCTGGGCGTCGTGGTCTACGTCATCGCTCGCCTGATCCAGCGAGTCGGCGGCGGCACCGAGACAGCGGCCGCCGAAGGGCAAGGCTGATGGCCGCCTCCACGCGCGGCGGTCGCGGCGATCGAATCGGCTGGCTCGAGCAGACGATCGCGGGCATCACAGGCTCGATCGAGCGGGCCGTGTTCACCGAGGAGCACGCGCGGGCCGCCGGCTGGCTCCAGCGGGTGGACCCGCGAGCAAAGCTCGGCATGTTCCTGGCGCTCGTGCTGGCGGCCAGCCTGTCGAGCTCGCTGGCGGTCCTCGCCGTCCTGTATGGCGTGGTGCTTGCCGGTTCGCGCATCAGTCGCGTCCCGTTCGAGTTCTTCGTCCGCCGTGTCTGGCTCGGCATCCCGCTTTTCGCGGGCATCGTCGTGGTCCCCGCCATCTTCTTCGTGCCGGGGCCGCGGCTGTTCGAGCTGGGTGTCGGGCCGGTCACGATCGCGCCGTCCGTGCCCGGTCTCGAGGGCGCGATCCTGTTCGTGTCCCGGGTCGGCGTCAGCGTCTCGCTCGCGGTGCTGCTGGTCATGACCACGCCCTGGGCGGACGTGCTCAAGAGCCTGCAAGCCATCCGCGTGCCACAGCTGTTCATCCTCGTGCTGGCGATGACCTACCGCTACATCTTCCTGTTCCTGCACCTCACCAACGGGATGTTCGAGGCACGCAAGAGCCGCACCGTGGCGAGGACCGCGGGCGGCGAGCAGCGACGCTGGATCACCGGATCGATGGGCAACCTGCTCAACCGTTCGTTCAAGATGAGCAACGACGTCTACGCGGCAATGGTGGCGCGCGGCTTCGGCGGGGAGATGCGCACCCTCAACGACTACCGGATGCGACCGCCCGATTGGGCCGCGCTGGGGGGCTGCGTGGCCGTCGGGATCGTCGCCGTCGTCGCCGGGACCATCGTGCATTGACGGGCGAGCCGATCGGGCCCGCCGCCGACGCCCTGCTCGTGGAGCCGGCCGTGCCGCGCTCGGAGCCGGTGTTCTCGATGCACGACGTCCGCTACGTGTACCACGGCCGGCAGACCGCGCTCGACGGCATCGACCTGCGAATCGAGCGTGGCGAGCAGGTCGCGCTGCTGGGAGCCAACGGCTCCGGCAAGTCCACCCTGCTCAAGCTGCTCGACGGCATCGTCGCGCCCACCGCGGGCACCCTGCGCGCGCTGGGTCGCGATGTGGCGGCGGTCGCCGATGGCATGGATGCGTTCCGCTTCCATCGGGAGGTGGGACTGGTGTTTCAGGATCCGGACATCCAGCTGTTCAGCGCGACGGTGCGCGACGACGTCGCATTCGGGCCGCTCCAGCTCGGGCTGCCCGGGGACGAGGTCGCCGCCGCCGTCGACGAGGCGCTGCGCCAGATGGAGATCGGCCATCTCGCCGACCGCGCGCCGTTCGAGCTCTCGGGCGGGGAGAAGAAGCGGGCTGCGATCGCATCGGTGCTCTCGCTGCGACCCGACGTGCTCCTGCTCGACGAGCCGACGGCCGCGCTCGACCCACGCACGAAATGGGTGCTGGTCAACCTCATCCGGCGGCTCGCCCAGGGTGGCAAGACGCTGATCACCGCCACCCACGAGCTCGACATCGTGCCGATCATCGCGGACCGTGCGGTGGTGCTCGGTGAGAACCGCCGGGTGCTCGCCGACGGGCCGGCGACCGAGATCCTCGCCGACCGCGACCTGCTGATCCGGGCCAACCTCATCCACGAGCACCTCCACGAGCACGCCGGGGTCGCCCATTCGCACGTCCACGACGCCGAGCACCACGTGGACCCCGTGACGGAGCCGCAAGGCGGCGGCGGGTACGGAGCCGCAGGCGGTCGAGACACCACGGGCGACGACCCGCACGGTGGCGTCGTCGCTGTCGACGGCACGAGCGGTGCCCCACACGACGAGGATCGGTGATGAGCGTCGGTCACCCGGAGCTGCGCTGGGACGACGCGCGCGACGTGCTCCACGAGCGGGGCCTGCGGTGGACGCCGCAGCGCCGGCTCATCCTCGAGGTGCTCGCCGCCACCGAGGGCCACGTGACGGGCAGCGAGGTCGTCGAACAATGCCGCACGAAGGACTCCGAGATCACCCCGTCCACCGTGTACCGCACGCTCGATGTGCTCGAGGACGTCGGCTACGTCCACCACAGCCACGGCGCGGATGGGCGCGAGGAATACCACGTGATGCCCAAGGACGAGCATGGGCATCTCCGCTGCCTCGACTGCGGCGGCGGCTGGGAGATCCCGCCGGACGAGGCCGAGGCGCTGGTCGCGGCGCTGAGGGTCGGCCGGGGGTTCAGCGTTGACGTCGGTCACCTCACGATCGTTGGCCGCTGCGCCCACTGCCAGGAGTCGGCGATCGAGCGGTGAATGCTAGCCTCGCCATGTCATGCCGTCACCCGTCCCCACACCTGTCCCCGCCCCCATCCACATTCCCGATCACTTCTCGGTCTGGGCCGCAAGCGACGTCCACGGACAGCTGCGCGCGCTCGACCGGCTGCTCGCAGACGCCGGTCTGACCGACGGCGCCGAGCGGTGGATCGCACCGCCGGCGACGGCGCTCGTGGTCACCGGAGACCTCGTGGACCGCGGGCCCGACTCTGTTGGGCTGGTCCGGCGAATGGCCTCGCTGCGGAGGCAGGCCGCCATGGCCGGCAGCCAGGTCGCGCTGCTGCAGGGCAACCACGAGGCGCAGGTCCTGGGCGGGCTGGGCGGCGAGCCGAGCCTGTTCCGGGCACTGATGGCGTTCGGCGGGGGGGCGACGCTGCTGTCGGCCGGCCTGCGGCCCGAGGAGTGGATCGACCGGACGCCGGCCGAGATCGCTGCTCGCGTCGATGAGCTGGCGCCCGATCTCGTCCCGACACTGTGGTCGTTCTCGCCGTATGCGCGCTGGCAGGACGTGCTGTTCGTCCACGGCGGACCTGTCCCGTACCAGCCGCTGGACCAGTTCGGGCGCAGCGCCGACCGACTGTGGATCCGCAGCGCGTTCTTCGACTCGCCCGATCCGTTTCCCGCCGCCGACGCCTGGACGCCCTACCGGAACGCCGGGCTGGAACGGGTCGTGTTCGGCCACACGCCGGTGGAACGGCCCACGTTCAGCCACCGCGGACGTGCGCTCAACCTCGATACCTGGCGCGGCCAGCGGGTCACGCTCGCGCAGCTGGAGCCCCAGCGGGCGCTGGACAGGGTCGAGTTCCTCGAGGGTCCGGTCGAGCCGCGTGCGATCGCAGACGCGCCGATCACGCCCGACGAGATCCGAAGTCTCGACGCTGCCCTGCCCGCGATCGTGGACGGGTGGGTCGGGGCACAGGTGCCGATGGCGGAGCGCCCGGATCGACCCTAGGAGCGGACGCGGCGGGGCGACCTCACGCGGAGGGACCCGTGACCCGACCAACCCACCCTGGCCCGATGGCGCTGGTGCCTGCCGGCGAACGCGACGGCGAAGGTCCCCGAACCGGTGTGATCCGACGCCGGGCAGCGTCCCCGGGACAGCCGAGCCGCCCCGGGACGATCAGCTGACGCGATCGGCGAGCGATCGGCGGTCCGCCAGGTAGGGTGCCAGCCGCCTCCGGAGCAGGGCAAGCTCGCCGTCGAGCAGCCGATCGAGCTCGCGCAACCGGTCCTCTGCCGAATCGGCCTCGAGCAGCGCCTGCTTGCGGTCAGGGCGCACCTGGACGATTCCGGTGAGCAGGAACGAGAGCTGCGACGGATCCTCCGGGATCCGCAGGCTCGATGCGAGGTCGGACGGGGCGCCCGGCTGGTCCGTGTCGGCGGGCTGGTCGGGCGATGCCTCGAGCTCGGACGCCTCGCCGGCCGCCGGCTGGGCCGACACCTCCACCTCGACCTGGACGTCGATCGGCGGGACGGATTCACCGTCACGCGGCTGCAGCAGGCGCAGGTACTCCACGAACCGACGGATCACGTGTTGCACCAGGGCGTCGGCCGTGTCCGCGTCACCCACGGCGTCGTCCAGCCGGTGCACCTCGGCCACGAGGTACGGCTCGAGCTCCGTGTGCACCTCTTCGATCGTGAACCGGCCGGAGCCGACTGTCAGCAGGTCCCAGCGGCCATCGCTGTGCCGGCTGGCCTCGCGGATCTCGGCAAACGTCCCGACGCCTGCGATCGCAAGCTCGGCGCCGCGCCCGTGGCGGGGCACGACCTCGCTCCCTTCGTGAATGAGCACGATCCCGAACGGGGAATCGGTGTCGAGGCAGTGCCTGACCATCACCCGATAACGGTCCTCGAACACGTGGAGCGAGAGGGCCAGACCCGGGGTGAGGACGGCGTGGAGGGGGAACAGGGGAATCCGCATCCGCGGCGAAGGGTACGCCGTCACTGCGAGCGATGCGACCGCCGCCGTCATACGGTTGGCGGAGGACAATCGACGGCAGGTGTTTCGCCCGGGCGGTCGACCCCGGGACTTCCCGGGATTCGGGACGTCAGGCGCCGACCGTCGAGGGATCCAGGCTGGGTACCCGCGTCGCCCGTTCCTCGCGCTGGGCACCGGAGCCGGGCTGAACCGTATACGCAGCTTCGAACTGCTCCCTCGACATCGGCGGAGCGAACAGGGATCCCTGCCCGAGCTGGCAGCCCAGGCGTCGGAGGATATCCAGCTGGGCGGGCCGCTCGATGCCCTCGGCCACGATCTCCAGGCTCAACGTCTCGCCCATCCGGATCACGACGGCCGCGAGGCTCCGCTCCTCGTCGCGGTCCAGGTGCTCGGTGAACTCACGGTCGACCACCAGCTCGTACAGGATGTGGGAGCGAGCCCCACGGGAGCAGGACATGGACGACCATGGCAACCGCGCTTGCGAGCGCGAACGCAAGCAGCGGGCGCTCGCGTCGCAGCCACGGTCGTGGGTCTGGATGCCGCCCTGGCACTCGGCCACCTCGCATCGACAGGCGCTCCTGAACGGCGCCGATCCCTATCAGACTGTCGGTCACGAGGCCAGTCGTCGGTGGCCCAACCGTCATCGGACCCTGTCCGGATCGTACGGGCCGTGCGGCGGGTCAGGCCTCAGGACCAGGTGGTGCGGGGTACAGCAACGCCGCCGGTTGCCCGGCGGCGTCGGGACGGCGGAGGAGGCGCCCGGTCAGTGGCTGCAGGAGCGCGCCTGGCCCGCGTCATCGGCGGTCCGGAAGCTCGATCCGCAGCCGCAGGCGGCCACCGCGTTCGGGTTGTTGACCGTGAAACCGGCACCCATGAGCGTGTCGACGTAGTCGATCTCGCTGCCCTGGATGAGCCCCACGCTGCTGTTGTCGATGTAGACGCGCACACCGCTCGCGTTGAGCACGTTGTCATCCGCGGTGGGCTGGTCCTCGAGCATCATCCCGTAGCGGTACCCGGAGCAGCCCCCCGAGTACACGTACACGCGCAGCCCGATCTCCGGGCTCGCCTCTTCCTTCGTCAGCTCGCGCAGCTTGGTGGCGGCCGCGTCGGTCAGCGAGACGACCGTCGACTGGGCGTCGATCATGTCCTGGGGTCTCCTTGGTCTGCGGATCGCGGGCCATATGGCCTGCGAGTCACCGCGATCGTACGCAGGTCAACCGATTTCGTCCAGCGCCTTCGTTGCCGCCTGTCGCTCGGGTACGGCGCTATCCCTCGACCCGCTCCACCACCGTGGCGATCCCCTGGCCGACGCCGATGCACATCGTGGCCAGGCCGTAGCGCCCGCCCGTGCGCGCCAGCTCGTGCACGAGCATCGTCATCAGTCGCGCCCCGGAGGCCCCAAGCGGATGACCGAGGGCGATTGCACCGCCGTTCGGGTTCACGCGCGCCGGATCGAGCCCGAGCTCGTCCACGCAGGCCACCGACTGGCTGGCGAACGCCTCGTTGATCTCGACGAGGTCGAGGTCGTCGACCGTGAGATCCGCTCGGGCCAGCGCCTTTCGAACAGCCGGGACGGGGCCGATCCCCATCACATCCGGGTGGACCCCGGCGACCGCGGTGGCAACGACTCGAGCCATCGCATGCAGGCCCAGGCCACGCGCGCGCTCCGCCTCGACCAGCAGCAGCGCGGCGGCTCCGTCGTTGATCCCCGAGCTGTTGCCCGCGGTGACCGTCCCCCCGTCGCGGAAGGCCGGTCTGAGCGCCGCCAGCGCCTCCGCCGACGTGTCCGGCCTCGGGTGCTCGTCGCGATCGACGATCGTGACCGAACCCTTGCGCCCGGTCACGGCTACCGGGACCAGCTGCGAGGCAAACCGACCGCCCTCGATCGCCGCCACCGCGCGTCGCTGGCTGTCGAGCGCGAACGCGTCCTGGCGCTCCCGGGACACAGACCACCGCTCGGCGACGACCTCCGCGGTCTCGCCCAGCGAGATCGGCGGGTAGGTGCGCTGCATCTCGGGGTTGACGAAGCGCCAGCCGAGCGCCGAGTCCTCCATCGTCCGTGGGCCGCGCTGGAATGGAGACGAGGGTTTGAGCATCACCAGTGGCGCGCGCGTCATCGACTCCACGCCGCCCGCCAGAAACACATCGCCGTCGTCGAACGCGATCGCGTGCGCAGCCGCGTTGATCGCCTGCAACCCCGACCCGCACAGGCGGTTCACCGTCTGGCCGGCGACCTCGACCGGCAGCCCCGCCAGCAGCGCCGCCATCCGGGCGACGTTGCGGTTGTCCTCGCCCGCCTGGTTCGCGCAGCCGAGGATCACGTCCTCGATCGATGCCGGATCGACGCCGGTCCGGTCGACGATCGCGCGGATGACGAGCGCGGCCAGGTCGTCCGGGCGGACCGAGGCGAGCGCGCCACCATGACGCCCGATCGGGGTTCGCACGGCGTCGACGATCCACGCTTCGCGGAGCGGGCGGTGCTGATCTCGAGGCATGTGTTGATTGTGGCACCCGGCCGCCGGTCGACGCGGCCGCCTGGAGCGCAGCTCGAAGGCCCGCCGCTGGCCGCGCTGTCTAGCGCGCGCCGGCTCGCCTATCGACCTCGCCAGGCGGGCGGGCGCTTCTCGGCGAAGGCGACCATCCCCTCCTGTTGGTCCTCGGTCCCGAACAACGCCTCGAACCGGTCGCGCTCGAACCGCAGGCCAGCGGTCAGCGGCAGCTCCTGCGTGGCGTTGATGGCCGCCTTCGCCGCCCGCACCGCGAGCACGGGCATCGCCGCGATCCGCGCCGCGAGCTCGAGCGAAGCGGCAACCACCTCGGCGGCAGGCACGACCGCGGTCACCAGCCCCAGGCGGCTCGCCTCCTGGGCGTCGATCCGGCGACCCGTCAGCACGAGCTCCATCGCCCGCGCCCGGCCGGCGGCACGCGCCAGCCGCTGCGTTCCGCCGGCCCCGGGGATCACCCCGATTGACAGCTCCGGCTGGCCGAGCTGCAGATCGTCGCCTGCGACCAGCATGTCGCACGCCATCGCGAGCTCCGCCCCGCCGCCCAATGCGTATCCGCGAACCGCGGCGATCGTCGGCGTCCGCAGCTCGGCGACCCGGTCCACGACCGCGAACGGATCGGCGCCGTGAAGCGATGCCGTGGTCGATTCCGCGAGCTCGCGGATGTCCGCTCCGGCGGCAAACGCACGGGTCCGCGACCCGGTGATCACGATCGCCCGGCACGCCTCGTCCTCATCCAGCCCGGCGAGCGCCGCATCGAGCTGGGCAAGCAGGGTGAAGGAGAGCGCGTTGAGCGCCTCAGGCCGATCGAGCGTGACGAGTGCCACGCCGTCTCGCGGCGGATTACCCGCCGGGAGCTCCACCCGGACCAGCCTGCGGTCCCCGCCGTCCGTCGTGTCCGTCATCGCGACGCCTCCTTCAGCCAGTCCGTGTCCGGATCCGCGGGGCGAACGGCCTCGCCCCGCGACGACGTCCAGGGCCGGGCCGCGGTGCCCTGCGCACCCTCGCCCGCCGGCGCGTGCGCCACGCGCGAGGACGGGGTCCTCGACGCGCGCTCGGTAGCGATCCGCTCGGTCGATCGGTAGAAACCCGCCAGCGCCTCGTTGAACAGCGCCGGCCGGCGGACCATCACCTCGTGGCCGCAATCCGGCGCCACGAACAGCCGGGCGTCGCGCAGCTGGCGCCGCAGCGCCCAGGCCTGCCCGACCGGCACGAACGGATCCCGATCGCCCACCACGACCAGCGTCGGAGCATCGACCCGAACCAGCTCCGAGGGCGCGTGCAGCGACTGCGAGGCGACATCGTCCGCGATCGCGGGGAGCAGGCGTCGCCAGGCACCCGGGCCCTGGACCGGACCATGACGCCGCTCGAGCTCAGCGGCCCAGGCGGGGTCGTGGCGCTCGATCCGGTCCGGATCGAACAACCGGCGGGCAACCGACGCCCGGGGCTCGTGCTCCGGGCTGATCCCGGCCAGGACAAGCGTTCGCAGCCGCTCCGGGTGACGAACCGCGAAGCCGAGGGCCGTCGCGGCGCCCATCGAGAACCCGAGCAGGTGGAACGTGGCAAGACCCAGCGCGTCGGCGAACGCCTCGAGGTCATCCACCAGCCACTGGTACCGGAAGCCGTTTGCCGCATCCCAGCGTGTGCTCGCATGGCCCCTCGCATCGGGCGCCAGGCACCGGAACGCGCGACGGAACAGCGGCAGCTGCGCGGCGAAGTCCTCGCGCCCCGACGAGCTGGCGCCGTGGAGCATGACCAGCGGCGGGCCGGCACCCTCCGTCACGTAGCCGATCTCGATCCCGTTGGCCGAGACGCGGTGCACGGGCTGGCGGTCCGTGGCTCAGCCCGCCGGCGATTCGGGCTTGCCGGCGACGACCGTCGACATCGCCCGCTCGATCCGCAGGTAGCGGCGGCGAAGGTAGAGCAGCGGGGGTGCGTCCGGATCCGCGAGCGACGTGGCCTCGACGCGTCCCACGAAGAGCAGGTGGTCGCCGACCTCGAACCGCTCGGCGACCGCGCACTCCAGCGCGCCGATCGCGCCCTCGAGCAGGGGGACGTGCGTCTCGCCCGGCCGCCAGGCGGCGCCACAGAACGCGTCTCGCGCGGGCGTGACGGCCGCTCCGGCGAAGCAGTCGGCCAGATGCTGCTGGTGCTCGGTCAGGATGTTGACCGCGTAGCGCTGGCTCGCCTCGATCGCGGGCACGATGAACCGGCGATGGTCGAGCGCGACCATGACCAGCGGAGGATCGAGGCTCACCGAGGCCAGCGCGTTGACCGTGATCCCCTGCGGCCGGTCGCCATCGAAGGCGGTCACCACCGTGACGCCGGTCGCGAAATGGCCGATCGCGGTGCGGAAGTCCGCGATGGAGACATGGTTGGCCGGGGAGGTGTTGCCGCCGCTGTCCGCGCCCCTGTCACGCCTGGTCGTTGCGCTCATCGCATGCAGGATACGGCGAGCGACCCTGGGGACGGTCCCCCGACCCGATGGTCACCGGCCGGACGTCGGCGATCAGCCCGGCAATCTCGCCCTTGTTAGGGCCTCGGCTATGGATGCGGGACACCCCCCATCCGATACTCGGGTGGTCCCCGGACCTGCAGGCCGGGTCATGGCCGGCGGTCTGCACCTCGCCGACGGCAGGGGACGCCGCTGACCTGACTTCGCCAGGAGGCGGGACACCCTGAGCGCCGGGCGTCCCGCCTCACCTCCGCCGTCGGCATCCGGCGGTCGAGTGGATCGCCAGCCACAGCCGGGGGACTGGAGCCGGCTGGCTCGCCGCGAGGCGGGTCAGCCGGCCTCCTGCGCTGCGAGGCCGCCCGCCAGCGACCCATCGCGAGGCTGGGCAGCCACCGCCGGCCGTGGCTCGTCGCGAGCCACCCTGTCGGCCTTCGTTCCCGTTCCGGCACGCGGAAGCGACACCTCGAACCGCGCCCCAACCGCGCCGGCCCGGCAGGTCACGTCGCCGCCCATCGCCCGCGCCAGGCCCCGGGCGATGTTGAGCCCCAGCCCAGACCCTCCGAGGCCCTGCGCGCTGGACCCACGGACGAACCGCCGGAAGATGCTCCGCCGCTCATCCGCGGCGACTCCGGGTCCCTGATCCTCGATCGCCAGCTGAACCCATGGGCAGCTGGCGGCGTTCGCGGCCCCGGTCAGGGATACCTCGACGTTGATCGGGCGCATCCCCGCGTACCGTGCGGCGTTGTCGAGGATGACCCACACCACCTGTTCCGTGGATGCAGGATCCGCGAACACCAGCTCGCCGTCGGTTCGGTCGGCCACGGTCACCAGGGCCTCGATGTCGAGCTCGGCCGCCACCCGCCGAACGAGCGGGACCACGGCCAGCGGCGCGCCGTCGAGCTCCAGCACGCCAGTCTCGATCCGACTCAGGATCAACACCTGGTTGACGAGCCTGGCGAGTCGGCGCTCCTCGATCTGGATCGCGGCGGCACGGGCGTGCACGAACGAGTCGGCTGCCGACTCGTCCACGAGATCGGACGCGGCGAGCTCGATGGTCGCGAGCGGTGCGAGCAGGTTGTGGCTGATCCCGCGCAGGAACTCGCGCTGCAGCCGATTGAGCCGCTTCAGCCGGTCAGCACGGCTGATCGCGAGCCGGTACTGCTCGGCTTCGTTGATGACCGTGCCTGCGAGCAGCGCCATGACCTCGAATCCTGCCTGGTCGCCATCCGTCCAGTCCCGCTCGAGTGACACCGCCGCGTCCAGGCGGGCACCGTCCCCTTCCAGGGCTATCGGCGCATTCACGACCCGGCCCCGCGAGGAGCTCGCGGGGCTCGGCCGGTCCGCGTCGTCACCGTCGATGGGCATCCCGGTTGACTCGTCGCGGCCGGTGGCGGCGATGATGCTCCTGTCGGCGGCAACGACCCGGCACCATGTCGTGGCGAAGATCTCGCTGGCAGCGGCCGTCAGTGACTGGGCCGCCTCGGCGGGCGTCGCAGACGCCGGGACTGCCGCCGCCGCGGCGAGACAGCGCCGCAGCGTGGCCTCGCGCCGGTCGAGCGTGCCCACCAGGCGATCGAGGCCCGCCGCAAGCCGCGCGATGTCATCATCGCCCGGCACGGCCCCGGCCGGCGCCACCCGGCCATCGGCGATCGCCACGAGGCCGTCGTGGATCACCCGGAGCCGCCGGCTCAGCACCCGCGCAAGCACCAGGCCAAGGACTCCCGCCATGGCGACCGTGAGGGCAAGAAGCCCCAGCACGAGCGCTGGCAGCCCGCCGGCCGTCGCCTGGAGCGCGGACACGCGGGTCGCCAGGACGACGGAGCCACCGGCAGGTGAGTCGCCCAGAGGCCGCATGCTGGTCACGAGATCGCCCACCCGCAGGACCTGGCGGTCGGCGGCACCGACGTTGGCGCTGACCGCAGCGTCCGTCGCCGCTGGATCGGTCGAGACGGACACGTTTCCCCGGGCGTCGAGCAATGCCGCGTCGTATCCCGTCAGCTGCCTGATGTCGGCAGCGAAGCGAGCATCGAGGCGGCGAGCGAGCACCAGCCGGCCAACGGCAGCTCCGGGTGCGTCGGGAGCTCCGATCGGGCGGTCGTCGATGAGGTACAGGCCTCCACCGATCGTGATGACTCGTGGTGTCGTGCCGCCCATCCCCGCGATCGACGAGAGCGCGGCCGTGACGGAGGCATCGCCGGCGGCCACGGTGGCGTGCGGCGTATCCACGATGCCTGCGGCCACGGAACCTCGATCGACGAGGAACTCGAGCACGTCCGTGCGGATCGATTGCAGGTCCGAGTCGGAAGCCTCCTGTGCGAAGGTGGCCCACTCCGCATAGCTTCGGGTCAACTTCTCGAGATCTCGGGCGGCCTGCTGGACGATGCCATCGGTAGCCTGGAGGGCACGTTCGGTCCGGTCCACCGCATCCTGCGCAAGTGCCCGTTCAACCTGACCGAACACGAGGATGCCCAGCGTCAGGACCGGCAGCGCGGTCGCGGCGATCAGCACGACGACGGTCAGCCGGCTGAACGCCAGCCGGCCACGGCCGCCCGCCGGCCGCAACGTGGTCACCCGGTCGCGCCCGGCTCGGCAACACCCAGCCGGTACCCGCCGCGCCGCTCCGTGTGGAGAAAGCGTGGGGAGCCCGGGTCGGGCTCGAGCTTCTGCCGCAACCGCCGCATCGTGACCCAGACGTACACGGGGTCGGCGCCGTCCGCACCGGGCCAGACCCGCGCAAGCAGGCGTTCGGTGCTCACGGCGCTGCCCGCGGCGGCGGCAAGCGTGGCCAGCACCCGCGTCTCGGTGGGCGTCAGGTGTACCAATCGGCCGTCGACAAGCGCCTCCCGACGCCGCAGGTTCAGCCGCAAACCGGAGCCAACCTCGATCTCCTGAACGGGGATGCGGTCCTGGAGACGCAGCAGCACTCGGTCAATGCGCGCACGGAGCTCGGCGTAATGGAACGGCTTGGTCAGGTAGTCCTCGGCGAAACGCTGGAGGAGGACGGTCTTGGACGACACCTCCGACACGGCGGACAGGACGATGATCGGCAGGTCCGCGCGCTTCTTGATCTCGTCGGCGACGCGCTCGCCGGCCATGTCAGGAAGCATCAGATCCAGGACCGTCAGATCCGGCCATCGTTCGTCCACGGCAGCGATGGCATCGCGGCCCGTGGTCGCGATCCGCACCTCGAACCCGTCGCGGCGCAGCCGATCCGCCAGGAAGCCGACGAGCCGGATGTCGTCGTCAGCGAGGAGGAGATCGAAGGGGGGGGTCATCTCGACGGCTGCCCCGAGGTGGGGGTTCGCGCTCGTCCATCGCGTGTCGCCCGTACCGCAGCCGATGGTTCGACGCGCATATCAGCCGCTTCCATCGACCGTGCCGTTTCCAATTCCGTTGCCCTTTCCCTTGCCATTGCCTTTGCCGCCACCGTCCGACGCGGTGGGCGTCGGCGATGGTGTCGCCGGGGCCGGTGAGGCGGCCGAACCGCTCCCATTGCCGTTCCCGTTGCCGTTACCCTGGCCGTTGCCGTTGCCGTTGCCGTTCGAGCCACCATTGCCCTGGCCGTTGCCGTTGCCGTTGCCCTGGCCGTTGCCGTTCCCCTGACCGGTCGAGCCACCGTTGCCGTTGCCCTGGCCGTTGCCGTTGCCGTTCGAGCCGCCGTTGCCGTTGCCCTGGCCGTTGCCGTTGCCCTGGCCGTTGCCGTTCCCCTGACCGGTCGAGCCACCGTTGCCGTTCCCTTGGCCGTTGCCGTTGCCGTTGGCTTGTCCGGGCGGCGTGCCGAACGGATTCCCGCCGGGTCGCGTCGCCGGCTCGGGTGTTCCTGAGCCGACGATCGAGGGATCGGCCACCGGTGATGCCGAGCCGCTGGTGGCAGGCGTCACGTCAGGGCTCGACGGCGTCTCGGTAGCATCGGGTTCATCAGGCTGCCCGAGCCGGACGAGGATCGATGTGGGCGGACCATCGCTGGAAACAAACACCCACAGGACGCGCTTGCCGTTCCGGTACTCGCGCCAGCCCTCGCGAGTCCCGAGCCGTACGTACCCGGCGGCGGTAAGCCGGGCATCGTAGGCCGCGGATGCGGTCGCGGGTGGATCCTGAGACTCGAACGCGAGGAACGGCCGACCGCCGTCCAGCCCCGGCGCATCCGCGCCGATCGTCACCGATGCTGCAGGCGGGGTCGGGATCGCGTACAGATCCGGCGCGGCCGGAGTTCTGGGTGGCCCGCCGCAGCCGACCAGGAGCGCGGCCAGCAGCAGGCTCATGACACCCGCTGCGATGGCCCCCGCGCGCGATTGATGCATCAGCCCCACGCTCGGCCTTCGAGATTCAGCCTGGGGGCACCAAATGCGGCGCGCGGACGCACCGGACACCGCCCGGTCTTGCCCGGACAGCGCCACACGGGATCGCCCTGGCCCCCGGGCTGGCGTTCCCGAGACCGAGTGTAGAGCGCGTCCCAGAAGAACGTCATGGCCCGAAGGGACCAGGCGTGACCGGCCCGCGACGTGGAAGCCCTCGTCCCCGTGAACGCTGCCCGGTCGTCTTCGACGCCCGCGAAGGGCTCCGCAGGGGAGGGCCCACGAGCCGGGGGCGAGGGCGGACACCTATGGCGTTTGTTAGGGCGCCCGCCGTACGTTGCCGGCAGCCGGGCCCGCACTTTCTAAGACCATGCCCTTCCCTGACATCCGTTGCGCGCCGCTCCGTCGCCGGGCCCTTGGCCATGGGCGGCAACGCCGCATGCGCGGCCAGGCACTGGTGGAGTTCGCGCTGGCCTTCCCAATCCTCCTGACAATGACCCTCGGGATCATCGAGTTCGCATTCGTGTTCAACGCCGTGCTCGCCGTGAACTACGCGAGTCGGAACGCCGCCCTGCTCGCGGCCGAGGGTGGCTCGGATGCGGGAACCGACTGCATCGTCCTGCAGTCGATCGACGACGAGCTTACGGGGCCCACCGATCAGGCCCGGGTGACCCGGGTCGAGGTCTATCGATCCGACGAGAACGGCAGAGTGCTCGGGAGCCCGACGATCTACGTGCGCGACGGAGGCAGCACCACCTGCACGTACGCGGGCGGCACCACGGTCACCGTCCCGTACACGCGAACGGCGGACGGCTATCCAGAGACAACGAGATGCAACGTCCTGGCGGGTTGCGGGACCGCGCATCCCATCGACACCGTCGGCGTGCGGATCTCATATACGCACCACTGGGTAACGCCACTCGGCGGGACCGCGGGTGGCGGCACCCTCTCGTTCGATCGCGCCAACGCAACCCGCATGGAGCCGGTCCTGTGAGCGAACGGCGCGCCGCCCAGAGCGGGCAGTCCGTCGTTGAGCTCGCGCTGATCGTTCCGGTGTTCATGTTGCTGTTGCTCGGGCTGCTCGAGTTCGGCATGGCGTTCGACCACACGATCACGGTGAGCTACGCGACGCGCGAGGGCGCACGCACCGGCAGCGCCCTTGTCGACGGCGGAGCGTCGGGTTGCGCTTCGGTTGATCCGCGCATCGTCGCCGCGGTCCAGCGCGTGCTGACCTCACCCGGCTCACAGGTGGCGATCTCACGCGTGTCGGAGATCCGGATCTACGAGGCCACAGCCACGGGGGCGGAGACCAGTGGCAAGGTCAACATCTGGCGGTACGACCCCACGCACGGCCCGACGGTCGACGGCGAGCAGCTGGACTTCGCGGTCACCAGTGTGGGCTGGTCCGCCTGCGATCGGACCGCCCACCCGCCGCAATCGGTTGGCGTGAGCCTCAAGTACCGGTACGTGTTCGCCACCCCGGTTGGCCTGATCATGTCGATGGTGGGTGGCAGCGGGCCGGCCGGTCTCGACATCAGCGACCGGACGGTGATGGCCATGAACCCGTCGAGATGAGCCGGTCTGCCATGCACCACCGCCTCGATCTCCTCCACCGCCCGTCGGCGTCGATGTCGGATCGGCCTCCTCGCGGCGCGCGCCGGGCCAGCGACAAAGGCCAGGTGGTCGTCATCTTCGCGATGTCGATCGTCATGTTCACGCTCATGTGCGCCGTCGTGGTGGACCTGGCCTGGTACTGGACGAACAACCTCCGCATGCAGCGCGCTGCGGACGCGGCCGCGCTCGCCGGCGTGGTCTGGCTTCCTGGTGATCCCAGCCAGGCGTATGCGACAGCCAGGGCGGAGGCGAGCAAGAACGGCTACACGGATGGCGTGGACGGGATCAGCGTCACGCCGGTCCAGGATCCCGCCAACGCGCGACGGCTCAAGGTGGTCATCACAGGCCCGGTCGGCATGTTCTTCGCCCGGGTCGCCGGCATCGACTCGTTCCCGGCAAAGAGGACCGCCAAGGCCGAGTTCGTGCTGCCCGTGCCAATGGGCAGCCCCGAGAACTACTACGGCGTCGGCTACTACGTGAAGGTCGAGACGACGACCACAACCCACCATAGCTCCGGTGACACGGGACTCGACGCACCGGGCTCCGCTCCGCCGGGTGGCAGCTGGGCGTATACCCCGACCAGGCGCCAGAACATCACACGCGTCGTCCAATCCAACAACAATCGATACGCGACCGCGAACGCCGATGGGCAACAGCAGCAGTGGTATGCCTTCGGCCTGCTCTCGGGTATCCCAAACCCCGCCGGCAACCAGTCGCTGGAGATCACCGGGCTCGAGGTCCAGCTCGACGACGCATTCTTGTCGGGCTCGTGCAGCGGGTCGAACACGTCGAGCATCAGCGCCGCGGTGTCCTGGGACGGCGGCAGCTCGTGGTCCTCGCCAGTCGCAACGCCGGCGCTCGGGTCGAGCAGCTCCAGCGGTGACTACACGCTCGGGTCGAGCAGCTCGACCAGCGCCTGGGGCTCGCATTCATGGAACCGTGGCGACTTCTCGGACTCCGACTTCCGGGTCCGGCTGACCTCGATCCTCAGCGGCTGCACCGGGACGCTGTACCTCGATGAGCTTCGTGTGCGGGTGAGCTGGGACCTGACGACGACCACGACCACGACCGCCCTGGTCCAGGACGCTCCCGTTCCGCCTCCGCCGGGTCAGCCGGCGATCGCCCATCCCCAGAAGTTCTGGGGCGCGATGCAGAGCCAAGGGGCGCCGAGCATCCAGGGCGATGCCTACATGACCAAGTACGAGACACGGCATCGAGGAGGGGGTGGGGGCACGCTCAACGGGCCGGACGGTACCGATCCGGACGCGAACTACGACCCCAACGGGTTCTACGACTATGGGGTCGACATCCCGGCCGGTGGGGGCGGGACGGTCTGGGTCTTCGACCCCGGCTTCTGCGACGCAACGACCGAGGCCGGTACCGGCGAGAACTGGACCGTCAGCAGCTTCGGCGATAGCAACCCGAACGGCAACCCGACCCGCGAGCCCGTGAGCGCCTTCTACGATCTGCTCGACACGCGGGGCACCCTGCTCGACGAATCCGACGATATCCCGGTCGCCTCGACGGGCACCAGCTTCCGTCACGTCGACGGGGAGGACCACGTGATCTACGACGCCCTCGGAGAGGCGACGCACGAGCCCGACTGCTCGAGCCAGCCCGGGCACTTCGGGTGGGTGCAGCTCGCCACGGGCCTCGTGGAGGGGACGTATCGGGTCCACACCTACTCCACGGACTTCAGCGCACTCGACGATCAGAACAACACGACCGCGCTCAACGCCTTCGCACTGTATGCCGCCTCCGCATCCGGCACGCCTCGGATCTACGGGATCGGCGCCATGGAGGCGTACGTGCGGCTGCCGGGCGGTGGAGCATCGGAGTTCTACCTCGCCCAGATCGACGCCGTCCACGCAGGCAAGACGATGGTCATCAACCTCTGGGATCCGGGCGACACCGGCAATCTGTCGGCATCACTCTCGATCCTGCACCCGACCGGCAGCGGGTTCGCACCGACCCAGTTCAGCTATCACGCCACCCCGGGGACATCGAACCCGGGGCGGTCCAACTGCGCCGGTCGGTCCGGGAGCGGTGTGACGTCCGTGACCACGAACACCGGGGGCAACAGCCTGTACAACGGCTGCTGGCTGACGATCGAGGTCGTCCTACCAACCAGCTACGACGCGCCGGTCGATCCCGTCTCGGGCGAGCGCGGATGGTGGAAGATCCGGTACGCGATGGGGGGCCGCACCAGTGACTTCTCGACCGACCTTACGACCTGGACCGTGAGCATCCGAGGCAACCCGGTCCACCTGGTGGTGCCGTGACCGCGCCCGACCGGGGCGACCCGACGGATGAGTCGCGCCAGCCGGCGGAGAAGCCGCGGCGGACCGTCACGCCCGCCACGATGTTCGTCATCGTGCTGACCATGGCCGTGGTCACGTTCGCGGCCGCGATCGCCCTCTGGATGTACTGGCTGGCGGGGGCGATCTTCAGCTAACGGGCGGTCGGCCGCTCCCGCCAGGGAACGACCGGTCGCCCCTTGTCCTGGATGGCCCGGGCGCTTGCCTGGCGCTCGGGCCATCCGGCCCGTTCCGACGCAGGCGCCGTCGCCGTACCATCCCACCCATGGACACCGAGATCCCTGCCGCTACCGCGGCCACCCGCATCGAGCGGGATTCCATGGGCGAGATGGAGGTCCCCGCCGACGCCCTCTACGGCGCGTCCACCCAGCGCGCCGTCCTCAACTTCCCGGTCTCCGGCCAACGGATGCCGAGACGCTTCCTGCGAGCGCTCGCGCTGGTCAAGATCGCGGCCGCGGAGACGAACACCGGCCTGGGCCTGCTCGATGCCGCGAAGGCCGCGGCGATCACGGCCGCCGCGCGCGAGGTCGCAGACGGGCGGTACGACGAGCACTTCCCGATCGACGTCTACCAGACGGGCTCGGGCACCTCCACCAACACCAACATGAACGAGGTGATCTCGCACCTTGCGTCGGCGCGCCTGAGCGGGGCCAAGGTGCACCCCAACGACGACGTCAACAAGTGCCAGAGCTCGAACGACACGATCCCGACGGCGCTCCAACTGGCGGGCGCGATGGCGATCGAGGAGGAGCTGATCCCGGCGCTGATCGATCTCCAGGGTGCCCTGGCGTCAAAGGCCGACGAGCTGTGGGACGTCGTGAAGACGGGGCGGACGCACCTCCAGGACGCGACGCCGATCCGTCTCGGCCAGGAGTTCGCGGGGTATGCCGGCCAGGTCGAGGAGGCGGTCCGCCGCGCCCAGGCCGCGCGTGACGAGCTGCTCACGGTGCCGCTTGGCGGAACGGCGGTCGGGACCGGGATCAACGCCCATCCCGAGTACGCCGCCCGCGCATGCGTGCGGCTCTCGGAGCTGACCGGGCTGCAGGTTCGCGAGGCGCCCAACCACTTCCACGCCCAGGCCACGCTCGATGCGGCGATCGCGGCCCACGGCGGCCTGCGGGCGATCGCGCTCGGGCTGTGGAAGATCGCCTCGGACGTGCGGCTCATGGGGATGGGCCCTCGGGCGGGCTTGGCAGAGCTCGCCCTGCCGGAGACGCAGCCCGGCTCATCGATCATGCCGGGCAAGGTGAACCCGGTGATCGTCGAGAGCCTGACCATGGTCGTGGCCCGGGTCATCGGCAACGACGCGACCGTCGCGTTCGGCCAGACCGGCTCGTTCCTGGAGCTCAACGTGATGCTGCCCGTGACGACCCAGTCGATGCTCGAGTCGATCGCCCTGCTCGCGGCGTCGGCGCGGAACTTCCGGATCAGGCTCGTGGAGGGCGTCAAGGCCACCGATCGCGGCCCGAAGCTGGTCGAGCAGGGGCTCATGCTGGCGACGGCGCTGGCACCCGAGATCGGCTACGACGCGGCAGCGGCGCTGGCCAAGGAGGCCTTGAAGTCGGGGCGGACGATCCGCGACCTGGCTGCCGAGAAGGGGATCGCACCGGACCGACTGGACGAGCTGCTGGATCCGGCCAAGATGACCGAGCCGGGTCTGGGTGGGCCCGGGGGCGGCTGATCGCCGATCCCCGGCGGGTGGCCACGATCGCCGGCGACGTCACGGCTGCCGAGGTTGGCGGGGTCTGAGGGTTCGCGAAGGGGCGCGGATTTCCGCACTGGGCGCGAGGGTTCGCGACGCGCGATGCGGTCACCGGTACGTCCTTGCGGACGGTTACAATCCCCGCCATGTCCGCCCACCCCACCTGGGATCGCGCCGGATCCCTCCCCGTCCCCGCGGCAGCCGGCGCGGCGCACCGTTCGCCCGAGGCGCGCCGCTCGCCCGAGCTTGCCGCCCTGCGTGAGGAGCTGCCGTCGGTCGACCAGCTGTTCACGTTCATGCGCGACGCGGAGCTGCGCTTCGAGACCCTGCGGATGCGGATCGAGGAGCACGCCTGGACCAGCCGCGGCGAGGAGGTCGCGCAGATCGACGTCGCGATCCGCCACCCGGGCATGGTCAAGGTGCTCACAGCCACGTCAACGCCCGGCGGTGAGACCGGGTACGACGTGTGGATGTCCGACGGGACCACCGTCCAGACCTACGTCGCTTCGCGCAAGGTTGGCACCAGACGCCCCGTGCGGCCGACGGTGCGCGGCGTCGCCGATGATCGCGACCTTCCCGGACGCTCCCGCTTCTACGCGTCGCGGACGCAGCTCCCGATGGAGTCGCTGCCGGAGCTGTTCATCCATCCTGCGGGCTACTGCCAGAACGTCCTCGGGACGGGGAGCTGCCGCGTGACCGGGACGACGCTGGTAGCCGAGCGCCAGGTGATCGTGCTCGAGTGCGATCACCCGAGAACCGTGGAGAGGGTTGCGGACCGGCCGGACTTCGGTGTCCGGATCGCGGTCGACCGCAGCGACGGCGTGATCCTTCGGCTCGAGGAGTCGATCGGGGGCCGGGTCACGCGCGACGCGCTGGTGACCGACTACGGAGCCAACGTCGTGCTGCCGCCGTCCGCGTTCGACTTCCGGCTCCCTCCGGGCACCACCCGCATCTACTGACCTCGCCGGCCGAGGGCCCCCGCTACATCCCCGCGGCCGTCGAGGCGACGCGCTCCGGTGCGCGGCCGACGAGCCGGACCAGGATGGCAGACCCGCCGATCGTGATCACGATCGCGGCCAGCACGGCCGAGAAGGCCTCCTCGTTGACCACGCCGGCCGCCAGCCCGATGCCGGCCAGCACGTAGCCGAACTCGCCCATCTGGCCGAGCCCCACCGCCAGCTGGAACGATCGGACGGGCAGCCGCGCCAGGCGCGCCATCGCCCAGGCCACGACCACTTTCAGAACGACGAGCCCGACCAGCAGCGCTGCCAGCGGCGCCGCATCATCGACCACACCCGGGTCGATCAGGCTGCCCACGGCCACGAAGAACAGGACGGCAAACACGTCGCGGAACGGCAGCAGCCGGCGGCGCGCTTCCGACGTCTCGGCTCGATCGCTGATGGTCAGGCCAGCGATGAAGGCGGCCAGCGCCATCGGCACGCCGAACCACACGGCGCCGATCGCCGCCATCACCAGCCCGGCGGCGACCGAGACGATGAGGAACAGGTCGTGCTCAGTCTGCAATCGGGCCAGGACCGAGGGCAGCAACCTTGCCCCGGCAACGGCAAGCAGCCCGAAGGCACCCAGCCCGACGAGCGACTGCCATAGCGGACGATCCTGCATCCCGGCCGCGGCGAGCAGCACCACGCTCAGGGCGACGCCGGTCACGTCCTGGAGCACGCTCCATCCGAGCAGGGCCTCCTCGGTTGGCCGGTCTGTCGTCCGACGCCGCGACCGGGTGACGTTGACGACGACCACCGATGACGACATCGCCACGGCGATCCCAAGCAGGCCGGCCCCGTACGCATCGAACCCGAGCGCGAGCAGGACGCCCGCCGTGAGCAGCGTCGAGAGGAGGATCTGGATCGGCGATGCCCACAGCAGGCCCCGCTGCTCCCGATGGAGCCGCCCCAGGTCCACCTCGATGCCAACCTCGAACAGCAACAGCACCACTCCGACGTCGGCGAGCAATGCGATCTGCCCCCGATCGGCGACATACCCGGGCGTGAACGGCGAGACCGCCAGGCCGGCCGCGAGATACCCGACGACGGCCGGCAGCCCGAGGCGCCGTGCCACCCACCCGAAGGCCGCGGCGAGCAGGAGCACCAGGCCGATGTCGAGGACGAGCGGTGCCGTGTCCATCCCGCACGAGGATAGGCCAGCGGACGCGCGGAGGCGATCGACCCCGCTAGCTGGCGAGCAGCGACAGACGCGCCGTTGACGGCGACTCGACACCCATCAGCCGGCCGAGATCGAGGGTCCGGGCATCCAGCCGGGGGCCCGGACGACCCAGCAGGTAGCCCTGCGCCGTGTCGAAGCCGAGGGCCATCACGAGCTCGAGCTGCGCGGGTGTCTCGACGCCCTCGGCCAGGATGGTCTGGCCGCGGCGCGAGGCGAGGTCGCAGAGTGCCCGAAGGACCGCGTCCGACGACTCGCTGGCGGCGCCGGCCCGGACGAGCGAGAGGTCGATCTTCATGATGTCGAACTCGACCTCGGTCAGCAGGCGCAGCCCGGCGTTTCCGGCTCCCACATCGTCGGCCGCGATACGCACGCCGTGCCGGCGGAGCGAGGCGAGCGCCGCGCGCATGCGGTCAAGATCCTCGACCGCCTCGCGCTCTGTGAGCTCGACGACGATGCGCTCGGGATGGATGCCGTAGCGGCGAGCCATCGCCAGCACCTCGAACGGGCTGAACGCCTCGGCCTCGAGCGATCGGGGCGACAGGTTGACCGACAGGTAGCAGCGCTCGTCGAGCGCGCGCGCACCGGCCAGCACGGCCTCGAGGCTGGCCAGGTCGAGCTCGACCGTGCGCCCGGTCGCCTCGGCGGCCACGAACAGGGCGCTTGCATTGGCGAAGCCGGACCCTGGGCCGGGCCGGACGAGACCCTCGTACCCGGTGACCTCG
>Ga0315540_10000118_pt1 | contig 40608 bp, 29 predicted proteins | sample SalMarSW160110MG_FD_203677 | JGI IMG/M metagenome (GOLD analysis project Ga0315540, IMG submission 203677) | Salt marsh sediment microbial communities from the Plum Island Ecosystem LTER, Massachusetts, United States - Salt Marsh Sediment SW1601-10 ...
AGAACGAGAGTCCCTTCGGTCCGTTGATCGCCCGGGCCGGCGAAGCCGGCTATTCGGGCAAGCTTATGGGCAAGGGGGCCGAACCCTTCAACGGCTATTACTTCAAGATTCTTACCGCCCAGGGGCCGCACGCCGTCGGCGGTGCCTTTAATTATCTGGTCAACGGAAAACTGATTTTAGGTTTCGGATTGCTGGCCTATCCGGCGCGGTATGGTTCTACGGGCGTCAAGACCTTTATCGTCAACCAGGAAGGGGTGGTTTATGAAAAGGATCTGGGTGAGAAAACCGGCGAGGCAGCGGCCATGACCACCTATAACCCCGATGACACGTGGAAGCAATCCAAGGACCCGCCAGAATAACCGGAATCGACTGCAGTGGCGGTGCCGGCAAAACAAAAAAAGGTTATATAAAATCCATGACCCAAATACAAAACGACGAAAAATTGATGGCGAAGGGATATCGAAAAGCCATGGATCTGCTGGGAGAATGTAGCCGTCCCGAGGGTTTTCTGGCCAGCCCGACGGACGATCAGAACTACCGGCGCATTTGGGGGAGAGACAGTGTCATCATCGGCCTGGCCGCCCTTTTGACCGACGATAATGAACTCCATGACACCTTCAAACGAAGCCTCGAAACGTTGGCCCGCCACCAGGGACCACACGGTGAGATACCCAGCAACGTAGATCCAAAAAGCGAACGGGTGAGCTACGGCGGCATGACCGGGCGGGTGGATGCGGACCTTTGGTTCATCATCGGCTGCGGAGAATACTGGAAAGCGACCGGTGACCTGGATTTTCTCGGTAAGATGCTGCCGGTCATCGAAAAGGTTCGGTTTCTGCTGGGCGCCTGGCAGTTCAACAACCGGGGCCTGCTTTATGTTCCGGCCACCGGAGACTGGGCCGACGAGTACCTGCACAACGGCTATGTCCTTTACGATCAGCTTCTCTACCTACAGGCGCTTCGCACCATAGGAGAGGTCCGGACCCAGTGCCACGATAGCCATGACCATCGGCTCGACGAACAAAAAAGCCGGCTTAAACACCTGATCCGGGACAATTACTGGTTCGCCGATGATGCCGATGTACCGGACGATGTCTACCACGACGTCATCTACCAGAAGGGGAAAAAGATTGCCGCCGGCAATAAGAACCGCTACTGGATGTCTTTTTTCTCTCCCCACGGCTATGGGTACCGGTTTGACGCCCTGGCCAACATTTTTGCCTCTCTTTTCGGCGTGGCGGACGAACGGCGCCGGCGGCTTGTGGACAGGTATATCGAACAGGAACTGGCGGACGAAGAGCTCAAGCTGGTGCCGGCCTTCCATCCGGTGATCACTCCTGTGGACAAGGATTGGGAAGAGCTTCATATCATTTTTTCCTACCATTTCAAAAACAGGCCCTATGAATATCACAACGGCGGCCTCTGGCCCATGATCACCGGCTTCTATGTGGCCGACCTGAGCCGGCGGGGTCTGATGGATGCGGCCCGGGAATACCTGATCGGGATCCATCGGGCCAACCGCATGGAAATGGAAGGAGAGGCCTGGGGTTTTCCCGAGTATGTCCATGGCAAAGAGTACACTCCGGGCGGCACCCGTCATCAGGGCTGGAGCGCGGCTGGCGCTATCGTCGGCCATTATGCCCTAAAAGGAAAGGAGATGTTTCGTATCCATGGATGATCCAATTGAAATTCTTTTGTGCAGCGACCTGGACCGTACCATTCTTCCCAACGGCGAGGCGCCCGAATCGCCCGGAGCCCGGGAGGTGCTGCGGCGGATTGCCCGGCGCGCGGAGATTCGGCTGGCTTATGTCAGCGGTCGAAACCGCAAGCTCATCGAGGAGGCTATCGAAAACTATCGTCTGCCCCTTCCCGACTTTGCCATCGGCGATGTGGGCACGACGATTTACGACCTGGATAAAGGGCACTGGAACGAGTGGGCGGCCTGGAACGAAGAGATTTCCAAAGACTGGCCCGAAGGAGGGCGTGATGAACTGGCCGGAAAACTGTCGGACATGACCCGTCTGCAGCTGCAGGAACCCGAGAAGCAGAACCGTTTCAAGTTGAGCTATTATACCGACGCCGACGCCGACCAGCAGCGGCTCGTTCAGGAGATCCGCCAGCGGCTCGAAGGTCGCGGCGTCCGGCCCAGCGTCATCTGGAGCGTGGACGAACAGCGTGATGTCGGGCTGATCGACATTTTGCCGAAGCGGGCCAACAAGGTTCACGCGGTCAGATTTCTGGCCCAAAGAAAGGGCGTTTCAAAAAAGCGTGTGATCTACGCCGGGGACAGCGGAAACGACCTGGCGGTGATGGTCAGCGACATTCACTCGATTCTGGTTCGAAACGCCGCCGAAAAGGTCCGGCGCGAAGCGCGCGAATCGGTTGAAAAAAGCGGTCTCGAGGAAACCTTATACGAGGCAAAGGGAGGCTTTTTGGGGATGAACGGCAACTACACCGCCGGGGTCCTCGAGGGGCTGGCACACTTTCTGCCCGTTACCCGTGAATGGATCGAAAAAGCACTTGTCGAGTCCGATACCGGCACTTCCCCTATTTCCCAGTGAATTCCCATACCCGGTTCTGCGGATATCGTCTATTTCACCCCATCTGAAAAAAATACCTTCTTGACAGCATAAACCGGTATCGGGTAGTGTTTTAAGTATCACTTATTAACTCATCACTTGCCGCAGTATGTTAGTTGCTTGATATCCTTTCCCGTTGCATGACGGGTGTTTCATGCTACGGTGCTCAACTTTAAATTTTTTCTTATCCAAATTTCAAGAAAAGGATCCTTACCAACTATCCAATCCGTTTGGACGGGTAACGTTCCATTTAGTACCCGTTAAAATCTGCGGCCAAAACCTTAAGATGCTAAAGATTCACGATTTCGTTTTTAAACATATTTTTAGGCATGATCATCGATCAGAGCCGATTCGGTCCTTCAAAATGAGTATGATTTTGTGAATGGAAAGGATGGAAAAATGAGACGGATATGGTTGGGAAGCATCTTTTCAGTTGTTTTATCAATTCTTTTTCTCGCATTTTTCTCCGGCAAAGCAAATGCGATTCCGGCATTTGCCAGAAAATATAAGACATCCTGCGTGCTATGCCATGCCCCGTTTCCCAGGCTGACCGCAATGGGCGAGGCCTTCAGATTGAACGGGTACAAATTGCCTCAGGCCGACGAGATTTATGTGAAAGAGCAGCCGGTTTCCATGGGCGCCGAAGCTTACAAGAAAGTATTTCCCGAAGCGATCTGGCCGTCCACGATTCCCGGCTTGCCCCCCCTTGCCGTTCGTATTATCGGGGATGCGAATTATCATCCTTTCGGCCACCAAACAGACCGCAGCGAATTCAATTTCCCCCAAGAGTTTACAATCCTTAGCGCGGGTTCATTCGGTGAAAACTTTGCTTTTTTTGCCGATGTCGGGTTTGAGAAAGAAGATGACAGTTACTCGACAAATCCCAAAGCCTGGCTGATGTGGCAGAATCTTTTTTCAGGGCTGGTGGGCGAACATCATTTCAACCTCAAGGCAGGCAATGTGGGCCGGCACACCATTGCTTTGCCGGATACGAGAAATGAAAACAGTTTTACCATAGAAGACTATCTTTATGTCACCGAGCTTGATTTTGATAACGAACCCGGCTTTCAGGTGGACGGGTACGGCCGGCATTGGCGATACGGCGTCGGCGTTGTGGAAACAGACACGGACAACAGCGACAAGGATTTTTACGGGACCGTTGCCTGGAAATTCGGAGGGCTTGGATATGACGGCTCCGGGGGAAAATCCGAGGCAGGCGGTGTCGGCACCACCCCGTCGGGTTACTGGCGGGATGATTCGGTGCTTTTCGGCGGTTTCATTTACAGGAGCCGGGTCGGTATAAACGCCGATCCCTATGATCGGATCGGTGGAGATGCCCGGATCAATTATAAGGACGTTTCCCTGGCTGCCGGATACATCCACGGCAGCAATGACCAGACCAAAGAGAATAAAAATATCTGGTTTGGCGAAACATATTATTTTGTTTTTCCATGGATGGTGCCTTACCTTAGGTATGAGAACCTTTCCGTAACAAATGTCGGAAACAAGGATCAAGCAAGATTTGTCGTGGGTTCGGCGATGCTTTTGCGGGCCAATATCAGGGCCAATGTGGAAGCAAGGATTTACACGAAAAATGAACCGCGAGAAGCCGCCGGCGGCGAAAAAAAGGATGACGATCAGATCGCCTTCCGATTGGATTGGGCGTTTTAAAAAAGGAGGATACCAGATGATGGAATCAATAAAAAAATATTTTTCTTTCGGATTATTTTGGGGCGTGGTTTTTCTTATTTTCTTGCTCGCTTTTGCGGTTCGGATACCACAGGCCAAAGCAGGGGGACAGGGGGGAATCATCAAGGGAACAGTGGATTCCCCCTATGTCAGCCGGTTTCCGGCGCTGGTTTACATCGACCATGTGGACGGATCGTTTCCGTTGTCCAAAAAGAATCCCCACATGAGCCAGAAAGGCATGGTTTTCAGGCCTCACATCCTGCCGATTCTAAAGGGCGCCACGGTTGATTTTACCAATGACGATACCGTGGCCCACAATGTGTTTTCGCCCCCGGGGTCGGCCACGCCATTTAACCTCGGAATATACGGCACGGGCGTCAAAAAGACCGAAACCTTCAATCATTTGGGAGAGGTGCCGCTTCTTTGCAGTGTCCATCCGGAAATGAGCGCCTTTGTGATCGTTTTACAAAATCCCTATTATGCGCTGACCGACAATGATGGAAACTTTGAAATAAAGAATGTGCCGCCCGGAAAATATCAATTGAAAACCTGGGATGAAAAACTAAAGGCGTCTTCACAGCCAGTGACGGTGGCGCCAGGAAAAACAACAACCGTGGAATTCAAAGGAATGACCAAAAGATAGATCCCGGAGAATTAATTGGAGGTTTTTATGATCAAAAATAAGCGATCGGGGTTGTTGTTTGTCATTATTCTGATCGGTCTGTTTTCTTTTCCATGCTTTGCGGATGACATCGTGTTTCGGAATCCTAAGGGTTCGCAAACCGGCGTGGTTGTCGGAGAGGATGATCAAAGCATAACGATCCGCTTTCCAAAAGCGGCGATAAAATCCGTAAAAAGGAGCGATGGCGAACCATCGACCACTCTTTCAGGCAAGGTGATCTGGGAAGAAAGAAAAGATTATCTGATTTTGAAAATTCCGCGCGGCAGCATCCGCATGGTCCAACAAAAAACCGGGCCAAGCGCGCCGTCCGTGGAACAGGAATCAGGATCCACCGGATTTTCCCAAAAGAATGAAACGGCGGTCCGGCCCGAAAAGCCGCCCGGGAAGATCGGAAAAGCCGGGACTGAACACATCTCCGGTTCCCCGGTCAATATGAGTGCCCACCAGGAGTTGTTGAAAGAAGAGATGGGGAGCGTAGAAGGGGTGATCCTGTGGCAGGGAAAACCACTGAGAAACCGTCCGGTAAAAATCGTCCTCGAACGGTATACGGGATTTTCCCGGGCTGCCCTCGAGAAATGGTTTGCAGCGGAGAAAGGAACGTCTTTGCAGGACGGAATTATTCTGGGGACGCGGACCGATTCTTTGGGTCATTATATCTTTCACGAAGTTCCCCCGGGATATTATCGGCTGTATTGGATGCCGGATGCCAGTACGGGTTGGATCCGACGGCTTCGGGAAAAACCGGACATGGACATCACTACCGGGAACCTGAGCGTCACGAATGTTCCGGAGAAATTAAAATAGAAAAAAATGGTTAAGGAGACAATCATGGGAGTGAGACATAGCGTTTTTATCGGGTCGGTAAGCATCGGCATCTTTATCGTCTTTGCCGCGGTTCTTTTGCTTGCGAGCAGCGGAAACACGGGCAAAGGGCCGGTGGCTGATCATCGCCAAGGGATCGGCGACGCACAACACTTCGATCCGGTCGATCCGGTGACACCCGCTCACGGTCCCAGTTGGATCAAACATATCGGCATCTTCGATATCAGGGCCACCGCCATGGGAGAAATGGGAGGGTATGATCCACCGCCCCCGTCACCCCGTAAAGAACCGGAGTTTCCCGTAGAAACAGCACGGCCGGGAAATCCCACGGGAATGGGAATGGGCGGCATGATGGGACGATCTTATAACAACTACCGGCTCAGTCCCGCTGAAACGGAAAGACTGATGGGGGAGCGGTTTTTTCTCGCCGGCAGCGACCTCTACCGTCTGGACTGCCGGTCCTGCCACGGGCCGAACGGCGATGGGGCGCCGCCTGAAATCAACTCGCTCATCGGCCCGTTTCAGGGAACATCACCCGTTCTTCTTGAAAGGCGTATGAAAAAATTGGGCAGGCCCATCGGTGCGAAGCTGGCAAAGGAGCTTGCCGGCCAGGCAGAGCAAAACATCCGTCAGCGGCTTCAAAATGGGGGCAAAAAAATGCCGCCGTTCCGGCATCTCGATGGAAAAGAAGTCGATGCCTTGTTGAGCTACCTGAAAGGGCATGTCGGGGCTCCCGAAGCTCAGGGAAAACCCATGCTGGTCATGGAGTCCGTTTCCCGGGTGGGTGAACATCTGGTGAAGGGAACCTGCCAGATCTGTCACGACGCGACGGGTCCGGGAATCGGACGGATGGGGATGATGCGGGGGATTATCCCGTCGCTGGCCAGTTTTCCCTGGGAACAATCGATGCAAAGCATCGTCTTGCAAGTTGAACTCGGATCGCGGATGATGATGATGGGCGGGCAGCGAATGCCGGCATACCCTTATATCACGGCAGAGGAATCCGCCGCGGCTTATCTGTACCTTTTGCAGTATCCACCGTATTACTAAGTAAATACGGTATGGTACCGGTTATTGAAATGTATTTGATATTTGGAATTTTTTATTCGGTTTTCAAAGATGGGTCATTGACAATAGGGATGACGTGCCATAATTTTAAATAATTATGGTTGCCGTCATATGGCGGTGGCGCGATCTTTGGTCCTGCGATATGTTTTTAAAGCATGACACTGCCGGACACAAGTCTGCGGTACACAAATTTAAGCTTTTCCTAATTCCGGTAAAGATACTGGTTCAAAACAGCCTCTTTTTTTGCAGACAGAATTAGAAAGGGTCAAAAGAGACCCAGTCAATGGGAAAACCCCTTTTATTTCAATTCAAATACAACAAATACCAGGTTGAAATACTGTAAGGTGCAAATGTACGGTCAATACTGTTTTTAACAATTTAAAAGCAATGCATTTTTTGACGTCACAAAGATCTGGCAAGGGCTGTTAAAAAAACATTGCATATAGAAAGGCATTTCTCGCCATGACAGATGAAAAACAACATAACGAACTGAAAAAGCTATCCACATTAATACGATATTATATCCTGACCGCCACGACCCATGCCGGGTCCGGCCATCCGACGTCTTCGCTGTCGGCAACCGAGCTGATGTGCGGCCTCTTTTTCGGCGGTATTTTCAGATATGATCTCGATCAGCCGGATCACCCCAACAACGACCGTTTGATTTTTTCCAAAGGCCATGCTTCTCCGCTGTATTATGCGTTGTGGGCGGCCGCCGGAAAGCTGTCGGAAGATGACCTCATGACGTATCGTCAATTCGGAAGCCCCCTGGAAGGTCATCCGACGGTTTCGTTCCCCTATACGGATGCGGCCACCGGCTCCCTGGGTCAGGGCCTTTCCATCGGCGTGGGCATGGCATTGAACGCAAAATATCTCGATAAACTGCCATACCGGACATATGTTCTTCTCGGCGACAGCGAAATGGCGGAAGGGTCGCAGTGGGAGGCCATGGAAATCGGCGCATATTACAAGCTGAATAATCTCATCGGCATCCTCGATGTCAACCGGCTGGGCCAGCGGGGCGAAACCATGTACGGCCATGATCTGGCGGCCTATGAAAGACGAATTTCCGCCTTCGGATGGAAAACCATCCTCATCGACGGCCATTCTTATTCCGAAGTTCTTGAAGCCTATCAAAAAGCAATCAGCGTCCAGAACAGGCCGGTGATGATCATTGCCAAAACCATTAAGGGCAAAGGCGTTTCATTTATCGAAGACAAAAACGGCTGGCACGGCGTTGCGCTTTCAAAAACGGACTGTGAACGCGCCGTAACAGAGCTGGGCACCATTGACAAGTCGATCCGCGGCCGTATTTCGAGCCCGGATGACCGCCGGCCCGAAGATGTCCAGGCGAATCCGGCCGACCCCATGCACTACCCGGCCGATGAACCCGTTGCCACCCGTGATGCTTACGGCAACGCGCTTAAGCGGATTTACCGGCAGTTTCCGAAAATCGTGGCGGTCGATGGCGAAGTGAGCAATTCCACCCGTGCGGAAAGATTTAAAGACGCCTATCCGGACCGGTTTTTTGAAATGTATATTGCCGAACAAAACATGGCGGGTGTCGCCCTCGGGCTTGGGTGCCGGGGGAAAATCCCCTTTGCCTCCAGTTTTGCGGCATTTTTGACGCGCGCGTTCGATCAGGTCCGGATGAGCCAGTATTCGGACGCGAATATAAAATTTGTGGGTTCCCATGCGGGAACGTCCATCGGTCTTGACGGACCTTCACAAATGGGGCTTGAAGATATCGCCATGTTCAGAACGATTCATAACGGCGTCGTCTTGTATCCGTCGGATGCCGTATCTACGGAAAGGGCCGTTGAGCTGGCTGCCGAATATAACGGCATTGCGTACATTCGCACCACACGGATGAAAACGCCGGTCATATATGATGCCGATGAGACATTTTCGATCGGCAAAAGCAAAGTTTTAAAGAAAAACGAAAAGGACAGCGTCACCGTTATCGGCGCCGGCGTCACACTCCATGAAGCCCTCAAGGCATATGATGAACTTCAGAAAGAAGAGATCTTCATCCGTGTCATCGATCTTTACAGCATCAAGCCCATCGATGAAAAAACGCTTCAAAAGGCCGCCAAAGAAACCTCGTGTATCATCACCGTTGAAGACCACTATCCGGAAGGCGGCATCGGCGAGGCGGTCAGGAGCGGACTGGGCACGGTCTCGGTGCCGCTGTTTTCCCTGGCGGTACGAAAGAAGCCGAAAAGCGGCAAACCCGCAGAACTTCTTGATTTTGAAGAGATCTCAAAGGATGCCATCATCCAAACCGTTAAAGAAAATCTGAATTGAACGATAAAAAAATCCTATGGGTCCGGGCATCGCCGCCGGCCATGACGAAAGAAACTGAAAGGAGACAGCGCGATGAAGCAAAACCCGCTGCTTAAAGTACAGGAATTCGGACAGAGCCTCTGGCAGGACTATATCCAAAGAGGCCTCATCCTGTCCGGCGAGCTCAAACAGCTTATCGATGAAGACGGCATCCGGGGAGTGACCTCCAACCCGAGCATCTTTGACAAGGCCATTGCCGGCAGTCGCGACTATGACGGTGACATTCGCGCCATGGCGCTGGAAGGCAAGAGCATCGAGCAGATCTACCGGTTTCTCACCGTCCGGGACGTCCGGGAAGCCGCGGACTGTTTCAGATCGCTGTATGACCGGTCTGAAGGAAAGCACGGGTTTGTCAGTCTGGAAGTCAACCCCCATCTGGCCCATGACGAAAACGGTACCCTCCAGGAGGCACGGGAACTATGGAAAGCGCTGGACCGTCCGAATGTGTTTATCAAAGTGCCTGCTACCCGGGAAGGCTTGATATGCATTCGAAGGCTTATCGCCGAAGGCATCAACGTCAATGTCACACTGCTGTTCGGATTACCCCGATACCGGGAAGTTGCTGCTGCCTATATCGGCGGCTTGGAAGACCGGGCCGCACAGGGTAAACCGATTGACCGGGTATCGTCCGTGGCCAGTTTTTTCCTGAGCCGGATCGACGTCCTGGTGGATCAGGAACTTGAAAAGATTATGGAAGGAGACACCGAAAAAGCAGGCCTTTCTAAAAAATGTCACGGTGAGGTGGCCATCGCCAGCGCAAGGCAGGCCTATCAGATATACAAAAAGATTTTCCAGGATGAGCGGTTTCGTAAGCTTGCGGACCAGGGAGCCCGGCCACAGCGCCTCTTGTGGGCCAGCACCAGTACCAAGAATCCCAAATACTCAGATGTCAAATATGTCGAGGCCCTGATCGGGCCGGACACGGTCAATACCCTGCCCCAGGAGACGATTAAGGCTTACCGGGATCATGGCAACCCTGCCGCGCGGCTGGAGCAGGATCTGGATGTGGCCGGGGAAGTATTTGAAAGTCTTCTATCACTTGACATCGATATTGATAAAGTCACCCAGCAGCTCGAAGATGAGGGCGTTGAGAAATTCAACAAGCCCTATGACAGTCTCATGGAAACGCTCGAGAAAAAGCGGGTCTCGGTACTCAAAGAACCGGTGGATGTTCAGTGGATCAACCTTGCCGGTTACGGTTCTGAGGTGGAAAAACAGATCGACAATATGGAAAAAGACGACTTCGTCGCCCGACTGTGGCGAAAGGATACCGCTTTGTGGAGCGCAGACCCAAAGGATCAGGAGGTGATCCGCAAGGCCATGGGATGGCTGCATGCAGCTGATAAAATGGAAGAAAACATAAAAGAACTGACCGATTTTACCAAAGAAGTCAAAAATGCCGGTTTTACCCACGTGGTCCACATGGGCATGGGCGGCAGCAGCCTGGCACCATTGGCCTTTCAACGGACATTTTCCCAAACAGAACATGGACTTCGCTTGATTGTATTAGACACCACGGATCCGGCCACCATTGCCGATATTGAAAAACGCGTGCCCTTAAAACAAACCCTTTTTATCGTTGCCAGCAAATCCGGGACCACTGCCGAACCGCTGGCGTTTATGGAATATTTTTTCGAAAAAATTAAAGCCGAAAAAAATAAATATGCCGGAGAAAATTTTGTGGCGATCACGGATCCTGAAACACCGCTTACGGATCTGGCTAAAAAGCGAAATTTCAGGCGTGTATTTCTCAATTTCAAAGACATCGGCGGCCGTTATTCCGCATTGTCGTATTTCGGCCTGGTACCCGCAGCCCTGATGGGCATCGATGTGGCGGAACTTCTGGTAAGATCGTTGAGAATGAAACACGCCTGCGAATCGAACATGTCCATCCGTGAGAATCCCGGCATCCATCTGGGCGTTGTGCTGGGTCAACTCGCAAATAAAGGGCGAAACAAGGTCACTTTTCTGGTTCCGGAGGCGATCTCGACTCTAGGGACGTGGCTGGAACAGCTTTTGGCTGAAAGCACCGGCAAGAACGGCACCGGCTTGATCCCGGTGGCCCTTGAACCGGTGGGATATCCGGTCGTATACGGTAATGATCGGGTGTTTGTCCATATCCGAATCAAAAATGAAATCGATGAGTGCCTTGACCGGAGCGTAGAACAATTGCGCACGGCCGGACAGCCCGTGGTGACCATTGAAATGACGGATCGAATGGATCTTGCCCAGGAGTTTTTCCGCTGGGAAATCGCTACGGCAACGGCCGGCGCAGTTTTGGGGATCAATGCCTTTGACCAGCCCAATGTCCAGGAAAGCAAAGACAACACCAATCGGCTTTTGAAGCTTGTCGAGGACAAAGGCAAGCTGCCGGAGGAAAAACCGAACATTACTGACGGGTTGCTCAGCCTTTACAGTAAAGAAGATGAAAAGATAACCGGCATTGCCGATGGTCTCATCCGGTTCTTGGGCCGAAAGATAAACCCCGGCGATTATATCGCGATACTGGCTTATCTGACCGAAGAAACCGCTACGGAGGTTATCCTTGAAAATATTCGCCTGACGTTGCAGTCTAAATTGAAAATCGCGATCACCATGGGGTATGGTCCCCGGTATCTTCACTCAACCGGCCAGCTTCATAAAGGCGGTCCAAATGCGGGAATCTTTCTGCAGCTCACAACAGACGCGTCCTATGACATGAATGTACCTGGGAAACCTTATACTTTCGGCGTTTTTAGACAAGCACAGGCACAGGGCGACCTGGAAGCATTGTATAAGCATGGCCGTCGCGCATTACGGATCCACCTTTCCGGGGACCAGGGGCAAGCACTGCTCCAATTAATAAAGGCAATGAATACCGCTCTGTCAGGAGTAAAGCTATAGACATGACTAAAAAACCCATCGTTGCACTTTTTCTCGATATCGGAGGCGTTTTACTCACCAACGGCTGGAGTCGCGATCTTAGAAAGCGCGCGGCCGACACGTTCGGACTCGATTATAAAGATATGGATGAACGGCACAATCTGACGTTCGGCACGTATGAAGAGGGAAAACTCAGCTTGGATCAGTATCTGAACCGGGTTGTTTTTTTCAAGGACCGTCCCTTTACCCGGGAAGATTTCAAGGCATTTATGTTTGCCCAGTCCGAACCCTTGACGGAAATGATCGAGTTTGTCTGCCGGCTCAAGCAAAGGTATCCGCTCAAAATTGCCGCGGTCAGCAACGAAGGGCGGGAGCTCACCATTTACCGAGTCACCAAATTCAATTTAAAACGCTTTATCGATTTTTTTATCGCATCGTGTTTCGTGCATTTTCGAAAACCCGATGAAGACATATACCGCATCGCTCTGGATTGCGCCCAGGTGCCGGCCGAAGAGGTCGTCTATATCGATGATCGGGCCATGTTCGTAGAAATCGCGCAGGGGTTGGGGATTCGAGGTATTGTTCATCGTGGATTCGAATCCACCCGGGAAAAGCTGAAAGAAATGGGGCTGGAGATTCATGCATAACCGTCGACGCTATTCCATCATTTACAGTGTACAATTTCAGAAACCTTAATACAGACCAGGAGAAATAAACATGGCCGATCATGATAACCATAAAAAATGCAATATCGGATTGATCGGGCTGGGGGGCATGGGGCGCAATTTTGCGCAGAACATGGCCGATCATGGATTCTCTGTTGCAGGATATGACCGGGACAAAGAAAAAAATCAGGCGTTGATGACTGAAAAGACCAAGCAAGAGGATCTGCGCGCCGCTCATGACATCAAAGAATTTATCGGCCTTTTTTCCCGGCCCAGAAGTGTGATGATGCTGGTGCCCGCAGGAGATCCCGTGGACGCCGTAATCGATGAACTCCTTTTGTATCTTGAACCCGGGGATCTCATTATCGACAGCGGCAATTCGCGGTTTACGGATACGAACCGGCGCATTCGATCCATAGAAAGCAAAGGGTTCCAATATCTGGGAATGGGAATGTCCGGCGGTGAAAGCGGGGCCCGCCGGGGTCCGAGCCTGATGCCGGGCGGCACCCGTAAAGGATATGAGCGAATTGCCGAAATTCTTGAAGCGGCCGCCGCCCGGGTGGATGCCGCCGGAACCTTTCACACCAGATGGGGAAAGCAATAAGGAGTTCATATGAAAAACGGAAAATCGCTGGATGCGACGCTTTTTGTTATTTTCGGAGCCGCGGGGGATCTGACGCAGCGAAAATTGATTCCCGCCCTTTACAATCTGTATTTGAACGGCTGGATGCCCGAAAAATTCGAAGTCATCGGCACGAGTTCCAGAGAGATGAATGATGTGAAATTCCGGGACCATCTTCGCAAGGGTGTGAATCAGTCCTCCCGGCGGGGAAAGGTGAAAGACGAAGATTGGAAAAATTTTGCCCAATGTCTCCATATCATCAAAATGGACCTGACCGAAGCAAAAGCATACAAAACTCTGGCCAAGATACTCGCCGACCGGGAAAAGGAATGGGGCGAGCAAGCAAACCGCATTTTCTACCTGGCCTTGCCGCCGAGCATGATTGAACCGGTGACCCGGCATCTGGCGGCGTCAAAACTGAATCAAGAACGGAAAAGGGCCCGGATTGTCGTTGAAAAACCCTTTGGGCATGATCTCGAGTCGGCCGGAACGTTAAACCGCCTTTTGACCGGGATTTTCGAAGAGCGGCAGATTTTTCGCATCGACCACTATCTGGGAAAGGAAACCGTACAGAATATTCTGGCCTTCCGCTTCGGCAATACCCTTTTCGAGCCCATCTGGAACCGGCAGTATATCGATCATATTCAGATTACCGTGGCCGAAGACCAGGGAATCGGCCACCGGGGGCGATACTATGATAAGGCCGGCGCCCTACGGGACATGATCCAGAATCATCTGCTGCAGATACTCTGTCTGATCGCCATGGAAGCCCCGGTGTCCTTCGACGATAATGAGGTTCGCAATAAAAAAGTGGATGTGCTTCATGCCATACGGCCCATTTCCCATGAGCAGGTGCATCGCCATGCCGTGCGCGGCCAGTACGGTGCGGGAAAAATCAACGGGGAATATGTTAAAGGATATCATGACGAAGAAAACATCTCCGAAAATTCCTTCACGGAAACGTTTGCGGCTATTAAACTTTACGTCGATAACTGGCGATGGCAGGGCGTACCCTTTTTTTTAAGGAGCGGCAAGCGGCTGCCGGCAAAAATCTCTGAGGTTTCCATTCAATTCAAGCCGGTTCCCCACCAGACATTTCCGACTTCCGCAACATTGGACTGGCGCCCCAACCGGCTGCTGATCGCCATCCAGCCGGAAGAGGGGATCCTGTTGCGATTCGAGGTCAAAAAGCCCGGTCCCATATTCCAGCTTTCTCCGGTAATGATGCAGTTTTTCTATCGTGAGGCGTTTAAAGCCGTGCCACCGGAGGCTTATGAGACATTGCTGCTGGATATCATGAAAAACGACGCCACTCTTTTTTTGAGAGGGGATCAGGCGGAGGCGGCATGGTCGGTCATCGGCCCTGTTTTAGATGTCTGGAGCAGTGTGAAATCCACCGATTTCCCAAACTATCAGGCCGGTACCTGGGGGCCTGAAGAATCCGACATACTCATTGCCCAAGACGGTTTCTCCTGGATTACACCCACCACGCTCAAGTGCCAGGAAGATGCGTCGGTATGCCGGATTATTACGGAACCGCTGCCATGATTCGCGTCCTTTCCGATTTGGAATCTTTAAGCCTGGAGGCGGCCGGGATTTTTGTTCAGCAGGCACAGTCTTCGGTAGACCGGCGGGGACGTTTCTGCGTGGCGCTTTCCGGAGGCCGCACACCCACGCGCCTGTATGAAATACTGGCCGGCCCGATTTTTCATAATAAAGTTCCCTGGGACCGAACCTATATTTTCTGGGGGGATGAACGCTGCGTCCCGGCAGATGACCCAAAAAACAACGCGCTGATGGCACGACAGAGGCTCCTTGACCACGTTCCCGTACCGCCGGAACAGATTCACCCGATTCTGTGCCATGAAGCACCGGCAAAATCCGCTAAGCAGTACGGTGACTTGCTGTATCATTTCTATGCCGCCGGTCCGCCGGCTTTCGACTTTGTTTTACTGGGGCTGGGAGAAGACGGGCATACCGCGTCCCTTTTTCCATACGATGAAATCTTGAATGATCAAGATGCATGGACGTCTGCCGTTTATGTTCAAGAACAGGACATGTACCGGGTAACCCTGATGCCGGCTGTCATCAACCGGGCGCGGATGGTGGTGTTTCTGGTTTCCGGAGATTCCAAAGCATCTGTTTTAAAAGAGGTGATTGCCGGACCGGCAGACCCTTTCCGGCTGCCGGCCCAGCTGATCCGGCCGGTACCCGGTGAACGGGTCTGGCTGGCCGACCGCGCGGCTGCAGCCTTGCTGGATCTGTAGATCACTCCCCTTTCCTAAAATCCCAATATTTTATCCGGTTTAAAGAAAAAAGCCGTCTTGACAATATTTCTGGCGTGCAATATTTTAAAATAAGTCGTTGTTGCCGGAGCATGAGGCTGTCTGATATCCCGATCTACGAAATATTGGGATGGTTGATGCTTTGGCACAAAATGTTAACTTTTTCCTTATTCCTAACTCGAAAGGTAATTCTTCTCACTTCATACTCACTTCACTTTTTCCCGAATTTAAAATGACAATTCATATCACTCAAAAGGAAAATCTCATTACTTTTCATTATTAAGATACATCTAAAAGGAGGCTCAAATGAATGAAGCAAAATTAGGCAACCCCGCTGTTGTCGGTCTAGGCGGATTCGGTATGACCACGTTATGCTTGCAGTTCCACAACCTTGGCTGGGTCGGAATTGGACCTGTGCTGTGGCTGGGGCTTATATTCGGAGGCAGCGCCCAATTGATTGCGGGCCTGCTGGAGTTCAAAACAGGCAATAACTTTGGTTTTTGCGCGTTCAGCGGATACGGCGCATTCTGGATCGCTTTATGTTTTTATGTTATTTTCGGAACCAATGCAGAGCTCATAAAAATGTACCCCACCCTGAAATTGACAGGCCATGGTTTAGGCATTTTTCTGCTCATGTGGACATTTTTTACTTTTATTTTATTCATCGCGTCCATGAAGCATCACTCTACGCTTGCCTGGATATTTCTCACCTTGCTCTTAGGGTTTATCGGGCTGGATTTCAAAGAGCTGGCCGGGAACAAACTTCTGGGTACACTCGCTGCCTGGGATCTCATCGTCTGCGCGCTGCTGGCCTGGTATCTCATGGCCCATGTGGTTTTTGCAGAGGCCGGTATCAATCTGCCCGTTGGCAAGCCATGGATCAAGAGCGGCAGCTAATATTTCGGGCTTCGGCCCAATAGCTTAGCAACGCATTTAACTGTGCCCCGTCTGCAAAAAGCAGCCGGGGCATCGACTGCCGGAACCCCGCCGCCTGCAAAGAGGCCGCAATCTTTTTTCATGCCGGGTGTTTTTCCGTTTTGATTTATGGTATAGTACATTTTTAACTGCGGCGGCGCGCGACAAATTTATTAATTTAGCATTCTGGAGGCTACCTCATGATACAGAAGAAACGGTTATGGGTTGTTGGAGGGCTGGTAATTATCGTTTTGGCTGCGCTGAGCTTGTTTATGCATTACTACGGCGATTGGCTTTGGTTCCAAAATTTGGGCTTTTCGCAGGTTTTTACCACGGTTTTGTGGGCAAAGTTCTTAGCTTTTGCAGCGTTTTTTATCATCTTTGCTATTTTTGCAGGGGTGAACATTTTTATCGCCAGAAAATGGGGGGCGCCGTCTCGATCTCTCAGGACGGTTACGCCTCAATCACCGGTCACATCCCTGGATATTCTTTTTCAAGAGAAATACGCTCCCTATGTATGGGCCCTTATCGTCGTGTTCCTGTCCGGCATCATGGGTGTGAGTGCGTCCAACTCATGGATGACTTTTTTGCAGTTCATCCACAATTCTAAATTCGGGGTTTCGGATCCCATTTTTTCCAAAGATGTGGGCTTTTATGTCTTCAAGCTGCCGCTCTATAATTTTTTGCAGCAGTGGTGTTTATTTGCGTTGTTTTTTGTGATCGTCGCCGTCGGTCTCTCCTATTATATGGATCAGGCCGTAGGGGTTCAGCAAAACCGGTTCTATTTTGATTCCAAGGCAAAGGTCCATCTGGTGGTGCTGGGCGGACTTTTTGCGCTGAGACTCGCCTGGTCCTACTGGCTGAAAATTTACGGTCTGATGTATTCCAACAGCGGCGTCGCCTACGGGGCCAGTTACGCGGATGTCCATGCACAATTACCCGCCTACCGGGTTCTGTTGGTTTTGAGCGTTCTTGTGGCTATTTTGCTGTTTTTCATGCCCGTTCTGAAAAAATGGAAGTGGGTAATTTATGCCATCGGGATTTATTTTGTGGTTCTGGTCAGCTTTTCCTGGATTTATCCGGGCATCATCGAGCAATATGTGGTGAAGCCCAATGAACTCACCAAGGAAACCCCCTACATAGAGAACAATATCAAGTTCACCCGTCTTGCTTATGGTTTCAACAAGGCAAAGGAAGAGCCGTTTCCGATCAAGGACACCATGACATACAGCGATATTAAGAAAAACGAATCCACGATCCACAATATCCGGTTGTGGGATCGCCGGCCGCTGATTCAAACCTACAAGCAGCTTCAGGAAATCAGGCTTTACTACGATTTTAACAGCGTGGATGTGGACCGTTACCATTTGAAAGGCAAGTACACGGAAGTCGCCCTTGCCGGAAGGGAACTGCCCGCGTCGCAGCTCCCCGCGCGTGCCAGAACCTGGGTCAATATGCACCTCGTTTACACCCATGGCTACGGGGTGGTCATGAGCCCCGTTAACGAATTCACTTCGGACGGTCTTCCCAATTTTATCGTCCAGGATATTCCGCCCCGCTCCAGCACTTCCATCGACATCACGCAGCCTGAAATCTACTATGGTGAAGAAACCAATGAATTTACCATCGTCCATACCACTACCCAAGAATTCGATTATCCCAAAGGCGATCAGAATGCGTATACTTCATATCGTGGAAAAGGCGGCGTGCAGCTTTCCAGCTACTTCCGAAGACTGGTCTACAGTCTGGATTTGTCCGATATCAATTTCATTCTGTCCCGCCATATCACAAATCAAAGCCGGGTCATGTTCCACCGCGTGATTACCGACCGGGACCGGACAATAGCGCCGTTTCTTTCGTATGATTCGGATCCCTATTTGGTGGTGGGCGATAACGGTCATCTGTATTGGATTCATGACGCCTATACGACCACCAACATGTATCCCTATTCGGAACCTGTGGTTCAGAGCCGTGAAAAGAACGGCATCAATTACATCCGAAACTCGGTCAAGGTCGTGATTGACGCTTACAACGGGGACGTTTCTTACTACATCATCGATCCTTCGGATCCCCTGGTTCAGACCTACAGTAAAATATTTCCCGTCTTGTTCAAACCGGCAAAAGACATGCCTAAATTTCTGAGGGCACATATCCGTTATCCCATGGATCTCTTTATCATCCAGGCACAAATGTACGCCACGTATCATATGACCGACCCGCAGGTTTTTTACAACCGGGAGGATTTATGGAGCATCCCTCAGGAAATTTATGAGAATAAACAACAATCCATACTGCCTTATTACATCATTATGAAATTACCGGGTGCCCAAACAGAAGAATTCATCCTGATGCTTCCGCTGACGCCGTCGAAAAAAGATAATATGGTCGCCTGGATGTGCGCTCGCTGCGATGGCGACAATTATGGGCAGCTCCTGATCTATACACTGTCCAAAGAAAAGTTGATTTACGGTCCCATGCAGATCGAGGCGCGCATCAACCAGCAGCCGAGCATATCTTCGGAGCTGACGTTGTGGGGCCAGCAAGGCTCCAACGTGATTCGAGGAAATCTGCTCATCATCCCCATCGCCCATTCCTTTTTATACGTAGAGCCGGTTTATCTCCAGTCGGAACAGGGCCAGATACCGCAGTTGAAACGGGTGATCGCCGTTCAGAATGGACAGTTGGAAATGAGAAAGAACCTCGATGCGGCGCTGCGTGCAATCTTTTCCATTGAAGGCGTGCCGGAAAAGCAGCAACAAAAAGTGCTCAGCGGCCTGCCTGCCGGCCCCCTTTCCGACATGGCCCAACAGGCGCTCACTCACTACAACAAGGCTCTGGAATATCTCAAACAGGCCAACTGGCGCAAGTACGGCGATGAACTGGATCAAATCCATCAGATACTGCAGTCCATGGCAGGAAATAAAAAGGAAAGGCCGGCCGGGAAGAAATGATGACGCAAGTGACGGCAAGATCATCTCGGACGATCTGTATCGATGCCTACATTATGATCGGCGCGTCTTTTGCTGCTTCGTATTGTTCCTTTCGAACAGGCCAATACCAGACGGCGCCGTCGGCAGCCATTAAAAAGCCTGCGATGATGAGGAATAAATCCACGATGGTCAACATGCTCAGGCCGAAGTATTCGATAAGACCCAGCCCGATGCTCATGAAGGCAACGCCGGTGCGAATGAAGGAAAGGCCGGTTCTGGCACGCGCATAGATGGTCCGGTAACAGCCTTCCACCGTACGTTGGGCCGCAAGGGCGTTTCTTTCATGGGCCAGAGAGGATCGCGCCTTGTTGTCCAAAGAGGGTTCGATGAACACGCAGCTGTTGGGAAGCATGTCGGCAAGCCGTGCCAGCATGGTCCATTTTTCGGACGGCTTTTCCGGCTTTCTTTCGACATACTGATAGTTTTCGAGAAAATACAGGGTCGCTGCGGATACCTCCACTAGGGTCTGGTGCTTCGGCGGACGCAAAATGGATCTTTTGATCCTAAAGTAGGTGGAGATCCCGACAAGGACGATGCAAAACCCCGACCCGATCATCACCCAGTAAAGGGGAACCAAAGATGGGACCGGCCGGATACGCAGCAGTGCTCTGCCCAGCATGATGAGTCCCAATCCCCAGCGGAGCAGGCTGAGGTAGGTTCTGGCTCTGGCAAAATCGGTTCGATAGCAGGCCAGTTTCGTTCTCCAGCGGGCCATGGTATTGCGCCAGAAAGCAAGACCGGTTCGTTCATTGCCGATGATTTGTTCGGGAATGGAATTCAGAAAGTCCTGGATAAAGGCTCTGATGTCCTCTCCCAGAGCAACCCTGAATTCAAAGTCTTTTGCCGGGATGCATCTTTTGACTTCGTCGACCATCCGGGAATCCTGCGGGTCGCTCGCTGCAACCACAACCGTCTCGTGATCCTTGATGATGGGGAACCACTGGCCGGCACAGAGCATATCGGCATCCAGTCCTGCCAGCAATTCCGGCGGCACGGGAAGTCTCTCGTCATATTCGGCCCACCGGCAATGATAGTACCCGGAAAGGGCCTCGAGAATTTTTCGCCGGGGAACATCATATTCGTGGCGAAGCACCCATTCCAATTCCATGTTGCGGCACACCGCATCATGGCTCTCCGCACGGAGTTCTTCCAGGCTTATCTCGCCGGCATCGACCAAATGCAAAAGCCTTTCCATCTCTTGCGGCGGCATGTCATTAGAGATCTTCATGACTGAATATCACTTTCTTCCATAACGGGGAGGGGGTTGCATACTCCGGGAACACGATTTCCATATCGGCAAAGCAATACGGAAACCCTTTTTTGGTCTTTTCTGCCGGCAGGTGCCAGTAAAAACCGTCCGCGATCAGGAACACTCCCACCAGTATCAGGGCTGCATTGTGAAGCGTCCACAGGAGATTGGCGGAGCCGAAGTAGACCTGAAGCCCCAAGCCTATGGAAAAAAAACTGGCCCCTGTTCTTATAAAAGACATACCGGTTCTTGACCGGGCCATGACGGTGCGAAGCCTCGACTTGACGTTGCGACGGTCGGCAATCAGCGTCCTTTCCAGAGCGAGCCCCGTCGTTCCCCAAATCCCCGGGGCATGCGAGCCCTTGATGGTAAGGGTATGGGGAAGGTCGTCCAGATGAAGCCGCTTGTGAAACGGGCGGAACATGAAATCCCAGATGGACACTTTTCTCTGGATGTTTTTGATCGCCTCGGCGCTCACCTTGGATGTTTTTCGGCCCGGAATATACCAGTAAAAACCTTCCAATGTGATGGCAATGCCAATAAGAATGAGAACCAGATCAAAGATTCTCCATGCGCTGGCAGGGAACTGCCTCAGCAGCGCAATCCCAAGGCCTGAAAATGCGATTCCCGTTCGCGTAAACGCCAGACCGGTGCGGGCACGCGCCATAATCGTACGATAATTGGCAAGGATGGTTCGTTCTTCGGCCAGATCGGTCCTGTCGATGGCCAAAAATCGCCGTTTCGTGACCGGTGTGAGACAGTTCCAACGCCTGCGAAGCGCCTCCGCACTTTCTATGGGCGGGGTTCGTTTAAAAGTGGGCTTGCCATCCTGATAATCGAATTCAAGAACGGTTGTCCCGAACGTGGGCTCTGTCGGAATATAATCGACCCGGGTCTTTTTCACTTTTCTGGCCGGCAGATACCAAACGAGCCCGTCGACGAACATCACGATGCCAACCACCAGCATCAACGCTTCCAGTACATTCAGAATCCCCACGCCAAAAACCCTGAACAGCACCAGGGCAATGGACACGAAGGCCAGTCCGGTGCGGATAAACGCCAAACCGGTTCTGCCCTTGGCAAGAGACGTTCTATACTGGGCCAGCATCGTTCGCTGATCCGCCAGCCATGTTCGAAGCCTGGCAAGGGGTGTTCTTCCGGCCGACGGCGGAAAATTGTGGTTCACGTCCCGGCTGGTTTCAATCATGAAACGGATGTCGGATGGCAGCGAAACCAGGAATCGAATCTCTGAAACATTCAGCATTTTTCTTGCTGCTTCGGCAACTACAGGATCCCGGGGATCGGAAGCGGCAACGCAGGCTTTTTTCCCCCTTACCGAGATGGGGTACCAGCGCTTCTCCATGAGTTGATCCAGATCCAGCAACCGGATGACATCCGGTTCAACCTGGATCATCTCATCGTATTCCAAAGGGGCGACACCGTAATGATCCGAAAGAAGATTCAACACCTCATGCCTGGACACTTGCCGGTTTAAGATCAATGTCTCCAGATATTCGACAGCGCCGGTTTGCTCTTTCAGTATCCTCTCCAGCGCTTCTTTGGCGATCCGTCCTCCAGCCGCTATTTCGGGAACATTTGGGCTTTGGGCATCTTTAGCTTGGGAACCTTGGGCCCCGTTCATTTTAACATTCATCGTCTCATTACTCATCATTTCCTCGTGCCGAAAAACAAGATCTGCGAAGCCGTTTATCCGGCCGGCCTTAATGTGCGCCATGATGGATTTATTTTCAAGCTCTGATTTTGTTCGGGCTCTCACGGCACACCCTCGGGATGCTCATGCGACGCCACTATGTCATTCCTGGCCGGCACGTTTACCGGCAGAAAAATGAGTTGTATATCACATTTCCACGAAAGCTGCAATTGCATCGGTTAATCTTCGCAGATCCAAAGGAAGTGTTCAGTGCTCAAAAGAAGTGTTCGGTGTTCAGTGTTCAGTGTTCAGGGATACAGAATTCAGGCAGGATAAATTTTTCGTTAAAAATCTGCTCTTCGTATCGCGTGTAATTGCCCTTTCTGAACTCTGAACCCCTGAACACTACAAGAACAAATCAATATTTTAATTGACAAATTTGTTTGAGATGACCAGAATACTTACGTGTTGTAATGCTTATTTATTTTCGAACCGTCGCGGAATTTGGCTGTGAATTTTTAACGGAAATACAACATGTTGAAACGTTATGCACCGATGTCATGGCTGTGTTCTGAGTTGAATATTTCATGAAACTGGTCCATAAAATCATCCTGGGCAATGTCCTGGGTATTGTTACCATTGTCTTGATATCGTTTTTTTCGTATCATGAGGTTAAGCTTATTCAGGCCAAATTGCGTTTTGTCGAGATAGCAGACAATCTCAATGCATCTTTTCTGGAGATGAGACTGTCGGAAAAGAACTATTTTTTGTACAAGGATCCGCTGGCGCTCCAGTCAATTAAGACGGAATTGCATGAGAGCGAACAAATGATCCGCAGCATGCGAGAAAACATCATCACGGCTGTAGGGATCGAAAATTTTAAAAAGCTCAATTCCAACCTCAAAGAATACGGAGAAGAGGTTGAAAAAATAGACATAAGCGGGAAAAATGTCAAAGTTTTGGAAGCCGGTATACGAGAGTCGGGCAGAGCTTTAAGGATGTTTTCCGAGAGCATCATAAAGCTTGAAAGAAACAAGGTTAATCAAATTATTTCCGCTTCAAGTAAGGGGCTGCTTTATTTTTTCTGCCTGGTCCTGTTTGGGGCGACAACCAGCACATATTTATTTTTTTCAAAAATATTCAAGTCCCTCCGCCAAATTGAAAAAACGGCCAATTCCATATCCGAAGGAAACTTCCTTGAAACCGAATGCAAAATATCCAATGATGAACTGGGTTCCGCCATGCAGGCCATCAACTCAATGTGCGTCGAACTTAAGACCCGGCATGAACAACTTATCCAGTCCAAAAAATTGGCGTCTATCGGGGTTCTCACGGCCGGCGTGGCCCATGAACTGGGCAACCCGCTCAACAATATCTCCATGGTTGCCCAAACCTATATTGAGCTGTATGATCACCTGAACAAATCGGAAAGATTGGATTATATGAACACGGTGCTGGAAGAATGTTCGAGAATAAAGAATATTGTTCAGAACCTTTTGGATTTTTCGAGACCCAAGAAAACGGATTTCAAGGTTTCGGATATCAACACCGTTATAAAAAATTCCCTCAGACTGGTCCAAAATATGCTTCATGTATCCGGAGTTGAAACCAGGCTAAACTTGCAAAAAGAACTCCCCATGGTTTATATTGATGAGAATAAAATCCAGGGGGTACTGGTGAACCTTTATACCAATGCCATTCAGGCCATGCCACCCGGAGGTACGCTGTCCATCAGGTCTTTTTTTGAAAATGATTCAGGTCACATCATGATAGAAATCGAGGACACCGGTATAGGTATTTCGCCGGAGTTTATCTCAAATATTTTTGATCCGTTTTTCAGTACCAAAGGTACCCAGGGAACCGGTCTGGGATTGTCTATCAGCTATGGCATTATTAAAAATCATCGAGGAGAGATTAGGGTAAAAAGTGACGTGGACACCGGGACAATCTTTACCATAGAATTACCTGTCTTTACAGCAAAGGAGGATATGGATGAGTGGTCACAGCATTATGGTAATTGATGACGAAAACATTGTCGGGAAGATGATAAAAGCGACTTTTCAAAAGGACGGTTACGATGTAGAGACCTTTTTGCATGCAAAACCGGCATTTGAAAGACTAAAGGAAAAAGAATTCGACGTGGTGATTACCGATTTGAAGATGAAAGATATTGACGGTATGGTGGTTCTTAATACCATCAAACAAGAATTTCCGAATACCAAAGTGATCATGATTACCGCCTTTGCCAGCATGGATGCTTCTATTGAGGCGTTCCGAAAAAGTGCAGATGATTTTTTCCCCAAACCGATAAAAATTACAGAACTCAAAGACTGCATTAAGCGACTATTAAACGGATAAAGCTCAGGGCAGATTGACCATACACAGCCGTTTCGATCCTTAACCGTAAGGTGTTCGACTGGTCCTGAAAAAGCCTATTTCAACGTGAATTCAGACCCGTCAATAGTGACGCAGCGGTTCAGGAAAGCGAGATATCTTTTCCTTTAGATGCCCGATCATATGATGATGTGAGACTTTTGCAAAACGCCCCTTTTTGCCCAATCCGCCGGAGGCGGACAAGTTTCTGCGCCTGCCCCGTGAAATGCAAAGCCTATTTCTTTGGGGTCACACTCAAATTTTAATCCTCAAAATACTCAATGTATTACTGCGGTTAAAATTTTCGCGTTCCTTGAACTTGAACAAAAATGAGCGTTTTTCAAAGGTCTCGATGTTCGACTGCAATGGATCCTTCCCGCCGAAATCGCCGGCGCAACCTCAAGATGGGATTCATTGGGCACACGTGTAATCACTCGGGTACTTCACCGTGGCTCCCCTTTGGCAACTCGCCCGGATATTTCATAAAATATCGAAAGAATTTTGTTATGTCTTTCGTGTGATAGACAAAAGTATTGTTTGGCGGCATTGCCGCTACCCCTTAAAAAAGGAGGCAGATCATGAATTTCAGAAAATTGGGAAAGCAAGGCCCCACGGTCTCGGCCATAGGATTGGGATGTATGGGGATGTCGGAATTTTACGGTTCGACCGATGAAGACCAGTCGATACGCACCATTCAGCAGGCGCTGGATTGGGGAATCAATTTTCTCGATACGGCAGATATGTACGGTATCGGCCACAATGAAGCGCTGGTGGGCCGCGCCATTAAAGATCGCCGCGACAAAGTGGTGATCGCAACCAAATTCGGTAATGTGCGCGGGCAGGACGGCAGCTTCATGGGGGTCAACGGGAAACCTTCTTATGTCAAAGCAGCATGCGATGCGAGTTTAAAGCGCCTGAAAGTGGATGTCATTGACCTGTACTATCAGCACCGGGTTGATCCTGATACGCCCATCGAAGAAACCGTCGGCGCCATGGCGGATCTGGTCAAGGACGGCAAAGTGCGTTTTCTCGGTTTATCGGAGGCGGCCCCGCAAACGATCCGGCGCGCCTGTTCCGTGTATCCGATCAGCGCCCTGCAAACCGAATATTCGCTCTGGACCCGTGATGTCGAGGAAGAGATTTTGGCCACCTGCCGTGAGTTCGGGATCGGATTTGTGCCTTACAGCCCGCTGGGACGCGGTTTTTTGACCGGCCGCATCAAATCGATGGAAGACCTGGAAGAAGGCGATTGGCGGCGCAATTCTCCCCGTTTTCAGGGAGACAATCTAAAGCACAATTTGTCGATCATCCGGCGGCTTGAAGAGATCGCTTCCGCCAAAGCGTGCTCTCTGGCACAGCTTGCCCTTTCCTGGCTGCTGGCCCAGGGACAGGACATCGTGCCGATTACCGGCACCAAGCGCCGCAAGTACCTGGAAGATAACCTCAAAGCCTTGCAGGTGCAGCTCAGCAAAGACGATCTTGCGCAAATCGATCAGGCGGCACCGCAGGGCGCCGCTAGAGGGCTGCGCTACCCCGAGGCTTCGATGGCGGCGGTCAACCGGTAGCGCTTTACACACCAATACCTTAAATAAAGAAGTCCAGCAATTTCAAAGGGTAATAGCATTGAGTGTTCAGTGTTCAGAGGCTGAACTCCGAACACTGAACACTCACCACGGGGGTGTCGATACCGTGAACAGAATTTGTCGAAGCTAAAAAATCAAATAATTTTAGATAACGATTTAAGGAAATTGCCACGCGTTCTTAAAAGATATCTTATTGACAATACAATGGGTATGCATTACCTGTTTGATATTGTCGGCGTCTGCTTGATGTTTGGACTTACCACATATTGTGATGCTGCATGCGATGGTGCAGAATTTTAAATGTTTCATGATCCCAAACTCAAAAATAAGGAATTCTCATCACTTTACTTCCGGAGCAAACAATTTTTTAATATCCGCCTAATATTTGCCTAACATTACATTCCTATGGTTGAGTACTTGCAACGGGAAATCAGAGACCCTGCAAATAACAAACATAGGAGGTGGTGCTCTAACAAAGATGTGATCACGCGTAACGTTTTGTAGTATTTTGCAAATATTTTATAAATTAGGAGGTAAGGTATGAAAACAGTTTTTAAAATAGGTCTGGTGCTTGCATTTGTCCTGGCCGGCGTTTCGGCCCAGGCCGCAGAGACGATCAACGGGGCAGGTGCGTCTTTCCCATATCCCGTATACTCGGCCTGGGCGTATAATTATCATAAGGCCACCGGCATTCAGCTCAATTACCAATCCATCGGTTCCGGCGGGGGAATCCGGCAGATCACAAACAGAACCGTCGAATTCGGCGCCTCGGATGCGCCACAGACGCCGGAATTCCTGAAGAAAAACAATCTGCTCCAGTTCCCTGCGGTAATGGGCGGCGTGGTGCTCGTCGTGAACATCAAAGGTGTCAAAGCGGGCCAGATGCATCTTGATGCCGATGCGGTCTGTAAAATTTATCTCGGTGAAATCACGTATTGGGATGACGCCAAAATCAAATCCATGAATCCCAAATTGACGCTGCCCCATAAGATGATTACCGTTGTTCACCGATCCGACGGATCCGGCACAACGGCGATTTTTACCACCTATCTCAGCCAGGCGTGTTCTGCATGGAATGATAAGGTCGGTCACGGAACATCGGTAAAATGGCCGCTGGGCATCGGCGGAAAGGGCAACGAAGGCGTGGCGAACTATGTTCGAAGATCCGGCAATTCCATCGGTTATGTGGAATTTGCTTATGCCAAGCAAAACAAACTGGCCTATACCCTTCTCAAGAACCCGGCGGGTCGTTTTGTGGCCCCGAATTTTAAAACTTTCGAGGATGCGGCCGCCACGGGCGATTTCGAGCCGGGAAAAGATTTCTATCTCTGGCTTGTAAATGCCAAGGGCGAAAATGCCTGGCCCATCGCCGGCGCAACGTTCATACTCCTTGCAAAGGAGAAAAAGGAAGCCGACATGAAGACCGTCAAATTCTACGATTGGGCATTCAAACACGGTGATAAAAAAGCCAAGGAACTCGTATACATCCCCTTGCCGGAATCACTGAAGAACAAGATCAGGGCTTACTGGAAGGCCCACGGGATTTACTAAACCGGATCGTTATACTTTAGCGTGCGCGAATGGGCCGGGGGATCGCGAACCTGGCCCATTGACATCTTAACAAACATGGCACCGTCAACCAAAAAAAATCCAATCGATCTGCTATTTGCCGTCTTGACGGCGGTTTCATCTTTTTCCATCATCCTGCTTATCGCCGGCATTCTTATCGTCCTCGTTTTTGAATCATCCCTTGCGATTCATAAATTCGGCGTCTTTAATTTTATTTTCACCATCGATTGGGATCCGGTACGTAAAATCTTCGGCGCCGCCTCCGCACTTTACGGAACCATGGTAACGACGGTGCTTTCAATGCTCATGGCGATCCCTGTTGCCGTCGGTATCGCCGTTTTCATAACGGAAATCGCCCCCAGTTTTCTTAAAGGGCCTATCGGGGTTACCATAGAGCTTCTGGCCGCCATACCGAGTATTATATACGGCATGTGGGGTCTTTTTACCCTGGCCCCCATCATGTCCAACACCATCGAGCCGGCGCTCCAGGCGACGTTGGGCAAGCTCCCGGTTTTTTCGATTCTGTTTAAGGGAACCCCGATGGGTATTGACCTTCTGACGGCCAGCGTGATACTAAGCATCATGATCGTACCGTTTACGGCCAGCATCTCGCGCGATGCCTTTAATCTCACCCCCGAAGTGGTCAAAGAATCCGCATATGCCCTCGGCGCAACCAAATGGGAGGTCGTCAAGAATGTCGTCATCCCGTATTCCAAACTCGGGGTCTTCGGTGGTGTCGTCCTCTCCATGGGAAGGGCCATCGGAGAAACCATGGCCGTTGCGTTCGTCCTGGGCAACAATCACCAGATTCTGTCGTCCCTTCTAAACGCGGCAGCGACCATCACCGTGTCTTTGGCGAACGAATTCACGGAGGCGGACTCGGACATCTATCTCTCGTCGCTCTTTTATCTGGCCCTCGTTCTCTTTGTTTTAAGTTTCATTACGCTGTTTATCGCCAAACTCTTCCTTATCAGGGCGGAAAGGAAATATTCAAGATGACCCACGAGACAAAGAGAAAAATCGAAGGGTTCGTTGCGCTGTTTCTGAGCACCCTTGCCGCATTTATGGGTCTTTTCTGGTTGATCTTCATACTCGGAGACGTTTTGATTAACGGCATGGGGGCCTTGCACCTGAACTTTTTCTTGAATGACCCGACGCCCGCAGGTGTTTCCGGAGGGGGCTTAAGAAACGCATTCGTCGGGCAGCTCATGATTACCGCCTTTGCCACGCTGATCGGCGTGCCCATCGGCGTTCTCGGCGGGACCTTCCTCGCAGAATATGCGCGGGGTAAAAAGCTTTCACAGATCATCAGCATACTCGCCGATATCATGGTCAGCGTGCCTTCGATCATCGTCGGAACTTTCATTTACGCCTTGATGATAAAACCGTTCGGGCATTTCAGCGGATGGGCCGGGGCGGCGGCACTGGCCATCATTATGATCCCGGTGGTCCTGAGGACCACGGAAGACATGCTGTCCCTGGTGCCCTGGACATTAAGGGAGGCGGCCTTTGCATTGGGCGCACCTTACTACAAGGTCATTATACAGGTGGTCTACAGGGGCGCTGCGACAGGCATATTTACCGGGGTGCTCCTCTCCATTGCCCGGGTCGCCGGCGAGACGGCGCCGCTTCTCTTTACCTCCTTTAATAACAACTTCTTTTCGATGAACATGAATGGTCCCATGCCTTCTTTGACGGTGAGTATTTTCCAATATGCCATGGGCCCTTACGACGATTGGCATGCCCAGGCGTGGGCCGCATCGCTGGTCATTACACTTTTTATCCTGTTCATCACCATCGGGGGAAGACTACTTTTAAAATGGAGGTATAAACGGTGACAGATCGCATTGCGCTCGAAATAAAGGGCCTCAATTTCTATTATTCAGGCGCCAGCCAGGCCCTTAAAAACATCAACCTGACCGTATATGAAAAGAGCGTGACGGCACTGATCGGACCTTCGGGATGCGGCAAGACAACATTGCTCAGGTGCTTCAACAGAATGCACGATCTCTATCCCGAGCACCGTTATGAAGGAGAGATACTGTTTAACGGACAAAACCTTCTTGCCAATGGAAGGGATCTCATCAACTTGAGAAGCCGGATCGGTATGGTCTTTCAAAAACCCACGCCGTTTCCCATGTCAATCTTCGACAATATCGCATATGGCCTCAAACTGAAAGGGATCCGAAAAAAATCGGAACTTGAACAGCGGGTCGAAAACGCCTTAAAGCATGCCGCTCTGTGGGATGAGGTCAAAGATAAACTCGCTGACAGCGCCTATGATTTATCCGGGGGGCAGCAGCAGCGACTCGTGATCGCCCGTGCCCTTGCCGTCGAGCCGGAAATCCTTCTTTTCGACGAACCGACGTCCGCTCTCGATCCGATTTCCACATCGAAGATCGAAGAACTCTTAACCTATTTGAAAAATGAAATTACGATCATCATCGTCACGCATAACATGCAGCAGGCCGCCAGGATTTCGGACTGGACAGGTTTCGTGATGCTGGGAGAGTTGATTGAGTTCGATGCCACGGAAAAGATCTTCACGTCACCTTCGAAAAAACTTACCGAAGATTACGTAACCGGGAGGTTCGGATAACGACCGTCTCTGAGCCGTATCCCGCTTCTGAGGGATCGGGGTGTTTTCCGAACAGACGCTGCATGAATACATTTTTTTTTTAAACCGCATCCGATTTAAAAAAAATATTATCCATCTTGTCGGGTCGTCGCTGAAAGCGAAGCCCGATCTGCTCATTCTAAGGAATAAAAGTAAAATTCACCGAGAGCTCCAATGCGTATAGTCCGTTTTTCTAAAGAAAAATGCTGTCTTGACAATGATACCGCCATCCGCTATCAATCTTCAGGTTATCCCATGCCCCATCACACAATCATCTTTTTTTACGACTAACAACAACATGAGACCTTTGCAAAACGCTCATTTTTGTTCAAGTTCAAGGAACTCGAAAATTTCAACCGCAAGAATACATTAAGTATTTTGAGGATTAAAATTTGAGTGTGACACAGAAATTGGGCAAAAAGGGGTGTTTTGCAAAGGTCTCAACATGGTTTGAGCCGCTGCGCTTACGCCTTGCAAGAGAAGAGAAGTGGACCCTGTCGTTCGGATCAAGAACTATTCATATGCTTATCCAGATACGACCAAATTTGCGATAAGAAACATAAATCTCGATATCGAACCCGGACAGTGCCACTGTGTCAGCGGGCCGACAGGCAGCGGCAAAACAACCCTGGGGCTGGCGATTAAAGGGCTGCTGCCGCCGGGAAACGAGGAAGGCCGGATAACCGGGGTTTGTGCGACGGACGATGGCGGGACCGATATCGGCATTGTCCTTCAAAACCCCGAAATTCAGATTCTGGCATCATCCATCGGCGCTGAAATCGCATTCGGATTGGAAAATCTCTGCGTCGATCCGGCCACGATGCCGACCAAGGTAAGAGAAGCGCTGGATGCCGTCGGACTTGACCGGCCCATGGAATACGAAACCGCCAGTCTTTCCATGGGACAAAAATACCGCCTGATCCTGGCTTCCCATCTGGTGATGAATCCCAGGCTTTTAATCCTTGACGAACCCGCCGGGCAAATGGACCCGGATGGTTTAAAAAAGCTTCTGAAGGTGATACAAGCGCTGAAGAACACCGGCATGTCATTTCTTTTATTTGAACACAATCCTGAATTTTTAACAGAGATTATAGATGCTTACTGGCATTTGGACAGCGAAGGATATTTTCGGGCCGGATGTCTTAAGATGTCGGACTATGATCCGTCGATGTCCGGCTCACCCGGGCGCGGCAAACCTGGCGCGACTGACAGGAAGGTTGTGAGCGCGCGCAAATTGACCGTCAGCGGCGCCGACGGGTCACCCATATTTTCAGATCTTTTTCTAAAAGTAGCCAAAGGCCAGCGCGTTACCGTTTATGGCCCAAACGGCGCGGGCAAAACGACCTTGCTCCGGTGCCTTGCCGGATTTGTTCAGGCCTCTGCCGGGGATGTGATGATTTTCGGTAAAAAGCCGATTCCGGGCAATCTTCGCGGCAGGGTAGGGTGTCTCTTTCAGAATCCGCAGCAACAGCTATTCGAAAACACCGTTTATGATGAGGTTGCCTTTCCCTTGAAACGCTTCGGGAAAAAAGGAACCGCGATGGCATCCAAAGTCGATGAGACGCTTAACATGTGCGAGATCGGCGACCTTGCCGGATTTTCGCCGCATAAACTCAGCTACGGTCAAAAGCATCTTGTGGCGCTTGCATCCGTGCTGGCCGCTGATCCTGAGTTGTTATTGCTGGACGATCCTTTTGCAGGTCTCGATCAGAGCCGGTGTGAATTGATATTGAACCTGTTGTCCCGGTTGAATCAAGACAAGGACCTGACGGTTATTTGGGCGTGTCATCATCCGCAGATGTTCTCAGGATGGGCAGATCTTGAATTTTTTATGGAAAGAGGGAAAATCGTTGCGCATTCGTCTTAGGCAACTCTTCGGATTCTTACGCCGCTTTAAGGACTGGCCCGGGACCGAACATCGTCGCGCCGGAAGCATCGCCGTCGGCGCAAAACTGTTGGGTTTGATGGCCCTCTCCTTCCTTGCATTCGGGTCCCGCACAACAACCGGTTTGCTGTGGCTCACAGTGATTAATCTTGCCCTATTGCTTGTTTTCCGGTACGGGTTTATATTTCTGAGACGGGAAATCAAGGTTTTTCTGTGGCAAACGGCGATCATCGTTTCTCTTTATATGTTACGTTTCGGGTGGATTGATGGTTTTAAGCAGGGGGCAATGATTTCATGGCAACTTTCCTTAGCCTATATGCCCGGCGTCATCTTTATCAAAACCACGCCGCAACCCCGCATTGTTGAGACATTTTCGGCTGTTGCACCCTATCGCGCGGCTTTTGTGATGGCGACGTGCTTTAAATTCATCCCTCTCATATTGACGGAAATAAGAAATATCTACGAAGGCCAGGTCTTTCGCGGTGCGAAGATACTTCGCAGGGACCTGTTAAATCCCTGCAACTGGCCGGATCTTGTTTTCTGTCTGGCGCTTCCGGTCATCATACGGAGCATGAACCTTGCAGGGGAAATTACATTGGCGGCCAAGGCAAGGAATTTCGGTTTTAAAAAGAAAAGAACGTGCTGGCCCGGCATTTAGAAGGAATTTTATATGAACAGAATATCTTTGAAGGAGTCTCTTTTTTTGGGCTTCTGTGCCGTCTTCATACTGCTGTCACGGGCGGCGCTGAGACTCCATCTGGGGATCAGCGGACATGTCATGTTTTCCATGATGTTTTTCCTTTTGATTGCCCGGGGATGTGTTCCTCGCTTTTTTGCGGCGACGATTACCGGACTGTTCGCCGGCGTGGCCGCAATGGCCCTGGGGATGGGGAAAGGAGGACCGCTTCTTTTGATCAAGTTCGTCCTGCCCGCGCTGGTTGTCGATATCTGCGCCATGACGCTTCCATTTATGTTCCAAAGTTATCTCTTGTGTGCCTTTGTTGCCGCGACGGCGGCCTCGACAAAATTCATTGATACCTATGTCATGGACCGTCTGGTATCGATGAATCCGGATATCATTCTCCAGCACGCCTTTTTGGAGGCCGCGCCGGCGGTTTTCTTTGGTGTGGCCGGGAGTTTGTTCGTGCCGCCCGTGATTCGAAGGTTGAAATCATACGGCGTTATTTGAGCGGACTAAAATGTTAACGCTCAACCTTGAGCCTTGACCCTTCTGCACTCTGAACGCTGAACACCGAACTCTAAGTTTTTCGCAAGGACAGTCGCTGAAACCCACCATACGGCATTCTTGACAATAGGACGGGCATGCGTTATTAATATAAAAATCAAGGGTTATTTCGCGATATCCGGCCTTATTAATTATCGTGATGCGTCTTGAGACGGGACATATTTGAAAATTATTCCTGATTTCGAGCGCATAAAGAGAATTTTCATCACTTCACTTCTATTCCATCCAATTTTAGTCTAATGAACTTAAAGATAGACATCAGAACTGATATTGAAGAATATTATTTGCTTTTTCAATATTTTGCTGCTTTAAATCGCTTTGACGGCCATGATACGATCCGGGTGTTATAAAGATCAGGTCATTTATGGTGCGACATCCGAGGCTTGGTGAGCTGACCGATGAATAGTGAACAAAAAAAAGAAGGCTTGTCCCCGAATTCCCCGAAACATCCGGGGTTGACCGCTGCAGCAAACGAGCGTTTCAAGGTCGGCGAAACGGTTTTTCGCCGGCTGCCCCAGCGCTACATCATAAACGAGTCCGGCGACGACCGCATTATTACCTGTTTGGAAGCGCCGAATATTTCGGTGCATGTTGAGGCCGGATTGACGGTTTCCGCTTCAGCAGCTCACAAGTCTCCCCCGGGCACCATCTATCTCGACGGTGTCGCGGCATGTGAGCCTTTCATGGATCTTGAAAAACAGATCTATAATTTCGATCATCACGAAGGATGTTTGCGGCCTTTTACGCTTTCAACCTGTGAACAGGTACTGATCATGATTTTAAAAGGCCTGGATCTCCGCGGCAGGGATTGGCGGATTTTCGCAAACGAGCCGGATTTGGACACCGTCCTGGCCATTTGGCTGCTTTTTAACCATATCCGCGTGGGCCGAAAAGATTCGGATGGGTTGAGAAGATTATATGCATTGGTGCGACTTGAGGGCATCATCGACGCGCACGGGTTGGAGATGGCGGGATTGAGCGCATTTTCGCCGGATCTTTTAAATAAAACCAAAAAGTTAATCGATTATTTAAGAGCGGAAGAGGTCAACTTAAAAAAGAACGGCGTCTGGGAGGAAACCGACTATTTGGAGTATACCGCGCTGATATTGCATAAAATCGACAGAATCATTTATAAATCGGGTGATTTTGAGGATTTTAAAGAATTAAAAGAGATGGCTCGGGCGGAAATCGGCGATCATCGAATCGCGGTCGTCGTCGACGCCGAATTAGGGATATACGAACTCGAACCCTATCTGAACCGCATATATGGCGAAAACCTCGGGATTGCCATTTTAAAAAAGGGAGAAGGGATTTACACACTGCGTCGAATGGATCCGTTTATGCCGGTGGGTCTGAATAATGTCTATCAGAAATTAAACTCGATTGATCCCGACGTAAGCTGCCGAAAAGACAGCCGTCAGTGGGGGGGATCCGATGATATCGGCGGCTCCCCGCGCGGAATGCCGACCAAACTGACCCCAAAAGAAATTGTTCAAGCCTGCCATGATGCGTTTCAGAAGAGCAGCTTCGCCTATCATACGCTTCGTTTTTTTTACGCGCTTTATTTGCTTGGGATAATCATGGGCGCCGCTTTTATCTGCAGATTTTTCGTGTTATCTAATCTTTCCATCGTCGGCACAGACCGTATTCATTTGATATTCAAGTCCGATCTGCTTTTTTTCGTAGCATTGCTTGTTTTTACGATCATGATTTTGGTGATCGTTTCCCGGAAAGGGTGGCGGCAATTCGGCGTCCGAAGGCCCACCGGAAAAGACTGGTGGCTCATTTTGCCCATTGTCATACTTGCCGCTTTTGCCAAGGGGGTATATGTTCCACAAAGAATATTTCCCATACTCGGTCCCGACAAAATCCTGATATACATGATGGTTATCATACCCCTGGCGTCGGAACTGCTTTTTCGCTGCCTGGTATACGGCATCTTGGCAAAGGGAGCTTCCACTCAAAACTGCCGCAGCGGATGGTTTTTTTCCTATCCAATGGTGGGTTCGGCTTTCTTGTATGCGGCGTTTATCGCCTATCTGGTGTTTTTCCCGAATGTCCTGGAAGGCGCCTTGTCCATAAAGGCCATATTCAGCTGTTTATTTGCCGCCACTGCCTTCGGCATCGCCGTCGGATTCGTCCGGGAAAGGTCCCAGAGCGTTTTTCCCGCTATCCTTTTTCATTCCGTTGCCGTCGGCATTTTTATTGTTTGGAATTTTATCTATTAGTGTATAGTATTTAGTAGTTAGTATTTAGTTTTTAGATTAAAACATGTGGTGTAATCATAAAAAGTTAGACTTCGACTTCCAAACACTAAACACTACATACTAAACACTACATACTTGAAGAATTCTTAAAAAAGTCGAATTCATGCCTGCCATCAAACCCCGGCCGTTTTCATACTTTTGTAAATTTCTTCCTGTTCATTTAAAATCTCCCGCAGAATATCGATGGTGGTCATGGGATTCATGATCACCGTTCGAAGCACGACGATGTGTTGCCCGGAAAAATCTTTAATGTCGAGGGTCGTTCTGGAGACAAAACTCTTGCCGGCTTCCCGCTGGCGTCGCTGAATTTGACGATTGATATCGTTCAGGGTTTCGTTGATCCTCACCTTCTGCTTTGCATCACTTCCGGCGAGTTTCTCTTGAAAATCCAAGGGGCAGAAACGATAGGTCAAAATGTTGAGTTCAGGCGCGGTAATGAGCTGAAAATGCATCCTTTTTTCAATTTCATCAGCGAATTTGCGGGCGGTTTCGATGCCGTGGTCGATGAGCAGGGCATATCCCCGGCTCCCCATGATTTTAAGTGCGCTGTCGAGTATCAGGGAGTTGGCCTCCCGGGATCCGGAAGGCGATTTGATGCCGAGATCCACGGAACCCGGCCGGTTGACATAATTGGCATGATAGATGATGTTATCCATGATCGCGGGATCTTTGAAGTAAACCATGCCGCAGCTCATGGGCATGTAAAACTGTTTGTGACCGTCGATGGTGACCGAATCGGCATGTTCGATGCCCGACAACAGGTGACGGTACTTTTCCGACATCAGCGTCGGGCCGCCCCAGGCGGCATCTACATGGAAATGGATGTTGTTTTCGGCACAGATGCCGGCCATTTTCCGGAGGGGATCCACGGAACCGGTTTCAGTGGTTCCGGCAATGCCGACCGCCGCAAGGACGGCTGTTTTTCGGGGACTTTTCAGCAGCGTGCGGATGGTGCCTTCAAGCTTGATCAGGTCGATTCGGTTTTTTGCATCCACATCGACGGCGACGATATTCCGGTTGCCAAGGCCGAGCAAACCACCGGCCTTGTTGAGGGAATAGTGCCCGCGTTTTGACACGAGAAGCACGCAGCGCCGGATTCCGTAAGCATCATATGCGGCCTTAAGACCTTCTTTTTCAACCCCTTCGAATCCGGTTTTAGGGGCAAGCAGCGCATTTCGGGCCACCCACAATGCCGTCAGGTTGGAAAGGGTGCCGTTTTCGGTGAAGCAACCCAGGGTCGTATGGGTGCTCTGAATGTGCTCCTTATAAAATGCATCGCTTTGTTGATAGATCAAACGGTGAATTTTGGCCAGCACCTGTTTTTCCACCACCGACACCACTTTGGATGTTTCGATTTTAACCACATTCTGGTTCAACGCCGCGACAATGGTTTTAAGGTGGACCATGAAAAACGGGATAGCCGACGTCATGTGGCCCACAAAATAAGGCGAAGCGACATTCACGGCATGGGGGGCGATGTCTTCGATCAGATCGGTGATCACGTCAGCCAGTTTTTTGTCCGGATTTTGGCTGATAAGGCTGTTCGTAAATCGATCGGCCAAATGCTTCAGACTGACCGCTTCGGTAAAACCGACGTGTGTTTTCAAAAAATCATGAAGCCCGAAAAGGATCTGCTCCATGTACTTTATCAAAGTGGATTTGGCGGCATCGCTTTCGGGCCGGATAAACGTCCGGGTCAGCGCCGGCCAATCGGCAACGAGTTCTTTTTTTTCAGTGGGGGATTCTCCTGGCATAGTGATATCCGGTCTTTATGTCCTGCCGTATATGAGGATTTGTTATTGCACGAATCATTCAAGATTCGGGTGCTAAGTCTTCGAATTTTAGTATCATGACCCGTTGATATTGCCAAGTAAATCTTTCAAAGCATTAAAAATTGCCTATTGCCAACTTGCGTTTAAATATAATACTATTTCGGCGTCAAATATGTATACCCACATTGATGAAAGGTTTTTTGCTTGAGGCTTATGGAAAACGAAGTATTTTTGCAGGAACATAAATATTATAGAAAACTTATCGAGAGTGCTACGGATTATGTGGTTGCCATCAATCGCAACTATCAGATCATTATGGCCAACGAACTATTTAAAAATGAGTTCGGCATGCAACCCAATGATTTCTGCTACAAAGTATGGAAAGACAGAAAGGAGAAATGTAAAGACTGCCTGGTTGCGAAAACATACCGGGACGGCTGGGGACACTGGAATGTCGAAAATGTCCACATGAAAGACGGCAGAGTCGCCAAAATGCTGATTAAAGCGATTCCGGTCAAGAATGAACAAGGCGAGGTGGTTTATGTTCTGGAAAGAGCGACCGATATCACGGAAAGGCAGCACATTCAGGAAAACATCGATAAAATCGTGGGCAATCTCGAAGATATGCTGGCCAATCGTCTGGAAGAGCTGCAAAAATCCGAAGAGAAATATCGAACCATATTTGAGCGGTCCCGGGATGCCATCATTCTCACCAATCCCAATGGCGACATTGTGGAGGTTAACCAGGCCGGTGTCCGTATCCTTGGGTATGAGACTCAGAAGGAAGTACTGGCGGTTCAATCTGTTTCAAGACTTTTTGAAAGCAAAGAATACTTTAAATTCCAGGAAAAGGTTTCGCGTGAAGGCTTTGTCAAGGAGCTCGAAACCCGCCTGTTCGGTAAAAATGATCGAACGTTCGATGCGCTGATCACATCCAATGTTACGGTCGACGTCACGGGGAGAATAACCGGTTATGTATTGATTATAAGAGACATTACCGCGAGGAAGATTTCACAAAGGCAAATCGAAAAACGCAATATCCGATTGAATATTTTAAATGCCATATCCAAAAGCGTCAGCAGTAGTCTGAATCTTGATGAAATTTTAAATAGCGCTATCGATAAAATTCTCGAGGTTCTCGAATCCGACAGCGTCAGAATTTATCTGCTGGACCAGAAAAGAAAGGTTCTCAAACTGGTGGCGCACAAAGGTATTTCAGCCAAATTGATCGACGAACCCTTTATGCAGTATCGTGATCCCGGTGACGGGTTGTTGGGTCAGACCATAATGGATGGCGAGACCCGCTTGGTGGACAATTTTTTGAGGTCCCAGGATCCTTATGTCGATTCGATTATCGAAGAGGGCCTTCATTCTACCGCTTATATACCGCTGTCCACAAAAGGAATACTGATGGGCGTCATGTGCGTGGGAAGCCATTATCCCATTGAGTTTGCATCCGGATATATTGAATTTTTAACGGCTATCGGGAGCCAGATCGGCGTTGCCGTGGATAATGCAAATTTATATGAAAACATAAAACGGGCCTATGAAGATCTCAAAGATGCCCAGGAACAGATTGTTCAGTCGGAAAAACTGGCCTCGCTTGGGAAATTGGCCGCCACTATCGCCCATGAGATAAACAACCCCCTTGCCGCGGTTCTGACCTATATCCGGCTGATGATAAAGCTAAAAGACCGGAATCAATTTTCTTCCGACAGGCTCGATGACATCACCCGATATTTGGCCACCATGGAGTCGGAAACCGCCCGGTGCGGAGAGATCGTAAAAAATCTTTTGGCATTTTCCCGCCAGTCTAAAATCACCATCAAGCGCCATCGCGTTGCCGACATTATTGACAGGACCTTGAGTTTGATTGCCCATGATTTGGAAATGAAAGAAATTCATTTGAAAAAGAACATCGAGCCGGATCTGCCCGATGTTCACTGTGATTTTCAGCAGATTCAGCAGGCCCTGTTAAATCTCATGTACAATGCGTCAGACGCTATGGTTCAAGGCGGTACGCTGACGGTGACCGCCCGTAGAAAAGCCGGAGCCGAAACGTTTTTAGAGGTCGTGGTTTCGGATACGGGACGCGGCATTTCCGATGAAGACAAGGAAAAGATATTCGATCCTTTTTTTACAACCAAAGAAGAGGGGAAAAATGTGGGCCTTGGTTTATCGGTGGTTTACGGCATTATTACGCGGCACAACGGAACCATTGAATTGGAAAGCGAGGCCGGAAAGGGAAGCACTTTCAAATTGAGTCTGCCATGTGGCTGATTTCGGTAAAAGCCATTTGATTTACAACCAAAAGATGAAGGGAAGGAGCCGACAATGACCAAAAACCCCCGAATTCTTGTCGTTGATGATGAAGCGCCGATGCGAGAAGCGCTTTATGACTGGCTCAAGGAGGATGGTTATGAGGTTGGTCTGGCTGAAAGCGGAAAAGATGCCATTGCCATTGCCTTGGAAAAAAGCTGGGACGTCATATTGCTGGATCTGAAAATGCCGGGCATGGATGGACTGGAAACCTTGAGACAGCTTAAGGGAGAAGCGGTTGGGACAGATGCCGAAATACTCATGATGACCGCCTATGCCACCGTAGATACAGCGGTTCAGGCCATGAAAGAAGGGGCTTTTGATTATCTTGTCAAACCCTTTGCCCCGGACGAGATCGAAATGCAAATCAAAAAAATTGTCGCCCACCGGGAATTGGTTCTGGAGAACATATTACTGCGTCAGAAGCTGGAGGAAAGGTCAGAATATGATGAAATTATAGGGAAAAGCGATGCCATGCAGGAAATTTACGATTTGATTTCCCAGGTGGCACCTACGGACTCCACCGTACTGATAACCGGAGAAAGCGGTACG
>Ga0315540_10000119_pt1 | contig 40580 bp, 37 predicted proteins | sample SalMarSW160110MG_FD_203677 | JGI IMG/M metagenome (GOLD analysis project Ga0315540, IMG submission 203677) | Salt marsh sediment microbial communities from the Plum Island Ecosystem LTER, Massachusetts, United States - Salt Marsh Sediment SW1601-10 ...
CGTTCGAGTCCATTACGGCGTAGCGTTGAGAGCTGTTCGCCTCAAGAGCTTGCTCTTGTGCGACAGCTCTCAACGCTACGCTGTCACCTCGGGCGCTTGTGCCTCGCACCGGGCTGCCCCCTTTCGTCCCTATCGCCTCTATCAGCACCGTGGCGCGTCTCGTCGACGGGAACGTTATATGGATACGAAAAGGTCTAGATAGCATGGTCCGCGCATGGCGTCGGTTGCGTCAATAGACCTCAGAATCAAAGTGTTATTTCGCCGAAATGAAATTGACGGCGTGGTTATCCAGCAGAATTTGGGACAACGCAATGTTTCGTCGGCCAATTTGTCGCCGGCGTTGGACAGCCGGGAAAATCGCCATTATTCGAGTGCGACGAAGGGCCAGAGTAGGACGCCGAGCTGTTTGAGGGACACGATGCGGCCGCGGGCTTGCGGGAGGGCGGAGAGGACGATGTCGAAGCTGGCGTCGGAGACGGCGCGCAGGGGCTGAGTGCGGGCGTTGCCACGACGCCGAGGGTGGCCCCGGAGCGCTGGCCGGGCGCTTGCTACGTCGATCGGATCAGTGTGCTCGGCTCAGGCCGCATGGCCTCGGTTCCACGGCATGCGCTTGAGGCCGCGCGCGATGAAGCTGCGGTCGAAGAAGGCGATCATGAGGGCTTCGGCGAGGAGGAGCAGGAAGACGACGAAGCGCACGTTGGGCCAGAAGCCGAGCAGGGTGAGGGCGAAGTAGGCGAGGCGGACCTGGGTTTCGAAGTCTTTGACGCTCTTGGTCTCCTCGAGGAAGAAGAGGGCGTGGACCAGGCTGACGGAGATGGCGAGGTAGTAGCCCGTGGTCCAGCCGGCGAGGGCGGCGAGGATGACGAGCAGGGTGACGAGCCAGAACCACCAGCGCAGGTCGTTCGGGGAGATTTTGATTTGCATGGCCTCTTTCTCGCGCTAGGGGGCCGCGGGTTTTTCGACGACGAAGACGACGAACGGCCAGAGCGGAACGCCAATGTGTTTGAGGAACACGACTCGGGCGCCGGCGGCTTCGAGGGCGGGCAGGACGTCGACCGCGCGGCAGCCCATCGAGAGCCAGGGAAAGCGCCAAGCGATGTTTTCCACTTTGTCGGAGAGCCATTTGATCGCGCGGTTTTCGGGCTCGGCGGAGTGGGCGCAGCCGAGTTTGCCGCCCGGGCGCAGGACGCGGTAGAGCTCGAGCGCGCCCTTGGCGGGGTCGTACAGCGGGCACAGGCTGTAGGTGGAGAGCACGACGTCGAAGCTGGCGTCGGCGAAAGGAAGCTGGACCATGTCGCCGCTGCGGAATTCGAGCCGCAGGTCGATGGCTTCGGTCTCGGCTTTCTCGCGTGCGACGTCGAGCATGTCGTCGCTCAGGTCGAACAGGGTGACTTTGCCGCTGTGGCCGGCTTTGCGCGCGGCCATGAGGCCGGTGGAGCCGGTGCCGGCGCCGGCGTCGAGCACGCGGTCGCCTTCGCGCACGGTCTGCTCGACCAGCATCCTGCGGCCGCGCTCGTCGGCGGCGAAGGTGATGAGGCGGTGCTGCCAGTCGTAGCGCTGCGCGAGGCGGGCGTAGATTCCCGTCAGCGCGTCGATGCCGAGCGCCTGCCTCACGCGCGCGCCGTCAGCTCACTTGAGCGACGCGTAGACCGCGCGCTCGAATTTCGCGTACACGTCCATGAAGGGCGGTTCGACGAAGGGCAGGGTCTGGGCCATGATCGTGCCGGCGATGTTCTTCGCCGGGTCGAACCAGAAGTGGGTGTTGAGCACGCCGGCCCAGCCCTGGGATCCGGCCGAGCGCATTCCCGGCACGTCATTTTCGACCCGCAGGAAGCCGAGGCTGTGGGTCTTTGGGATGCCCGGAAACAGGTCGACGTCGGCGGTGACGGGCGGCACGGCGGTGACCATCTTGCCTACCCGGATGTCGCCGATGTGATTCGCGAGCATGGTGGCGACGCCTTTTTCGCTCAGCACGCGCTTGCCGTCGAGCGTGCCCTTGTTGAGGAACATGCGCAGGAAGCGCATGTAGTCGCCGGAGGTCGAGTACAGGCAGTGGCCCATGCCGTAGAACTCGGGGTGCGGCGGCGGCGCGAGCTCGAAGGGCGCGAACTTGCCGTCCTCGCCGCGCGCGCTGACCGAGGCCAGGCGTGAGGCGAGGGCATCGGGCTCGAACGCGGTGCTGCTCATGCCCAGGGGGCCGAAGATCTCCTCCTGGCAGAACTTGTCGATCTTGCGCCCGTCGACCTTCTCGACCGCCTGGCACAGCCAGTCGATGCCGATGCCGTAGTCCCAGCGCGCGCCCGGGTCGAACATGAGGGGATAGAAGAGCCCCTGCTTCAGTCCCGACAGGATGCTCGGTTGACCGGTGAGCTGCATGTAGCGCGGCACGTCGGCGTTCCAGAACTCGTACACCAGCCCCGACGTGTGGGTTGCGAGGTGGCGGATGGTGGCTTTCGATTTCGGCGCGCGCAGGCGCGGCTTGTCGCCGTCGAAGCCCTCGAGCACCTGCAGCTTGGCGAACTCGGGCAGGATGCTCTCGACTGTCGCCTCGGGCTTGAGCTTGCCGCGGTCGATCAGGATCATCGCCGCGGTCGAGCCGATCGCCTTGGTCATCGAGAAGATGCGAAACACCGTGTCGGCGCTCATCGACTGGCCGGGGGCGCGCTCGCCGGCGGTGCCGGTCCAGGTCACGCTGCCCGCGTTGCCGGTCATCGCCACCAGTCCGGGCGCGGCGCCGGCCGCCACGCCGGCTTTGAGGATGTCGTCCAGGGCGCTCATGAGCATCTCCTCCTTCCTATGGGGTGTGCGCGGAATGCTGCGCCCCGCGCGCCGCGCGCGTCAAGGCGCCTCAGGCGGTCGGCGCGGTGTGATTGAAGATGTACTCGCCGATCGTGCGCCTGCCATCGTCGTCCACCGCGATCAGCTCGAGGCGCAGGCGGTGCGAAGGCGCGGCGCGCAGCTGGACCATGTTGGGGACGACCACGACCTCGCCGCGCGCGGGGTCGAAGGGGACGTCCTGGCGCACTTCGCCGGGTAGGCCGGGCGAGTCGATCACCACGTCGAGACGGGTGACGCCCGCGAGCGGGGCCTCGAGGCGGCCGATGAGCAGGTCGTCCCCGGTCATTATGGTGCAGTTGACGGATCCGTTGCGCGGCACGCGGTATTCGCGCACGCGCAGGCCCTGCCCGGCGAGGCTCCTGATGAAGGAATCGCTGACGAAGGCGCTCACCTTGCCGTGGCGCAGCGCGTCGCGGATGCCGCCGGCGAGCGCGACCAGTTCGCCCAGGCGCGCGCTGCAGTGGCCGCAGCCGAGGAGGTGCTCGTCCACTGCCGACTCGGCATCCTCGGGCAGCTCGCCGAGCCAGTATTCGATCAGGGTGCGCTCGTCGAGCGGGGCGGCGCAGGCGAAGTCGTTCATTGCGCGGCCTCCTCGCCGGTGACGCACTCGCGCAGGCGCGCGAGGCCGCGGTGGCGGATGACGCGCACGTTGCCGGGCGACAGGCCGAGCTGGGCGCCGACCTCGTCCGCCGGGCGGTCTTCGTAAAAGGTCATCAAGAGCACCGAGCGCTCGCGCTGCGGCAGTTTCTCCAGGCAGCCGGCGACGCGCTCGAGGTCGAACAGCGGCTCGGCCGGCGCGGCGGCGGGGGCGAGGTCCTCGCCGTAGCGCTCGAGCAGCTGCTCGCGCCGCAGCCCGCCGCGGCGCAGCTCGAGCACGCTCATGCGGCAGATGCCGAACACGAACGACGCCAGCCGCTCGCTGTCGCGCAGCTCTCCGGCCCTCAGCTTCTGTATCGTCATCAGCATCACCTGCTGCATCAGGTCGGCGGCGGCGTGCTCGTCGCGCAGGTGCTTCAGGCCGTACAGCCGCACCCGCGGCGCGAGCCGCCGGCACAGCTCGGCCTCGGCCGCGGGCGCGCGGCCGGGCTGCGCCTGCGCGATCCTGCGCGCGAGCGCGGCGTCGTCCTCGAGCCGCTCGACCGGGGGATTCTCCACCCGGCCGAAGATATCATCGCGCCGCCTTTCAATGGGGATGTGTAACGGGACGGCGTTTCGTTACACATCCGGGGGTCATTCACAAGGAGGCGCACATGATCACCAACAAGGATTCGGGCACCAACCTCAACGAGATCGCCCCGGGCATCTACCGCATCAACACCCCGGTCGAGATCCCGGGCGCGGGCGCGTTCAGCTTCAACCAGTACCTGGTGACGGACGACGAGCCGCTGGTGTTCCACAGCGGGCCGCGCGGCCTGTTCCCGCTGGTGCGCGAGGCGATCGAGCGCGTGTTGCTGCTCGAGCGGCTGCGCTACGTCGGGCTGTCGCACTTCGAGGCCGACGAGTGCGGCGCGCTGAACGAGTTCCTCGCCGCCGCGCCGCAGGCGGTGCCGCTGTGCGGCCAGGTCGCGGCGATGGTGTCGGTCAACGACTACGCCGACCGCCCCGCGCGCGCGCTGGCCGATGGCGAGACGCTGGTGCTCGGCAAGCACCGCATGCGCTGGTTCGACACCCCGCACATGCCGCACGGCTGGGAGTGCGGGCTGATGCTCGACGAGGCCAGCCGCACCTTTTTCTGCGGCGACCTGTTCACCCAGCCCGGCAAGGGCGAGGCCGCGCTGACCGAGGGCGACATCCTCGGCCCGAGCGAGGCCTTCCGCGGCGCGATGGACTACTTCGCGCACGCGCCGCATACCGGCGCGACGCTCGAGCGCCTCGCCGCCGAGAAGCCCGGCACGCTCGCCTGCATGCACGGCAGCGCCTGGCGCGGCGACGGCGCGACGCTCTTGCGCGCACTGGCGGCCGCGCTCGGCGCCCCGCTCAGCGAGGAGAAGGCGCCGCGGGCGCGCGCCGTCGCGTCGTGACGCGGTAGCCCACCGGCAGCAGGCGGATGCCGAAGCGCTGCTCGAGCGTGCCCCACAGGCCGCGCGGCAGGTAGAGCGCGAACACGACGGCGGTGGCGCCCAGCCCCACCAGGTACCACACGCCGCTCGCGCCGAACACGCTCTCGAGCACGAAGAACACGATCGCGCCGATGATCGGGCCTTCGAAGGTGCCCAGGCCGCCGACCAGCGCCATGAAGATCATGTAGGCGGTCCACTGCACGCCGAAGTAGGTCGCGGGCTGGAACGAGACCGCGGTGGCGAGAGTGAGCGTGCCGGCCAGGCCGCAGCCGGCGCCGGCGACCACGAACAAGACGCGCTTGGCGGCGAGCACGCGCACCCCGAGCGAGGCGGCCGCCTCCTCGCTGTCGCGGATCGCCTGCACCGAGCTGCCCAGGCGCCCGCGCAGGAGCGAGAACACGAGCGCCACCAGCGCGGCCATGACCGCGAGCGCGAGCCAGTAGTTGTAGTTGCGCCTGGCCTCGGGGCCGAAGGCGTTGAGCGCGATGAGCGAGGTGCCGGTCTCGCCGTTGATCAGGCGGTCGAGGTTGACCAGCAGGTGGAACAGCTCGGCCAGCACCCACATGCCGATCGCGAACTCGCCGCCGCGCAGGCGCAGCGCGAAGGACGACAGCGCGAGCGCGACCAGGCCGGCGAACGCGCCGCCCAGCACCAGCGCCGGGTAGACGGGCAGGCCGAAGCTCGAGAGCCGGATCGCGGCGTAGGCGCCGAGGCCGAAGAATGCCTGCTGCCCGACCGAGACCAGGCCGCCGTAGCCGGCGAGCGCGTTCCACATCACCGCGAGCACGACGTAGATGAACAGCGTGGTCAGGCGGTCGACCGCGTTCGCGCCGAGGAACAGCGGGCCGAAGGCGAGCGCGAGCGCGAGCGCGGCGAGCGCGGCCACCGAGGCGGCCGAGAGCGGCGTCCAGCGCTGGATCGACAGGCCCGCGCGCGCGCTCACGGCGTGCCTTTCAGGCGCTGGCGCGCGAGGCGCGCGCCGAGCACCAGCAGGAACACCGCGTGGCCGGCGATCAGGAAGCCGTTGGGCGCGATCTGCGCGCCCAGGTTCTGCGCCACGCCGAGCACGATGCCGCCCGCGAGCGTGCCCCACATCGAGCCCAGGCCTCCGATCACCACCGCCTCGAAGGCGAAGATGAGCTGTGCCGGCCCGGCGTAGGGGCCGAAGGTGGCGCGCATGGCGAGGAAGGTGCCGCCCACCGCGACCGTCATGACCGCGATCGCGGCCGCCGCGGCGTAGACCCGGCGCGAGTCGATGCCGACCAGCTCGGCGGTGTCGGGGTCCTCGGCGATGGCGCGGATGCTGCGCCCGAGCGGGGTGTGCGTCAGCAGCAGCTGCAAAGCGCCCAGCATCAGCACCGCGACCAGGAAGGTGAGCCCCGCCAGGTGGCCGATGTAGATCCGGCTGCCGATCGACCAGCTCTCGAACGCCAGGTCGCCGATCGCGGGCGCGAGCGAGCGGGTGTCGGCGCCGAACTGCAGGAACAGCAGATTCTGGATCACGATCGCGAGGCCGAAGGTGGTCAGCAGCGGCACCAGCACGCCCGAGCGCAGGCTGCGCTCGAGCATCGCGCGCTGCATCAGCCAGCCGAGCGCGCCCATCAGCGGCAGCACCAGCGCGAGCGCGAGGAAGGGCGACATGCCGCTGCGGTCGACGATCGCCCACACCAGGAAGGCGGCCAGGATCGCGAGGTCGCCGTGCGCCAGGTTGATGATTCGCATGACGCCGAACATGAACGACAGCCCGCAGGCGATCAGCGCGTAGTAGCCGCCCAGCATCACGCCCTGGATCACCTGATTGAGCCAGATCATGCGGGCTGCCCGCGGCCCAGGCCGAAGTAGGCCTCGGTCACCTGCTCGCGCGTCACGTCCGCCGCGGCGCCTTCGAGCACCACGCTGCCCTCGAGCATGCACGCCACCCGCGTCGCCACGCGCAGCGCGCGCGCGAGGTCCTGCTCGACCAGCACCACGGTCGCGCCGCCCGCGATCACGGCCTCGAGGCACTGGTAGACGCGCTCGACTGCGACCGGCGCGAGGCCGAGCGAAACCTCGTCCAGCAGCAGCACGCGCGGGTTGGCGACCAGCGCGCGCCCGATCGCGGTCGCCTGCTGCTCGCCGCCCGAGAGGCTGCCGGCCTTGGCCTTGAAGCGCGCGCGCAGCATCGGAAAGACCTCCAGCACGCGCTCGACGCTCCACGCACCCGGGCGGCCGTTGGCGCGCGCGACCCGCAGGTTCTCCTCGACCGTCATGCCGGCGAACAGGCGCCGTCCCTCCGGCACCAGCGCGATGCCGAGCGCCACGCGCCGGTGGGCCGGCACCGCGGTGATGTCCGCGCCGTCGAGCAGCACCCGCCCGGCGGCCGGCCGGTGCGCGCCGGCGACCGCGCGCAGCAGCGTGGTCTTGCCCGCGCCGTTGGCGCCCACCAGCGCCAGCGTTTCGCCCTCGCGCACCGCGAGCGAGATGCCGCGCACCGCCTGCAGCTGGCCGTGGCGCACGTCGAGCTGCTCGAGCGCGAGCAGGCTCACGTCGCGCCCTGGCCGAGGTAGGCGTCGATCACCGCCGCGTCCTTCATCACCGCGGCCGGTTCGCCGTCGGCGATCACGCGCCCGGCGTCCATGCACACCAGCCGCGTGACCACCTGCAGCAGCACGTGCACCATGTGCTCGATCCACACGATTGCGATCCCGCGCCGGCGCAGCTGCAGGATGGCGGCGACCAGCTCGCCCGCCTCGGCGTCGGTCAGCCCGCCGCCGATCTCGTCCAGCAGCAGCACCTTGGGATCGGTGGCGAGCGCGCGCGCGAGCTCGAGGCGCTTGCGGTCGAGCAGGCCGAGCGACTCGGCGCGCCGGTTGGCCACGCCGAGCATGCCGCACAGCTCGAGCGACTCGAGGCAGCGCTCGTAGGCGCTCGCGCCGCGCAGTCCGCCGCCGGCGCTCGCGGCGACCAGCACGTTCTCGAACACGGTCATGCCGCCGAAGGGCCGCGGCACCTGGTGCGAGCGCGCGACGCCCAGGCGGCAGCGCTCCGCCGCCCCGGCGGCGGTGACGTTCGCGCCCTTGAAGAAGACGCTTCCGGCGCCCGGGGCGAAGGCGCCCGCCAGCACGTTGAGCAGCGTGGTCTTGCCGGCGCCGTTCGGGCCGACGATGCCCACGGCCTCGTCGGCCCCGACGGCGAAGTGGATCTGGTCGAGGACGACCAGGGCGCCGAAGCTCTTGCTGACGCCCTCCGCCGCGAGGATCACCGCCGCGTCATGCGTTGTACGGCACCAGCTGCGCGCCGATCGGAACGCTGGGGTCGTCCGCGTTCTCGGTCAGCGGCAGCGCCAGCTTGAACTTGCCCGAGGTCGCCTTGACCCACTGGCTGCCGATGATCGGCGTGGCCGACACGTTCGGCACCGGCCCCTTGGTGAAGTCGATCGGGCCGACCGGGGTGACGACCTTGAGCGTGCTCATCGCCTTGGCGACCTCGGCTTTGCTCTTCGGGTTGCCGCTCGCGACCAGGGTGGCGAAGCCGGCGTCGAGCAGCGCCATGCTGGCGCCGATCTGCTGGTTCCACTGCCGCCCGGTCGCCTTCTCGTAGCCGTCGCCGAGCGCCTGCGAGGAGTGTCCCGTCAACGGCGACGTGTAGGGCCAGGTCGGGTGCCAGTAGCAGCCGGTGGCGAGCTTGTAGCCGAGCGAGCCGAGCGCCTCGACCTGCGACGGGAACAGGCCGGTCTTGGCGATCTGCGCGATCTTCACCATCCGCGTGTAGCCCTGCTGCGCGGCCTGGCGCCAGAAGGTGGCGAAGTCGGGCGGGATCGGGAAGGTGTTGAAGATCTCGCATTCCTCGCTCTTGAACTTCGCGATCTGCGCCGAGTAGTCGGTGGTGCCGTCCTCGTAGCCGCCCGCGTCGACGATGGTGAAGCCGGCCTTGGCCAGCCCGGGCGCGAGGTGCGCGCGCACCGCGTTGCCGTCGGCGTCGTTGGGGTAGAGGATGCCGACCCGCTTGTTGGTCTTGACCGGGCCGTTCCACTGCGAGTTGTAGGCCTTGAAGAAGTCGCCGCCGCCGAAGCAGAAATGGTAGGTCCAGTGGAACGGCGAAGGCTGGCCGGGCTTCGCGCCGCGGCCGAAGTACCACGCCTCCCACGGCACGATGGTCGACAGGCAGGGCACGCCGGCGGCTTCGCAGGCGTCCGACACCGGGTTGACCACTTCGGGCGTCGAGGTGGTGAGCATCAGGTCGACGTGCGCCTGGTTGATCAGCCCCTTGGCGAGTTGCCCCGCGCGCGCCGGATCGGACTGCGTGTCGCGGTCGATGATCTCGACCTTGTAGGTCTTGCCGCCGATGCGCAGGCCCTTGGCGAGCGCCTTGCGCGCGAGCCCGAGCACGAACGGGTCGCATTCGCCGAAGCCGGCCAGCGGGCCGGTGCGCGGGCTGACGAAGCCGACCTTGAGCGTGCGCGAGCCTGCGCCGTACGCGAGCCCGGGCAGGCTGCCCGCGGCCAGCGCGCCGCCCGCGGCCTGAATCAAGCGGCGGCGAGTGCGGTCCGGGCCGGCCGCCGGCTGCCGCGCTTCGTTGCCTTGTTTCGGTTCTTTTTCCATCTCCTCCTCCTCCTCCAGGTAGGGCAGATGGCGGCAACTATGACTGATTACTTGGCCACGATCAAAAATTAAGCTGCAAGCTGCGCGGCAGGCGCCGGGATATATTGCAGCAGCGGATCGACCGCGCCGGCTACTCGCTGACCCAGCGCTTCGCCTCGGCGAGCTCGCGCAGGTGGAACACGCGCACGCGGCCCGGCAGCATGAGGCCGAAGGCCTCGATCGCGGCCCGGATCCACGTCACGTCCGAGACGACCGCCATTTTCTCCCAGCCGGCGAAGTGCTTGAGGCCCAGCTTGGCGTCATCCCACATTGCGGCCACCTCGAAGCGGGAGAAGTCCTTGCCGAGGAGATAGAGAAACTTGATTTTCTTCTTGCGCGCGAACTGCGCCTCGACCGCGGGGATGATGACGGACTCGTAGTCGTTCGCCGTGACGGTGCCTTTCGCGCTGAAGCCGAGCACGTCGTCAGGCAGGCCGGGCATGGTCTCGATCATGGCCGCATTATGCGCCCGCGTGCTCCAGCTGCTTCACGAGCAAACTACTATGTACGATACCGTACTGACGGGATCCCTGCCGCTGGACAGACTGCAAGCATTTGGTGGGGGTCGTCATGCGGATGCAACTTCTCCGGCGTCGGGCGCTCGTCTTTGTGGCGGGTGTCGCAGTGTTGGCATTTGGCGGCTGGGCGAGCGCGGATCCGCCGTCGCGCGTCGCGCGCCTGGGCTACACGACCGGAGCGGTCGGTTTCTCGCCCGCCGGTGAGGACGATTGGACCGAGGCGAGCATAAATCGGCCGCTGACCACCGGCGACCGACTTTGGACGGAGACGCGTGCGCGAGCCGAAATCCAGCTCGGCGGCGCGCTGATTCACGTCGACGACGCTACCGGCATTTCGGTTCTCAACCTCGACGACCGTATCGCCCAGCTTGAACTGACGCAGGGCGTATTGAACGTGCGCGTGCGTTTCCTCGAGCCCGGCCAGCTGTTCGAGGTCGACACGCCGAATCTCGCCTTTACGCTCGAGCAGCCCGGCGAATTCAGGATTGAGGTTGATCCGCAGGGCGATGCCACGACAATCATGGTGCGCGACGGCCGGGGCGAGGTATACGGCGAAGACGCCGCGTATTCAATCGATTCGCGCCAGGCGTATCGCTTCACGGGAACCGGCCTGCGCGAGTACCAGTACGTGGCCGCGTCGCGCCCGGACGACTTCGACCGTTGGTCGGGCGAGCGCAACCGCCGCTACGACGACTCGGCCTCCGCCCGCTACGTCTCGCGCGACGTGGTTGGCTATCAGGACCTCGATGCGAACGGCAGCTGGCGCGTCGATCCGACCTACGGCAACGTCTGGTTCCCGCATCACGTTCCCGCCGGCTGGGCGCCTTATCGCGACGGACATTGGGCATGGGTCGACCCCTGGGGCTGGACCTGGGTGGATGACGCGCCCTGGGGCTTCGCGGTGTCCCATTACGGCCGCTGGGCGAATCTGCATGGCACCTGGGGTTGGGTGCCGGGTCCCGTGCGCAGCCGGGCCTACTACGCCCCTGCATTGGTGGTGTTCGTGGGCGGGGCCAACTTCCAGATTTCGATCTCCAGCGGCAGCGTCGGCGGCGTCGCGTGGTTCCCGCTTGGGCCGCGCGAGGTCTATCGGCCGTCCTATCAGGTGAGCCGCGGCTATTTTCGGAACATCAACCGCAGCAACACGGTCATCAACAACACGGTCATCAACAAGTACTACGACAACCGGAACGTGACCCACGCCGAGTATGCCAACCGGCGAGTGCCGGGCGCCGTCGTCGCCGTGCCGAGGACCGCGTTCGAGCGGTCGCAGCCGGTGTCCAAGGCGGCGGTCCGGGTACGGCCGGAAACGATCGTGGGCCGGCCGGTGGAGGCCGCGCCGACTGTCGCTCCGACGGACAGAAGCGTGCGCGGCGCCGCCGGCCAACGCGACAAGCCGCCTGCACGTGTGTTCAAGCGCCCGGTGGTCGCCCGTACTGCGCCGCCCGCGGCGCGCGCCGGTTTCGCCGTGCAACAGCAGCACCTGAATGCGAGGCCGGGCAAACCGCTCGACGATGCCGTGCGCAAGCGGTTGAAACCTGCGGCGGCCGCACCGGCGCCCGTCGTCAAGGTGGTCCCGCAGAGGAAAAAAGCGCCGCCGACCACGCGCCCGCCGGTTGCCGCGCCCAAACCGAAACCATCGCAAGCCCGGCCGGCGCCCAAGGCGGAGCCGCCTGCAAGGGGAGAAAAGCGTGCACGCCCCGCTGCGCCGGCGCAACGGCGGGCGGAGCCCAAGGGGGCGGCGGCACCAAAAGTTGCTCCGGCCGCGCCTGCCGCAAAGCAGGCCGAACCGCGTCCGCCTGTTGCCACGCCCAAACCGAAACCATCGCAAGCCCAGCCGGCGCCCAAGGCGGAGCCGCGTGCGAGGGGGGAACAGCGCGCACGACCCGTCGCACCACCGCAACGAGCGGCGCAGCCTCGGGCGGCCCCGGCGCCGAAAGCCGCTCCATCGGCTCCTGCCGCAAAGCAGGGCGAACGGCGCCGGCCTGATGCCACGCCCAAACCTCAACCATCGGAAACGCAACCGGCGCCCGAGGACAAACCGCGCGGCCGGAAGGCCAAGCCTGCCGCTGGCGAGCCGGATGAAAAGAAAAAGGACAGCGAAGAACGCAAGCGTGAAGAGGAAAGGCTCAAGCAACAGAAAGAATGATCCGTTGCCGCCTGCCGCGGCGGTCGTGTCGCCTCGGGCAGCGGCACTGGCTATCTCCGGTCGCGCCGGTCCTGATTCCGGTCTTCGCCGCGGCGGTCCTGCTTCTGGTCTGCGCCGCGCCGGTTATCGCGGCCCTTGAACCGGGTCTCTTTCGGGTAGTGACTCTTGGGAAGATCCGTCCAGGGGCCCGATCTCGATTGTGAATAGCGCCAGCGGCTGTTGTCGTAGTAATAGTAATAGCCACGCTGATAGTAATAAGGCTCCACGCCCAATTCCACGACCGCCGGCAGCGCCGGTGCGAGAACCATTCCCGGGCCGTGGCGCGCGGGCACCACGACGCAGGCGCTCAGCACGAGCGCCGCAAGCGGCGCGACAACAAGCTTTCGAATCATTTCCGTTCTCCTTGATAGGCCGCGGGCGTCACGCCGGCTCGGTCAGGCCGAATACCACAGCACGGCGACAAAGTGGCACGCTGTTCCCGCGACCACGAACAGGTGCCACACGAAGTGGAAGTATTTGATCCGCTCGGCCAGGTAGAACGCCGCGCCGGCGGTGTAGGCGATTCCGCCCGCGAGCAGCCAGGCCAGGCCCCACTTCGGCACCAGGTGCCAGGCCGGGTCGATCGCGATCAGGATCAGCCAGCCCATCGCGACGTAGACCAGGGTCGAGAGGCCGTTGTAGCGCACCCCGCCGATGGCTTTCAGCAGCATGCCGACGGCCGCGATGCCCCACACCAGCCCGAACAGGGTCCAGCCCCAGGGTCCGCGCAGCACGCCGAGCGTGAACGGGGTGTAGGTGCCGGCGATCAGCAAATAGATCGCCGAGTGGTCGAGGACCTGCAGCACGCGCTTGGCGCGCGGAGCGGTCACGGCGTGATACAGCGTCGAGCTCAGGTAGAGCAGCACCACAGTGGCGGCGAACACGCTCGAGCCCACGATCCCGGCCGTGGTGCCGCGCTGCTGCGCCACGATGACGAGAACGGGGAACGCGGCCACCCCCGCCAGCAGGCCGAGCCCGTGGCTGACGCTGTTCGCGATCTCTTCGCCGAGCGACTGGGGGCGCTCCTGGAGCGCGACGACGGCTGACATTTGCCTTTCTTGTACTCGATCCGGCACTGCCGGACTGTACGCTGGCAGACATAGCGCGCGACCCGGGTCGTGGTTTTGTTGATTCGCATCAGAGTCGCCGCGCGGCGGCGAAACTAGAATCGGCCGCATGGAGCTCGTCTGTCCGGCCGGCAGCCTGCCGGCGCTAAAAGCCGCGATCGACAACGGCGCCGACTGGGTCTACCTGGGGCTGCGCGACAACACCAACGCGCGCAATTTCGCCGGGCTGAATTTCGACGGCGAGGCGCTGGCGCAGGGGCTGGCCTACGCGCACGCGCGCAAGCGCCGCGTGGTGCTGGCGGTCAACACCTACCCGCAGCCGGCGACCTGGCGGCGCTGGACCGCGGCGCTCGCTGGCGCGGTGGAGGCGGGAGTCGACGCGGTGATCGCCGCCGACCCCGGGCTGATGCGACACGCCGCGCGCCACTATCCGCTGCTCGAGCTGCACCTGTCGGTGCAGAGCTCGGCCACCAGCCACGAGGCGATCGCGTTCTACCACGAGCACTTCGGCGTCAGGCGCGCGGTGCTGCCGCGCGTGCTGTCGCTCGCCCAGGTCGAGCACGTGGTAAAGAACACGCCGGTCGAGATCGAGGTGTTCGGCTTCGGCGGGCTGTGCGTGATGGTCGAGGGGCGCTGCGCGCTGTCGGCCTACGCCTGCGGCGATTCACCCAACACCATGGGCGCGTGCTCGCCCGGTCACGCGGTGCGCTGGCAGGACACGCCCGCCGGCCTGGAGTCGCGCCTGAACGGGATCCTGATCGACCGCTACGCCAAGGGCGAGCGCGCGGCCTACCCGACGCTGTGCAAGGGCCGCTTCGCCGCGGGCGGCGCGACCTACTACGCGATCGAGGAGCCCGCCAGCCTCAACACGCTCGAGATGCTGCCGCAGTTCCTCGCCATGGGAGTGCGCGCGGTGAAGATCGAGGGCCGCCAGCGGAGCCCCGCCTACGTGGCGCAGGTGACCCGGGTCTGGCGCGAGGCGATCGACGCCGCCGGGCGCGAAGGCGAGCGCTTCGCGCCGCGCCGCGAGTGGATGGCCGCGCTGGACCGCCACGCCGAGGGCAGCCAGCACACGCTGGGCGCTTTTTCCAGGCCGTGGAAATGAGATGAAGATTTCGCTCGGACCGATCCTCTATTACTGGCCGCGCACGCGCGTGCTCGAGTTCTACGCCGAGGTCGCCGAGTCGCCGGCCGACATCGTGTACCTGGGCGAAGTGGTGTGTTCGCGCCGGCACGAGCTTTCGTTCGAGGACTGGCTCGAGGTCGCGCAGCTGCTCGCCGCGCACGGCAAGCAGGTGGTGCTCTCGGCGCAGGCGCTGACCGAGTCGGCGGGCGACCTGAAGCTGGTGCGGCGCGTGGTCGAGAACGGCTGCTTCCGCGTCGAGGCGAACGATATGGGCGCGGTGCGCATGCTGCAGGGGCGTGGCGATTGGGTCGCCGGGCCGCACCTCAACGTCTACAACCCGCAGAGCCTCGAATTGATGGCCGAGCTCGGCGCTACGCGCTGGGTGGCGCCGATCGAGGTCACGCGCGAGCTGTTCGCGGCCGTCGCGCAGGCGCGCCCGGCCGGGGTCGAAACGGAGCTGTTCGCCTGGGGTCGCCTTCCGCTCGCGTTCTCGGCGCGCTGCTTCACCGCGCGGCGCTTCAACCTGCAAAAGGAAAGCTGCGCCTACCGCTGCTCGGAATTTCCGGACGGCATGCCGCTCGACACGCGCGAGGGCGAGCCGTTCCTGGCGCTGAACGGGGTGCAGACCCAGTCGGCGCGGATCTACAACCTGATGGGGGAAGCGGCGACGCTCGGGGAGGGCGGCGTCGATGTGGTGCGGGTCAGCCCGCAGGCGGAGGGCACCGTCGAGGCGTTGCGCGCGTGGCGCGCAGCGTTCGACGGTGCCCGCACGCCGGCGCTCGAGCCGGGCAAGTACTGCGACGGCTTCTGGCACGGCCGCCCCGGACTCGAGCAGGGCTTCCTCGAGGCGCAGCGCGACGCCGCATGAGGCTGCCGCTGCCCGAGCTTCCGCCCGCGCTCGCGCTGTGCGCTGCGCTCAACCTCGCGCTGCGCAGCGGGCTCATCTCGCGCAGCGCGCTCGAGACCGCCGCCGGCAAGCGGGTGCGCATCGAGTTCGAGTCGCCCCGCATCGGGGTCACGGTCTGTCTCAATGGAAAAAACTTCCTGCCCGCGCGCGGGACGCCCGACGTCACGATCCGCGCCAGGCCGCGCGACTACCTCTCGCTTGCGCTGCGGCGCGAGGACCCCGACACGCTGTTCTTCACCCGCCGCCTGGTCATGGAAGGCGACACCGACCTCGGCCTCACCGTGAAGAACGCGCTCGACGCGGTCGACTGGGACGCGCTGCCCGCGCCGCTAGCGCGGCTCTCGGCGCGCCTCGCGCGGCGCTAGTCGCGCGGCACCTGCGGGTTCGCGCCCAGGTCCTTGAGCGTGACCTTGCCCAGCACGGAGGCGGCGGCGTCGTCGGAGCGCTTGAGCAGGCGCTCGACCGGTTCGGAGCCGGGCAGCGCGGCGACGCCGAGGTAGCGGTCCTCGCCCGCGGCGCGCACGGCGTCGAGCAGTTCTTTCGCGTTCACGCCGGAGAGGTCGCGCGCCGGCAGCCAGGCGGGCGGCTCGTCGCTGGTGCTGGCGAGGATGCCGCGCGTGCGCAGCGCGCCGAGCACCGCGTCGACCGCGCGCACCGGCATGCGCAGGGTATGCGCCAGCGCGTCGGTGCTCCAGGGCGCGCCGCCCTCGAGGTGGTGGCGCGCGATCATGCTCATCATCACCAGCGCGAGCCGCTCGCGCATGCGGTTCGACAGCCGCGGCTCGCCGCTCCTGGCCACCAGGTGCTCGGGGTGCTGGATGTAGAACGAGACCGCCGCGCCGAACAGCAGGATCAGCCAGCTCAGGTACAGCCAGAGCATGAACAGGATCAGGATCGCGAAGCTGGAGTAGATCGCGGCGTAGCGGGTCGAGGAGGCGGCGAACAGGGCGAAGGCCCAGCCGGCGGACTGCCACAGGATGCCGCCCACCACGCCGCCGATCAGCGCCGGCCCGAGCCGCACTCGGGTGTTGGGCATGAAGGTGTAGACGAAGGTGAAGGCTCCGATCACCAGCACGTACGGCAGCAGATGCCCGACCTGAAGCGCGAGCCAGCCGATCGCCTGCACCCGCATCGCCTCGCGCACCACGCCCGAGCTCGCCGCGGTGGCGGTAATGCCCATGGCGGAGAACACCAGCAGCGGGCCGACCAGCAGCGCGGAGAGGTAGCGGCTGAAGCGCTCGCCGATGCCGCGCGCGCGGCCCACGTGCCAGATGTAGTTGAACGCTTCCTCGATCTTCTGCACCAGCGAGACCGCGGTGTACAGCAGCAGCGCGAGGCCGACCGAACCGAGCACGCCGACGTTGATGTTCTCGATGAACTGGATGACTCGCTCGGTGATCTCGACGCCTTTCTCGCCCAGCGGCGCGAGGAAAGTGAGCAGCATGGGGCGGATCTGGTTGTAGACGCCGAAGGCCTTCAGCACCGAGAAGCTGAGCGCGAGCAGCGGCACCAGCGACAGCAGCGTGGTGTAGACCAGGCCCATCGCGCGCAGCGTGAGCTGGCCCTGCGCCAGGTCGCGCACCAGCACGACCAGCAGGCGCGTGGAGCGCACCATCCAGACCTGCACGCGCGGCCGGCCCTCGGTCGGCCGGCTCCAGATCATTTCGTCGATCGACTTGAACAGCGCCGCCGGGTAGCGTTTCATACCCCGCATTGTAGCCGCGTCAAGAAGTGCTCAGCCCTGCTTGAGCTTCCGGATCAACGGCGCTTCGGCGCCGGCGAACGACGGCGCGATTGCGGCGCCGGTAATCGATACGGCGATCAAATTGCGTTTCATGACTTCCCTGTTGCTTGATCGAACGCGCACAGCCGCAGCGATGCACGGATACGGAAGCGTATCTGCGCTCGAATTTGCCCGATTAGCTTCGGAATTTTCTTACGCGCTATAATCGAGCGGTCATTCGGCAGCGCGCCGCGGCGAGGAGCAAGACCGATGCGGCTATCCCTCAGATTCATCGTCCCTCTCGGCATCGCGCTGGCGGCGATCGCATACGCGGTGGTCCCGCTGGTGGACCGCCTGACCCTGAAGTGGTTCGTGCAGGACCTCGAGCGGCGCGCCGAGCTGGTCGCGAACGCGATGCAGGAGCCGTTCGCCGACCTGCTGCACGAGCGGTCGCGCCTCAAGTTGTCGCGCTACTTCGAGCGCGTGATCCGCGACGAGCGGGTGTTCGCGATCGGCTTCTGCCAGGCCGACGGCAAGATGCTGTACGCCACGCGCGCCTTCCCGCCGCAGGTGAAGTGCGACCCGGGCACGCTCGCCGCCGACCGCGACCGCGTGCTGCAGCTGAAGGACGGCCCGCTGCACGTCTCGGTCAACCCGATCGACGAGAACGGCAACCGGCTCGGCCAGCTGGTGATCGTGCAGGACATGAGCTTCGTGCAGCGGCGCAGCGAGGACACCAAGAAGTACATCTTCTATTTGTTCGCGGCGATCGCGGCGGTGGTGGCGCTGATCACGGTGGTGATCGCGGAGATCAGCTGGCGCGGCTGGGTGGCGGGAATCAAGGCGCTGATATCGGGCGAGGCGCTGCTGCGCTCGCCCGAGCAGGTGAACGTCTCGGTGCCCGAGCTGCAGCCGATCGCCAAGGACCTGCAGGCACTGGTGCACGACCTGGAGTCTGAGCGCCTCGGACGCGACGAGAGCCAGACCACCTGGGGCCCCGAGGCGCTGCGCCGCATCCTGCGCGAGGACTTGAAGGGCGACGAGGTGCTGATCGTCTCCAACCGCGAGCCCTACATCCACGAGCGGCACGACAACGTGATCGAGATCCGCCGACCGGCGAGCGGGCTGGTGACCGCGCTCGAACCGGTGATGCGCGCCTGCTCGGGCACCTGGATCGCGCACGGCGCGGGCAGCGCCGACCGCGAATCGGTCGATCGCTTCGACCGCGTCATGGTGCCGCCCGACAAGCCGGCCTACCGCATCCGCCGCGTCTGGCTGACCAAGGAGGAGGAGCAGGGCTACTACCTCGGCTTCGCCAACGAGGGGCTGTGGCCGCTGTGCCACATCGCGCACACGCGGCCGGTTTTCCGCGCCGAGGACTGGGAGTACTACAAGACGGTCAACCAGCGCTTCGCCGAGGTGGTGGTGGCCGAGGCGCGCACCGAGGACCCGATCGTGCTGGTGCAGGACTATCACTTCGCGCTGCTGCCGCGCATGGTGCGCGAACGCCTGCCGCGCGCCACCATCATCACCTTCTGGCACATTCCCTGGCCCAACCCCGAGGCGTTCGGCATCCTGCCCTGGCGCGAGGAAGTGCTCGAGGGGATGCTCGGCTCGTCGATCCTCGGCTTCCACACCCAGATCCACTGCAACAACTTCTTCGACACGGTCGACCGCTTCCTCGAGGCGCGGGTCGACCGCGAGACCTTCACCATCTCCTACGGCGGCGAGCAGACCGAGGTGCGGCGCTACCCGATCTCGATCGAGTGGCCGCCGTCGGCGCTCGTGCACCAGAAGCCGGTCGAGGAGTGCCGCAGGGTGGTGCGCGAGCGCCTGGGAATGGCGCCCGACTTGCGCTGCGGCATCGGCATCGACCGGCTCGACTACACCAAGGGCATCCTGGAGCGCTTCATGGCGGTCGAGCGCCTGTTCGAGCTCGAGCCGCACTGGATCGGGCGCTTCGCCTTCGTCCAGGTGGCGGCGCCGTCGCGCTCGTCGATAGACGAGTACCAGAATTTCGAGGCGCGCGTGCGCGCGCAGGCCGACAAGATCAACGAGCGCTACGGCCGGCCCGGCTACCAGCCGATCGTGCTCAAGATCGAGCACCACACCGCCGAGCAAGTGTTCGAGCTGTACCGCGCGTCAGATCTTTGCTACGTTTCGAGCCTGCACGACGGCATGAATCTGGTCGCCAAGGAATTCGTCGCGGCGCGCGACGACGACCGCGGCGTGCTGATCCTGTCGCAGTTCACCGGCGCCTCGCGCGAGCTGCACGAGGCGCTGATCGTCAACCCGTACGACATTGAGCAGAGCGCCGCCGCGATGCACATCGCGCTTACTATGCAGCCCGAGGAGCAGGGCGCGCGCATGCGCGCCATGAGGAGCCTGGTGGCCGAATTCAACGTCTACCGCTGGGCCGGCCGCATGCTGCTCGACGCGGCGCGCATGCGCCATCGCCGCCGGGTGCTCTCGCGAGGGCGGCGCGCACCGCGGCTCACGGCCGCAGGATGAGCGGCGCGTCGCTGCCGCCGCCCACGGCCGACTGGGCTTTATTCCTCGACGTCGACGGCACGCTGCTCGAGCACGCCGAGACCCCCGACGCGGTGCGGGTGGACGGCGCGATGCGCGCCCTGCTGGCCGAGCTGCAGGCCGGCGCGGACGGGGCGCTGGCGCTGATCAGCGGGCGCTCGGTCGCGGACCTGGACGGCCTGTTCGCGCCCCTCAAGCTGCCCGCGGCGGGACAGCACGGCGCCGAGCGGCGCGATGGCGCGGGGCGCATGCACCGGCACGACTTTCCCGAGGCGCCGGTGCGGCAAGCCGCAAAGCGCCTGGCCGCCTTCGCCGGCGCGCACCCGGGCCTGCTGCTGGAGGACAAGGGGCATAGCCTGGCACTGCATTTCCGGCTTGCGCCGCAGCTCGAGGGCGAGGCGCGCGCGCTGGTGGACCAGGTGCTGGCGGAACTGGGCGAGGGCTTCGAGCTGCAGCGCGGCAAGATGGTGCTCGAGTTGAGGCCGGGCGGGCGCGACAAGGGCAGCGCGATCGCCGAATTCATGGCCGAGGCGCCGTTTCGCGGCCGCACGCCGGTGTTCATCGGCGACGACCTGACCGACGAGTTCGGCTTCGGCGTGGTCAACCGCATGGGCGGCGTGTCGATCAAGGTTGGCGAGGGCCCCTCGCAGGCGCGCTGGCGCATCGCCGACGCGCAGGAAGTGCGCGCCTGGCTGGGCGAGTGGGCCGCGCGCCAGGCGCGGCAGAGGGCGTGATGTCGCAGTCGCTCGAGCTCGCGCTGATCGGCAACGGCAACATCTCCGCGCTGATCGACGCCCGCGGCGAGCTGTGCTGGGCCTGCATGCCGCGCATCGACGGCGACCCGGTGTTCTGCTCGCTGCTGCGCGAGCGCGGCGGCGACGAGGACGAATTCGGCTTCTTCGCCGTCGAGCTGGCCGATTTCTCGCACTGCGAGCAGCAATATCAGCCCAACACCGCGATCGTCGTCACGCGCCTCTACGACCGGCACGGCGGCGAAGTCGAGCTCGTCGACCTGGCGCCGCGCTTCCGCCAGCACGGGCGGCTGTTCTGCCCCATGACCCTGGTGCGCCAGCTGCGCCCGGTCGCCGGCAGCCCGCGCGTGCGGGTGCGGCTGCGGCCGGCCTCGGACTACGGCGAGTTGCGCCCGACCGTGACCTACGGCAGCAACCACGTGCGCTACGTCGGCGCCGAGTTCGTGATGCGCGTCACCACCGACTGCTCGATCTCGGCCCTGGTCGACGAGGTGCCGTTCGTGCTGCAGCGGCCGCTGTCGTTCGTGCTGAGCGTGGACGAGACCCTGCAGGGCGCGGTGGCCGAGGTGGCGCGGCGCTTCTACGAGGAAACGGCCGACTACTGGGTCGACTGGGTGCGCGACCTGTCGATCCCGTTCGAGTGGCAGGACGAGATCATCCGCGCCGCGCTCACCCTCAAGCTCTCGTCGGTCGACGACACCGGCGCGATCGTCGCCGCCATGACCAGCTCGATTCCGGAGGCCGCCGGCAGCGGGCGCAACTGGGACTACCGCTACTGCTGGCTGCGCGACGCCTACTTCACGGTCAACGCGCTCAACCGGCTCAACGCGACGCGCACCATGGAGCGCTACCTCGGCTACATCATCAACGTCGCGGCGGGCGCCGACGGCGCGCGCCTGCAGCCTGTGTACCGCGTCAACGGCATGGCCGAGATCGACGAGTTCGAGGTGCCGGCGCTGCCGGGCTACCGCGGCATGGGCCCGGTGCGCATCGGCAACCAGGCCTACCGCCAGGTGCAGAACGACGTCTACGGCTCGGCGGTGCTGGCCTCGATGCACGTGTTCTTCGACCGCCGGGTGATGCGCCAGGGCAATCGAGCGCTGTTCACGCAGCTCGAGGTGCTCGGCGACCGCGCGGCGGAAGCTTGGGCGACGCCGGATGCGGGGCTGTGGGAGCTGCGCGGCAGCGAGCACGTGCACACCTTCTCGAGCATCATGTGCTGGGTCGCCTGCGACCGGCTGGCCAAGATCGCGCAGCGCCTGGGGCTGGACGAGCGCGCGCATCACTGGCGCGAGCGCGCCGACCGCATCCACCACGGCATCTGCGAGCAGGCCTGGAACGTCAAGCGCAGGAGCTTCGTCGGCGCCTTCGGCGGCGACGGCCTGGACGCCAGCCTGCTGCTGCTGGCGGAGCTCGGCTTCCTGCGCGCCGACGATCCGCGTTTTCTCGCCACCGTGTCGGCGGTCGAGCGCGAGCTGCGGCGCGGCGACTTCGTGTTCCGCTACTCCGAGCCGGACGACTTCGGCGCGCCCGAGAACGCGTTCGTGGTGTGCAGCTTCTGGTTCGTCGACGCGCTTGCGGCGCTCGGCCGGCGCGAGGAGGCGCGGGCGCTGTTCGAGAACCTGCTCGGCTGCCGCAACCGCCACGGCCTGCTGGCCGAGCACGTCGACCCGGCAACGCGCGAGCTGTGGGGCAATTTCCCCCAGACCTACAGCATGGTGGGCATGATCAACTCCGCCACGCGCCTGAGCCTGCCCTGGGACCAGGCGTTCTGAAGCCCTATGCCGCGTCGAGCGGCTTGAGCTCGGCCTCGAGCGGCGGGGGCAGCGCCACGCTGCGGCGCGCCGCGGGCGCGCCCATGATATCGGCGACCTGCTCGAGCGCGCCGATAACGGCGGCCTGGCGCGCGGCGTCCACCTTCGCGAAGCCGGAAACGAAGCGCTCGTGCAGGAACGGCGGCGCGCCGTCGAGCATGCGCGCGCCCTGCTCGGTGAGGCGCGAGTGCACCACGCGCCGGTCCTCGACGTTGCGGTAGCGCACCACCAGGCCGCGCGCCTCGAGCTTGTCGAGGATGGTGGTGACGGTGGCGGGGCTCAGGCTCGCCGCCGCGGAGAGCTTGCCGGTGGTGACTTCGCCCAGCATGCGGATCGCGCGCAGCACTACCAGCTGCGGCAGCGTGATGCCGAGCGCGCGCTCGAGCTCTTTGGAGTGGCTGTCTACCGCGTGTACGATGCGCCGTATCGCCGACAGCACCCGGGTTTCGGATTCGTTCATGGCGTTAGTTTGACATCAAATTATATGTCCTGTAAACTTATGACTCGAAAATAAAATACAAGTCATTGAATTTATGTGTGGAATTTCAGGCGCAGTGACCTTCGACGGGATGCCGGCCTCGCTTTCGGCGCTGCAGAGCATGAACGACTCGATGGCGCCGCGCGGCCCGGACGGCGAGGGCGTGGTCGCGCGCGGGCGGGTCGCGCTCGGTCACCGGCGGCTCAAGATCATCGACCTGTCGGAACGGGCGGCGCAGCCGATGAGCGATCCGGTGCTCGGCCTGACGCTGGTGTTCAACGGCTGCATCTACAACTACCGCGAGCTGCGGCGCGAGCTCGAGGCGATGGGCTACCGCTTCTTTTCGGAGGGCGACACCGAGGTGGTGCTCAAGGCCTGGCACGCCTGGGGCGCGGGCGCGCCGGAGCGGCTGCAGGGCATGTTCGCCTTCGCGCTGCACGAGCGCGACAGCGGGCGCGTGATCCTGGCGCGCGACCGGCTCGGGATCAAGCCGCTGTACTACGCCGAGAAGCCGCGTGAGCTGCGCTTCGCCTCGAGCCTGCCGGCGCTGCTCGCCGCGGGCGGGCTGGATACCTCGATCGACCCGGTCGCGCTCAACTACTATCTGTCGTTCCACGCCGTGGTTCCCGCGCCGTACACGATCCTCAAGGGCGTGCGCAAGCTTCCGCCCGCGACGCTGCGCGTGATCGAGCCCGACGGGCGCGCCGCGGATCGCGAATACTGGTCGCTGTCTTTCGCGCGCGGCACCGAGGACCAGCTCAGGAGCAGCGCCGAGTGGCGCGAGCAGCTCGCGGCGGCGCTGCGGCGCGCGGTCGAGCGGCGCATGGTGGCCGACGTGCCGGTCGGCGTGCTGCTCTCGGGCGGGGTCGATTCGAGCCTGATCGTCGGCCTGCTGACCGAGGCCGGACAGGTCGGGCTGAACACCTTCTCGATCGGCTTCGAGGCCGCCAACGACGAGTCGGGCGACGAGTTCGTTTACTCGGACCTGGTGGCCGAGCGCTTCGAGACCGAGCACCACAAGATCTTCATCGAGTCGGCGCGCCTGCTCGACGCGCTGCCGGGCACGATCGCGGCGATGTCCGAGCCGATGGTGTCGTACGACAACGTGGGCTTCTACCTGCTCTCGCAGGAGGTCGCAAAGCACGTCAAGGTGGTGCAGAGCGGACAGGGCGCGGACGAGGTGTTCGGCGGTTACCACTGGTATCCGAAGCTGGTCGGCTCGGGCGACCCCGCGGGCGACTACGCTCGCGCCTTCATGGACCGCGACTACGCGCGTTATTGCGAGCAGGTGTCGGCCGAGTACGTCGGCAACGACCACGCGCGCGAACTGGTCGAGGCGCGCATGGCGCAGGACGGCGCGACCGACCCGGTCGACCGCGCGCTGCGCCTGGACACGACCGTGATGCTGATCGACGACCCGGTCAAGCGGGTCGACAACATGACCATGGCCGCGGGCCTGGAGGCGCGCGTGCCGTTCCTGGATCACGAGCTGGTCGAGCTCGCGGCGCGCATTCCGCCCGATCAGAAGCTGCGCGACGGCGGCAAGGGCATCCTGAAGGACGTCGCGCGCCAGGTGATTCCGAGCCAGGTCATCGACCGGCCCAAGGGCTACTTCCCGGTGCCAGCGCTCAAGTATCTCGACGGGCCGTTCCTCGGGCTCGCGCGCGACGCGCTGGGTTCGCGCGCGGCGAAGGAGCGCGGCATCTTCCGCCGCGGCTACCTCGACGCGCTGTTCGCCGACCCGAAGGGGCACATCACGCCGCTGCGCGGCTCCGAGCTGTGGCAGGCGGCATTGCTGGAACTTTGGCTGCAAGCGCAAGGAGCCTGACATGGCCACCCGGACCCAATCCGCGACGCGCGCCCGCAAGAGCCGGAGCAAGGGCGCCTATGCGCACCGCATCCAGCGCCTGCACCGCGACGCGCCCGGGCAGCTGCCGCAGCACAACGCGACGCTCGACTGCGGCTGGGGCAGGCTGCTGTTCGGCCAGACCTTCGACGACCCGGCCAAGCTCGCCGCGGCGCTGCTGGAGGAGGACCTCGAGCGGCGCGACATCGCGGCCTACGTGCGCGACCCGCACGTGGTGCTGGCGGCCGCGCCGCAGGAGCTGTTCCTCGACCCCTCGCATACCTACCGCCTCGACCTGAGCACCTACCGTGCCTCGTCGCGCCGGCCGCGCGGCTTCGTGGTGCGCTGGCTGACCAGCGCGGCGGACGCCGAAGCGGTGAACCGCATTTATCTCTCGCGCAAGATGGTGCCGGTGCGCCCGGACCTGCTGCTCGACAAGCGCGACAGCCGCACCATCGTCTACCTGGTGGCGGAGGACGAGAAGACCGGCGAGGTGATCGGCACGGTGACCGGGGTCGACCACCGGCGCGCCTTCGGCGACCCTGAGGGCGGCGCCTCGCTGTGGTGCCTCGCGGTGCACCCGCAGGCGGTGCATTCCGCGGTGGGCGAGACGCTGGTGCGTCGGCTGGCGGAGTATTTCCAGGCGCGCGGCGCGGCGCACATGGACCTCTCGGTGATGCACGACAACCGGCAGGCGATCGAGCTGTACGAGAAGCTCGGCTTCGTGCGCGTGCCCGAGTTCAGCGTCAAGCACAAGAACCCGATCAACGAGAAGCTGTTCGTCGGTGCGCCGCCCGAATCGCAGCTCAATCCCTATGCCCGCATCATCGTCGACGAGGCGCGCCGGCGCGGCATCGCGGTCGAGGTGATCGACGCCGAGGGCGGGTTCTTCCGCCTTACCTCGGGCGGACGCACGGTGCGCTGCCGCGAAAGCCTGTCGGAGCTCACCAGCGGGGTCGCGGTCAGCATCTGCGACGACAAGGCGGTGACTCGCCGCATGGTGCAGCGCGCCGGGGTGCGGGTGCCCGAGCAGATCGAGTTCGGTTCGCGCGAGCAGCTGGCCGAGTTCCTCACCCGCCACCGCCAGGTGGTGGTCAAGCCGGCGCGCGGCGAGCAGGGCCGCGGCGTCTCGGTCGGGCTGGAGGACCTCGAGCAGGCGATGGCCGCGGTGGAGCAGGCGCGGGAGAGCTCGACGCGCGTGCTCATCGAGCAGTGCGTGCAGGGCGAGGACCTGCGCCTGGTGGTGATCGACTTCAAGCTCGTGGCCGCGGCGCTGCGCCGGCCGGCACGCGTCATCGGCGACGGCCGCAGCAGCGTGCGCGAGCTGATCGCGTCGCAGAGCCGGCGCCGCTCGGCGGCCACCGGCGGCGAGTCGAAGATCCCGCTCGACGCCGAGACCGCGCGCTGCGTGGCGCGCGCCGGCTACGCGCTCGACGACGTGCCGCCGCAGGGCGCCGAGTTCGCGGTGCGCCGCACCGCCAACCTGCACACCGGGGGCACGATTCACGACGTCACCGACGAGGTGCATCCGACGCTGGTCTCGGCCGCGGTCAAGGCCGCGCGCGCGATCGACATTCCGGTCACCGGGATCGACTTCATCGTGCGCTCGCCGCGCGCGGCGCATTATGCTTTCATCGAGGCCAACGAGCGGCCCGGCCTGGCCAACCACGAGCCGCAGCCGACCGCCGAACGCTTCATCGACCTGCTGTTCCCGCTCTCGCTGCCGGCCGCCGCGCGCCAGGCGAGCGCCTGAAAGGAGCTACCGCGCACATGGCACGCCTCAGCATTGACGTCGACTACCTGGCCCAGATCCTGCGCCGCCTGCTCGACACGCCGAGCCCCTCGGGCTACACCGACGCGGTCGCGCGCCTCGCCTGCGAGGAGCTCGCCAGGCTGGGCGTCGAGTACGAGATGACGCGCCGCGGTGCGATCCGCGCGCGGCTGCCCGGGCAGGAATCGAAGCCGGCGCGCGCACTTATCGCGCACCTCGACACGCTCGGCGCGCAGGTCAAGAGCCTGAAGCCGGACGGCCGCCTCGAGCTGGCGCCGATCGGGCACTGGTCGTCGCGCTTCGCCGAAGGCGCGCGCTGCACCCTGTTTACCGACGCGGGCGCCTATCGCGGCACCATCCTGCCGCTCAAGGCCTCGGGCCACGTCTACAACGAGCAGGTCGACACCCAGCCGACGGACTGGGAGCACGTCGAGCTGCGCGTCGACGCGCTCGGGCGCCACGTTGGCGACCTGATGCGGCTAGGCGTCGCGGTCGGCGACATCGTCTCGATCGACCCCCAGCCCGAGTTCCTCGAGAACGGCTTCATCGTCAGCCGCCACCTGGACGACAAGGCGGGCTGCGCGGTGATGTTCGCGGCGCTCAAGGCGCTCAAGGCATCGGGCCGGAAGCCGGCGGTGGACACCTTCTTCCTGTTTTCGATCTCCGAGGAGGTCGGCGTGGGCGCCTCGTCCCTGCTGACGCACGACGTCGCTTCCATGATCACGATCGACAACGGCACCTCCGCGCCCGGCCAGAACAGCTCCGAGTTCGGCGTCACGATCGCGATGGCGGACATGACCGGGCCGTTCGACTACCACCTGACGCGCAAGCTGATCCGCCTGTGCCGCGAGAACGACATCACCTACCAGCGCGATCTGTTCCGCTATTACCGTTCGGACTGCGCCTCGGCGATCGAGGCGGGCGACGACGTGCGCACCGCGCTCATCACCTTCGGCCTGGACGCCTCGCACGGCTACGAGCGCATCCACATGCACGCCCTGCGCTCGCTCGCCGAGCTGGTGAGCGCCTACGCCAGCAGCTCGATCGAGATTCCGCGCGACAAGGAGGACACCGGCACGCTGAAGGGCTTCACCGAGCAGCCGCTCGAGGAGGCTTCCGAGACGATGGTGACGCCGGCCGGCCCGCGCCCGCGCCCGCGCGACGCCTGAGCGCCGCGCGATGCGGGGAGAGCGCGAGCTCACGGCGCGCGCGCTGCTGAGCGGGGTGCTGCTCGGCGCGCTGCTCACGCCCTGCAACGTCTACTCCGGGCTCAAGATCGGCTGGTCGTTCAACATGTCGATCGTCGCGCTGCTGCTCAGCCTGGGTGGCTGGCGCATCGCCGAGCGCGCCGCGGGCGCCGTGCGCTGGTCGCAGAAGGAAGGCAATATCGCCCAGACCGCGGCCTCCTCGGCCGCGTCGATCATCTCCGGCGGCCTGGTGGCGCCGATCCCGGCCTATACCCTGATCACCGGCGAACGCCTCGGCGCGCTTGCGATGACGGCCTGGGTGTTCGCGGTCAGCTTCCTCGGCATCTGGGTGGCCTGGGCGCTGCGCCCGTCGCTGATAGAGGATTCGCCGCTGCGATTTCCCGCCGGCGTCGCGACGCTCGAAACCATGCGCGACGTCTTCGGCCGCGGCCGCGAGGCGCTCGCCCGCGTCGCGGTGCTGCTCGGTGCGGCGCTCGCCGCGGGGCTGCTGAAATGGGCCCAGACCTTCGCCCGCATTCTCGGCGAGTGGTCGCCCTCGGCGCTGGCGGCGAAGTACAGCTTCACGCTCTCGCCCTCGCCGCTGCTGATCGGCTTCGGCGCCATCGTCGGCCTGCGCGTGGGCGCGTCGCTGCTGGCCGGCGCGCTGCTCGCCTGGGGCGGCCTCGGCCCGTGGCTGATCGCGAGCGGCCGCGTGAGCGCCGCGGGCGCGGGCGGCTCGCTGTTCGAGCCGCTGGTGGCGTGGCTGTTGTGGCCGGGCGTGAGCCTGATGGTGTGCGCGACGCTCACCGGACTGGCCCTTCGCTTCGCGCCCGGCGCTGCGCGGCGCGACGGAATGCGGCGCGTGCGCCTGCCCAAGGCCTCGGCGCCCGCGCTGCTCGCCTTCGCGCTCGCCTGCGCGCTCACCGTGGCGCTGCAGGTGGAGCTGTTCGGAATTTCGCTGGCGCTGGCGCTGCTCGCGATCCCGCTCGCGCTGCTGCTCGCGGTGGTCGCGGCGCGCGTGGTGGGCGAGACCGGGATTCCGCCCATCGGCGCGATCGGCAAGGTCTCGCAGCTCGGTTTCGGCATCGTCGCGCCGGGCCAGGCGGTGACCAACCTGATGGCGGCCAACGTCGCGGGCGGCGCCGCCGGCCAGTGCGCCGACCTGCTGAACGACTTCAAGGCCGGCCACGGCATCGGCGCCTCGCCCGCGAGGCAGGCGATCGCGCAATGCTTCGGCGTGCTCACCGGCAGCGCGGTAGGAGTCGCGGTCTACCTGGCACTGATCCCCGACCCGTCGTCGATGCTGCTCACCGAGCAGTGGCCGGCGCCCGCGGTCGCGGTGTGGAAGGCGGTGGCCGAGGCGCTGGCGCAGGGCCTGGGCTCGGTGCCCGCGAGCGCGCGCGCCGCGATGCTGGCCGCGGCGGTCGCCGGCGTGATTCTCGGCGCGCTCGAGAGCCGCCCGAGCCCGGCTCGCTGGCTGCCGAGCGCGGCCTCGCTCGGGCTCGCGTTCGTCATCCCGGCCTCGGTCTCGCTCATGATCTTCGCCGGCGCGCTGCTGGCGTGGCTCGTCGCCGCGCTCAAGCCCGCGCTCGCCGAACGCTTCACGCTCGCCGCCGCAGCTGGCATGATCACCGGCGAGAGCCTGGTGGGCGTCGCCGCGGCGATCATGGGCCTGGCCGGCGCCTAGTCAACCTAGAGGAGTGCATCGTTTTGGAACAGATCAACATTCGGTTCACCTTGTTTTCCGCCTTTTACTCGCCGCTCATCTCGACCATGTCGGGCGGGTTCCTCGAGGCGGAGGGCCTCGACCCGCAGTGGTCGGTCTCGCCGCCGGGCATGTCGGCGATCGAGGCGCTCAAGGACGGTTCGGCGCACGTCGCGCAGTCGGCGCTGAGCCAGGGCTTCGGCCCGCTCGACAGGGGCGAGACGCCGCCCGCGGTGCATTTCGCGCAGATCAACGAGATGGACGGTTTTTTCCTCACCGGGCGCGAGGCGGACCCGGATTTCGCGTGGAAGAAGCTCGAAGGCGCCGAGGTGGTGATGTTCAAGGCCGGCCAGCCGCTGGCGATGTTCAAGTACGCCTGCCACAAGGCGGGGATCGACTTCGACAAGATCAAGCCGATCTGCCCCGGCGGCGCGGCGGACATCGACGCGGCGTTCCGCGCCGGGCAGGGACGCTACGTGCAGCAGCAGGGCCCGTTCCCGCAGCAGCTCGCCGCCGACGGCGTCGGGCACATCGTGGCCCAGGTCGGCAGGCAGATCGGGCCGTGCGGGTTTTCCAGCCTCGCGGCGACGCGCGAATGGCTGGCGAGCGACATGGCGCAGGCCTTCATGCGCGCCTACCGCAAGACGCGGCGCTACATGAACGAGACCTCGGCGGCCGAGATCGCGAAGGCGGAGAAGCCGTTCTTCCCCAAGATCGACGAGAAAGTGCTCGCCGACTGCATCGGCACCTACCAGCAGCTCGGCTGCTGGACGCCGCACGTCGAGATCACGCGTGCGGCCTACGAGAAGACGCTCGACGTGTTCGAGTACAACGGCCTGCTCAAGCAGCGCCATCCCTACGACAAGGTCTGCGCCGCGCCGCCGACCGGCAAATGACGCGTCCCTCGGCCGCGCCGTATTCGCTGCCGTCGGTCGATCTCGTGCTGCGGCAAGACGCGACGGAGGGTCTCGTCGCGCAGCACGGCCGCGCGGCGGTGACCGACGCGGTCCGCGGCGTGCTCGCGGAGTTGCGCGCTGCCCGCGCCGCCGATCCCGGCGGGCCCGAGGCGATCGCGGCGCGCGCGGCCGAGCGCCTCGAACGGGATTCGCAGCCGTCGCTGCGGCCGGTGTTCAACCTGACCGGCACAGTGCTGCACACCAACCTCGGCCGCGCGCAGCTGCCCGAGGAGGCGATCGACGCGATGTCGCTCGCCGCGCGCAACCCCGTGAGCCTGGAATACGACCTCGAGAGCGGCAAGCGCGGCGAGCGCGACGCACACGTCGAGCAGATTCTGTGCCGCCTGACCGGCGCCCAGGCCGCCACGGTGGTGAACAACAACGCCGCCGCGCTGCTGCTCGTTCTCGCCACCCTGGCGGCGCGGCGCGAAGTCCCCGTCTCGCGCGGCGAGCTGATCGAGATCGGCGGCTCTTTCCGCCTGCCCGAGCTGATGGCGCGCTCGGGCTGCCGCTTGCGCGAAGTCGGCACCACCAACCGCACCCATCTTGCGGACTACGCCGAGGCCGTGGGGGCGAAGACCGGCCTGGTGCTGAAGGCGCACGCGAGCAACTACTCGATCGAGGGGTTCACCGCGGCGGTGGCGGAAGCCGAGCTCGCCGCACTGTGCCGCGAGCGCGCGCTGCCGTTCGTGGTCGACCTCGGCAGCGGCACGCTGGCCGACCTGCGCCGCTTCGGCTTGCCGTACGAGCCCACGGCGCAGGACTCGCTCGCGCAGGGCGCCGACCTGGTCACCTTCAGCGGCGACAAGCTGCTGGGCGGCCCGCAGGCTGGCATCATCGTCGGGCGCGCGGATCTGATCGCGCGCATCCGGCGCAGTCCGCTGCGGCGCGCGCTGCGGGTGGACAAACTGACCCTTGCCGCGCTCGGCGCAGTGCTGCGCCTCTACCTCGACCCCGATCGCCTGGCCGAGCGCGTGCCGACGGTGCGCATGCTGGCGCGGCCGGCGGGCGAGATCCGCGCCATGGCCGGGCGCCTGCGCCCGCTCGTCGCTGCCCGCCTGGCGGGCAAGGCGACGGTCGAGGTCGTCGACTGCGAAAGCCAGGTCGGAAGCGGAGCGCTACCCTCGCAGCGCGTCGCCAGCGCGGGGCTTGCCCTGCGTCCCGGCGGCGCTTCGATCGCCGCCGCGTTACGGCGGCTTCCCGTTCCTGTGCTCGGCCGCATCCACCAGGGCGCGCTCATTCTTGACCTGCGCTGCCTGCTGGACGAAGAGGCCTTCGCCGCGCAGCTCGAGCGCCTGTGATCGTCGCCACTGCCGGCCACGTCGATCACGGCAAGACCAGCCTGGTCAAGGCGCTGACCGGCGTCGACGCCGACCGCCTTCCGGACGAGAAAAGGCGCGGCATGACGATCGACCTCGGATTCGCCTACCTGCCACTTGCCTCCGGCGTGATCGGGTTCGTCGACGTTCCCGGGCATGAGCGATTCGTCCACAACATGCTGTGCGGCGTCCCCGGAATCGACTTTGCGCTGCTGGTGGTCGCGGCCGACGACGGCCCCATGCCGCAGACCCGCGAGCACCTGGCGATTCTCGATCTGCTCGGCGTCTCGCGCGGCGCGGTGGCGCTGACCAAGACCGACCGCGTCCCGCCGCAGCGCGTGACCGAGGTCGCCGCCGAGATCGATGCGATGCTGGCGACGACGTCGCTCGCAGGCGCGCCCGTGTTTCCTCTCTCGAGCGCGACCGGCGAGGGCGTGCAGGCGCTGAAGGATCGGCTCGAGCATGCGGCACGCGAAACGGACCTGCGCGACGCGCGCGGCAATTTCCGCATGAGCGTCGACCGCTGCTTCACCATTGCCGGCGCGGGCCTGGTCGTCACGGGCACCGCGATAAGCGGGCAGATCGCGCTCGGCGGCGAGGTGCGCGCGCTGCTCGCCGGCGCACGCGCGCGGGTGCGCTCAATCCACGCGCAGCACGCGCCGGCGCAAAGCGGCCGCGCCGGACAGCGCCTGGCGCTCAACCTGGCCGGGATCGAAGGCAGGAAACCGGTCGCGCGCGGCGACTGGATCGTGCAGGGCGAGCTGCCGCCGCCCGCGCGCCGCATCGATGCCCGTCTGCGCGCGGTGGGTCCGCAGCCGCTCGCCCATTGGACCCCGGTGCACGTGCACCTCGGCGCGGCGAACGTGCTCGGCCGCGTCGCGCTGCTCGAAGGCGCTGCCATCGCGCCCGGCGAATCGGCTCGCGTGCAGCTCGTTCTCGAGCAGCCGATCGGCGCGCTGCACGGCGACGGCTTCATTGTGCGCGACCAGTCTTCCCGCCGCACGCTCGGCGGCGGCGCGGTAATCGATGTTTTTCCTCCAGCGCGCGGACGCGCGAAGCCGGAGCGGCTCGCCTGGCTCGAGGCGATGGAGCTCGGCGACGACGCGGCGGCGTTGCGCGCGCTGCTTGCCTTGTCCCCGGCGGGGGTCGATCTGGCGCGTTTCGCGGCCAATCGCAATCTGGCGGGAGAAGACGTATTTGCCCGCGTACCGATGAAGCACGTCGCCGGTCTGGGCTTCGCGCCGCCGGCCTGGAGCGCGCTCAAGGCAAGCGCGCTCCAAGCGCTCGCCGCCTGGCACGCGCGCGCGCCCGATTCGGTCGGCCTGCTGGAGGAGCGGATCGTAGAATCCCCGCGGCTGCCGCGCGCAGCGCTGGACGCGCTGCTCAAGGAGCTCGCCGCCGAGCGTGCGATCGTGCGCCAAGGCCTCGGCGTGCGCCTCGCGAGTCACCAGGCGCGGCTCAGCGGCGCCGACGCCGCGCTGTGGGACAGAGTGCTGCCGCTGCTGGAAAAAACCGAGCTGCGCCCGCCCACGCTCGCGGAGCTTGCCGCCTCGCTCAAGACCGACCCCGGGAAGCTCGAGCCCGCCCTGTCGCGCGTGGCGCGCCAGGGGCTGCTGGTGCGCGTCTCGAAGACCCGCTTTTTCCTCCCGGCCGGCGTGCGGCGGCTGGAGGAAATTGCGCGAGCCGCAGCCGGGCCTGGCGGCGCCGTCACCGCTTCCGAGTTCCGCGACCGCTCCGGCATCGGGCGCAATACGGCGATCGAGGTGCTCGAGCACTTCGACCGGATAAAATTCACCCGGCGCGTGGGCGACACCCACGTGCTCGTGAGCAAGACAACCGGAAGAGAATCGCACCCCGGTGGGGCGCCCGGACTTCAAATCCGGTGAGGGGCGTCAGACGTCCCTGGTGGGTTCGACTCCCACTCTTTTCCGCCACGCAAAGCCTGCCATAATCGGCCCTGGAGGATTCTGCGATGGCCGACAAGCTCAATACCGGCGACAGCTTTCCGAAGCTGACGCTCGATCTGGTCGACGGCGGCAAGCTCGAGCTGCCTGCCGGCCTCGACGCCCGCTACAAGGTGATCCTGTTCTATCGCGGACACTGGTGACCCTACTGTCGCCGGCAGTTGGCCGGCTTCGAGAAGCTCAAACCGGAGCTCGACGCGCTCGGGGTGAAGATCGTCGCGGCGAGCGTCGATCCGCTGGACAAGGCGAGGGAAGTCGCGGCCGAGCTGTCGTTTCCCGTGGCCTACGGCGTCACGCGCGCGATGGCGGACCAGCTCGGCGCCTGGTGGGAGGATCGGCGCGCGATCATCCAGCCCTCCGAGTTCGTCGTCGCAGCTGACGGCAAGCTGCGGTCGTCGACCTACAGCTCGGGACCCATCGGCCGCGTCGAGGCGGGCGATGTGGTAAAACTGGTTACCTTCTACGACAAGCAGGCAGCCAAGAAAGATTAGGCCCATGACCCAAGAACCTCTGGTACTGGAAGTATTCTCCGACTACGTTTGACCCTGGTGCTATCTCAGTACCGTGCGTATTGAGCGGCTCAGGCGCGAACATGGCGTGCGCATCAAATGGGTGCATTTCCCGCTTCACCCCGACACGCCCCCGGAAGGCCGCAGCCTCGCGGACCTGTTCGCCGGGCGCGGCTACGACATCGCGCAGATGCAGGCCCAGATGCGCGCGCGCATGCAGGCCGAGGGCCTGGCCTACGGCGATCGCACGATGACCTACAACAGCCGGCTGGCGCAGGAGCTCGGCACCTGGGCCGACACCCAGCCGGGGGGCGAAGCGATCCACGACGCGCTGTTCCGCGCCTACTTCGTCGACGCGCGCGACATCGGCGACCCGGAGGTCCTGGTCGAGATCGCGGCAGCGGTCGGCCTGCCCGCCGACCAGGCGCGTGAAGTGATCGAGAAACGAACCCACCGCGCGGCGGTCGACGCCGACTGGAAGCTGTCGCACCAGTACGGCGTCACCGGCGTGCCGACTTTCGTCATCGGCAACCAGGGCGTGGTCGGCGCCCAGCCCTACGAGACTCTCGAGCAGCTGGTGAAGCAAGCGCGCGGCTGACTTGCCGCGCAGGCGCTCATCCGAGCGCGCGGCGAACGGTCCACAGCAGCGCGTTCCAGCCGAAAGAGGTGGCGAGGCCGAGCAGCAGCGCCCACCAGACCCCGAACGGTATGGCGAGGTGCACCACCGCGAAGGCGAGCCCGAGGCCCAGCAACGGTGCCTGGGCGTTGGCCAGCACGCTCGCGGTCGCCGGCCCGCCGATGCGCGGCTGCAGGATGACGACGAAGCTGCCCATCGCGACCGGCAGCAGCGCGAACACGCCGGTTAGCAGAGGGCCGATGCGGCTGCTCGCGGCGGTGACCAGCGTCACCACCAGCCCGACCGTCGCCGCGCGCGCGAGCAGGTCGTAGCGCCCGTGCCGCGCGCCCCCGCCGAGGGCGGCCGGCCTGCGGTAGCGCCGGCTGGCGGGAATCGTCAGCGCGTACACCACGAGATTGAGCGCGACCGCGCTGCCGAGGGTCCAACTCGCGGCCCGGATCGCGGCCACGCCGAGCGCCCACAGCGCGAGCGCGCCGCCGAGGCTCGCGCCGAGCCCGCGGCGCTGCGCCAGCACGGCGTAGGCGAGCGCGAACAGCGCCACCGCGGCGTTGGAAGCGACGCTGCCGATCGTACTGGCGGCGATGAAGGCCGGCGGATGCTCGAGGGCGAGGATCACGTATGCGGCCCCGGCCGATGTCGGCAGCGCTGCCACCAGCGCGCCGAGAAACGGGCCGCTGCGTTCGACCACGTAGGAGGCCGCGACCACCACGATCCCGGTCGCGCACAGCTTGAGCGCGAACGCGCCCCAGAAAAAGAGCGGCGTCGCGGCCACTTCAGACCAGGCCGTCGAACAGCTGCACTTGCACCAGCTCGCCGGCTTCGACCCGGCCGCGCTCGTGCTCGAGCACGATGAAGCAGTTCGCCTCCGACATCGAGCGCAGCACGCCCGAGCCCTGCTGGCCGGTGGTCCTGACCTGCCACGCGCCGCCTGCGCGGAAAAGAACGCCGCGCTGATACTCGGTTCTGCCGGCGACCTTTCGGATGGGATGCGAGGCGGCCACCTGCAGCAGGGGGACGGTGAAATCGTCGGTTCGTCCCGAAAGGTAGAGCAGCGCGTCGCGCACGAACTGATAGAACGTCACCATCACCGCCACGGGATTGCCGGGCAGGCCGAAAAGGGCGGCCGCATTTCCCCCGGATACGATGCGGCCGAAGGCCATCGGCCGCCCGGGCCGCATGGCGATGGTCCAGAACAGCACTTCGCCCAGCTTGGCCATCATCTGCTTGGTGTAGTCGGCTTCGCCCACCGAGACGCCGCCCGAGGTGACGATCGCGTCGGCGTTCGCCGCCGCGCTGGCGAACGCGGCCTCGAGCAGGACGGGGTCGTCGCGCACCACGCCAAGGTCGAGGATCTCGACCCCGAGGCGCGAGAGCATGCCGTGCAGGGTGTAGCGGTTCGAGTCGTAGACTTGGCTCTCGGCAAGCGGCGCGCCGATCGAGGCCAACTCGTCGCCGGTGGAGAAGAACGCGACCCGCAGCCGGCGCCGCACGCTCACCTCGGCGATGCCGAGCGAGGCGATCAGCCCGAGGTCGGCGGGCGCGAGCGCACGGCCGGGCGCGAGCACCGCGACGCCGCGCTTGAGGTCCTCGCCCGCCGCGCGCGTGTTCTGGCCGCGCTTCTGCCCCGGCGGCACGACGACCGCGCCGTCCTCGACGCGCGCCACCTCCTGGATCACCACCGTGTCGGCGCCGGCCGGCATGACCGCGCCGGTCGTCACCCGCACGCACTCGCCCGCGCCGAGCTCGCCCCTGAACGGGCGCCCGGCGAGCGCGGCGCCGATCTCCTTCAGCCGCGATTCGCCCTCCGCGCGCAGGTCCGCGGCGCGCACCGCGTAGCCGTCCATCGCCGAATTGTCGTGCGCGGGAACGTCGAAGGCGGGGACGATCTCCTGCTCGAGCACGCGCCCCAGCGCGCTGCGCGTGGCGACCCGCTCGCGGCCCGCGACCGGCGCGAGGCAGGCGCGGATCGCCTCGCGCGCCTTGTCGACGCGCAGCGCCTTGGGGTCGTAGCCGTCGAGACAGCTTACGACATCGCTGATTTTGTTCATGCGGGAATGATGGGCGTGCGCCGTTGTCTGCATATAAGGATACATCGAGTGCGCGCATGCTAAGATTTCCCATGCTTCGACGCTGCGGCGCTTTGTGCGCCGCATTTCTGTTTGGCGTCGGCTGCACGCTCGCCTCGTTCCAGGCGGCGGCTTTTTCCTATGCGGTCGAGCTGGACGTCCCGGAGGCTTACCGGGCGATGCTGCGCGACAATCTCGAGATCGAGCGCTGGCGGGACAACCCGCGCATGGACGGCCCGCAACTGCAGCGGCTGGCCGCGCGTACGCGCGGCCAGGTGGTCACGCTGATGGAGAGCGAGGGCTTCTACGCCCCGAGCGTCGAGGTGTCGCTCGAGCGCGACAAGGCCGAGCCCACCGTGCGGATCCGGGTCGAGCCCGGCGCGCCGGTGCGGGTCGGCAAGGTTACGCTCGAGTTCCGCGGCGCGATCGCCGCCCGGCCCGCGGGCGAGAAGCCGTCGCCGCAGGCTTTGCGCGAGCGCTGGCCGCTCAAGTCCGGCGCGGTGTTCCGCCAGGGCGCCTGGGAAGACGCCAAGCGCGCGACGCTGCGCGCGTTGCTGGTCGAACGCTACCCGGCGGCGCGCATCGTCACCAGCCGCGCCAGCGTGGATCCGCAGGCGCTGCGCGCCGATCTCGAGCTGGTGCTCGACAGCGGGCCGCCGTACCGCTTCGGTGCGACGGAGATCCACGGCCTCAAGCGCTATCCGGCGAGCATTGTTCGCAACCTGAACCCGATCAAGCTCGGCGCGGACTATAGTCAGTCGGCGCTGTTCGAGCTCCAGGCGCGGCTGCAGAACAGCGGTTACTTCGACCGCGTCTCGGTCGAGGCGGCGACCGCGAATGCGCCGCCCGGGGCGGTCCCGGTGGTGGTCACGCTGGTGGAGGCCAAGCGCAAGCGCGTCGGCCTTGGCGCCGGGGTGAGCAGCGACACCGGCATGCGCGGCCAGATCGAGTACCAGGACAACAACATCGCCGGGCGCGGGCTGCGGCTGCTCACCGCGCTCAAGCTCGACAAGACAGCGCAAAGCGCGAGCGTCACGCTCTCGCCGCCGGTGCGCCCGGACGGCGCGCGCGACAGCATCGGCGCAAGCCTGACCAAGAGCGACCTGCAGGGCGAGAAGACGCGCACCTTCGCGCTCGACGGCAAGCGCACCCGGATGGTCGGCAGCATCGAGCGCAGCGCCGGGCTGCAGTACCAGGTGGAGACGCGCCAGGTCGCCGGCGTGCCGACCGACGACAACCAGGCGCTGGTGCCGTATTACGCCTGGACCCTGAGAAAAGTGGACTCGCTGCTGGCGCCGCAGCGGGGCTACGTGCTGAACCTGCAGCTCGGCGCCGCGGCGCAGCACGTGCTTTCCGACCGCAGCTTCGCGCGCGCCTACGCCAAGTGGACCGGCTTCTACCCGATCGGGACGCGCGCGACGCTCATCCTGCGCGCCGAGGCCGGCGCGGTGCTCGCCGGCGGGCGCGACGGGATTCCGTCGAGCTACCTGTTCCGCACCGGCGGCGACCAGTCGGTGCGCGGCTACGCCTACCAGAGCCTGGGCGTAGCCGAAGGCAGCGCCGTGGTCGGCGGCCGGCTGCTCGGTGTCGCCAGCGCCGAGCTGGTGCGCTGGCTGACGCCGACCTGGGGCGCGGCAGTGTTCTACGACGTCGGCGACGCCGCCGACACGCGGCAGAGTTTCAGCGCCAGGGAAGGCACCGGCGTCGGCGCGCGCTGGCGCAGCCCGGTCGGACCGGTCAACCTGGACCTCGCTTACGGCCGCCAGACCGACGCCTACCGGGTTCACTTCTCGCTCGGTTTCGCCTTCTGATGCCGCTGCTGCGAAAGCTTCTGGGCGCCGTCGTGCTCGCGGCGCTGGCGGGCGCCGCCCTGCTGTGGCTCGCCGGGCGCGAAGCATCGCTGCAATGGCTGGCGGCGCAAGCGGTCGCGCGCAGCGCCGGCAAGCTCGAGCTGTCGGGCGCGCGCGGCTCGATCTACGGACCGCTGCGCTTCGCGCGCATCGCGTACGACGATGGCGGACAGCGCATCGAGGCGGACAAGGTGTCGCTCGACTGGTTGCCGCTGGCGCTGCTTTCCGGCCGCGTCGCCGTCTCCGGGCTCGAGATCAGTACCCTGCGCGTCACGCTGCCGGTGCAGAGCGGCGCTCCCGCGCGGCTGCCTGCGGACCTCGGCCTGCCGCTCGAGCTGTCGCTGGCGCGCCTGTGGGTCGATCAGTTCGTGCTGCGCACGGGCGCTCGCAGCGAGACGCTGCGCGGCATCGAACTCAGCGCGCGCCTCGCGCCCGGTGGCGCGCTTCGTGTCGACTTGAAGCATGCGCAAACGCCATGGGGCGGGCTCGCCGCGCAGGCCTCGGGAACGCTGCGCCAGATCGACCTCTCGGCCGAAGGCAAGCGCGGTGCGCTTAGTGCACGGCTGCGGGCCCGAATCGCGCCGTTCCGGACCAAGGGCGGCTACTCGGGCAGCATCGCGCTCGAGAACGCGGACGCCGGCGGGATCGATGCCGGCAAGATCCCGGCCAGGTCGCTTGCGTTCGAGTTCGCGGGCGATCCGGACGATCTGGCGCTCAGCCGCGTGCGCATCGACTTCGGCGCGGCAGGGGGGCTCGAGGGCGACGGCGCGCTGCGCGACGGCAAGCTCAGCTTGGCGCTCGACGCACGCAATTTCGACCTGCACGGCATCGACCGCAGGCTGCGCGCGACGCGCATCCACGGCGAGTTGCGGCTCGAGCTGCCGCTCGCAGGCGGGCGACTTGTACTGAAGCAGGTTCGGCTTCAGGAAGGCGCGGCCCGGCTCGAGCTCGCAGGCGAGCTCGGGCTGGACGCGCCGCGCGCCTACCGGATCGAGGGCAGCGTGGCGAAGATCGACCTGGCGTACTTCGGTCCCTATCCGCAGAGCGACCTCAATGCCCGCTTCCGCCTCTCGGGGCGGCTGCTGCCGGTCCCGGGCGGCGAACTCGAGCTCGATCTGCACCATAGCGCGCTCGGCGGCGAGCCTTTGTCCGGGCGGGCGAAGGCGACGCTTGCGCCCGGGCGCGTGCGCGACGCCGAGCTGCAGCTGCGCTCGGGCGGCAACCGGCTCGAGCTGCGCGGGGCCTACGGTGCGCCCGGCGACCGAATCGACTGGACGCTGGCGGCGCCGCGGCTGGACCGCATCGGCGAAGGCTTCGGCGGCAGCGCGACGGGAAGCGGAACGCTGCAGGGTACTGCGGCCGCGCCGGAGGCGCGTTTTCGCCTGCGTGCGGAGGCGCTGCGCCTGCCCGGCGGCCAGCGCCTGTCGAGCCTAGTGCTCGAGGGGGATCTGGCAAAGGGGCTGCAGGGTGCGCTGTCGCTCCACGCCAAGCTGCACGGCTTTCGCTCGGGACGCCTGTCGCTCGAGCGGGCGGAGCTGAGCGCGCGCGGCACGCTGCGCCGCCACGCGTTGCGGCTGCACGCGGCCGGCGCCGGCGTCGAGCTCGACGCCGCGGCCGACGGCGGCTGGCAGGCCGGCAAGGACTGGACGGGAAGGCTGACGCGGCTCGACGCTCGCGGTGCGCTCGTGGCGCAGCTCGTCGCGCCGGCGGCGGTCACGGTCGGCGGCGACGGCTTCTCGCTCGAGGGGCTGGCGCTGCGGGCGGGCGGGGCGCGCGTGCAGCTCGACGCGCTGAGCCGCCGCGGCGCCCGGATTGCCAGCCGCGGCGCGGCCCAGGGCGTCACGCTCGAGCTGCTGCGGCATGTGGTGGCGCTGCCCGCTGCGCTGCGCTCGACGCTCACGCTCTCGGCCGAGTGGGACCTGTCGGGCGTTGCCGGCGCGCCGGCGACCTGGAGCGGGCGGGCGGAACTGAAGCGCGAAGCGGGCGACGTTACGCTGCAAGGCGACGTTCCGCTCGCGCTCGGCATCGAGCGCCTCGAGTTGAGCGCCCGCGTCGGAGGCGGGCGGATCACGGCCAGCGCCCAAGCGCGCGGCGAGCGCCTCGGCATGCTGCAGGCACGGGCCGCGCTCGGCCTGGTGTCGGAAGACCTGC
>Ga0315540_10000120_pt1 | contig 40478 bp, 39 predicted proteins | sample SalMarSW160110MG_FD_203677 | JGI IMG/M metagenome (GOLD analysis project Ga0315540, IMG submission 203677) | Salt marsh sediment microbial communities from the Plum Island Ecosystem LTER, Massachusetts, United States - Salt Marsh Sediment SW1601-10 ...
GCGTGTGCACGCGCGCGCCGCGCCCGATCGCGGCCCGCGCCAGCTCGCGGCAATAGGCCAGCGCGTTGAGCTTGCCGCCGCTCGCGTTTTGCCAGCCGCCGTGCCAGAAAGCCGATCCGGTCACGCGTTCGACGCCCGCCCGGTCGAGCACCTCGACCGGGGCGCCGCGCCGGCCCCAGGCCGCGGCGCGCGCCTCGGCCAACCGCATGCGCCCGGGCGTATGCGCCGGCTGCACCCAGCCGTTCTGCACCGCTTCGCAACGCATACCGTGGCGGCGAATCAGCTCGAAGCTCGTCTGCGCGGAGTCGCACACCAGCTGCACAAAGCGCTCTCCGACGCGCGCCGCAAGCTCGTCGGGATCCATTCGCGACAGCGTCGGGATCACCTGACCGTTGTTGCGCCCGGAGGCACCGTGGCCGATCTCGCCAGCCTCCAGCACCGCGACCCGCGCGCCGCCCTCGGCCAGCGCGAGCGCGCAGGAAAGGCCCGTATAGCCCGCTCCGATCACCGCGACGTCCGCGCGCTGCTCGCCCTCAAGCGCACCGGTGGGCGGCGCTGGCGGCGCCGTGGCATGCCACAGCGAAGTGCGAAACCCGTCGTCGTCCACCATGTTGTAGAGTTTAGGCTCGATGTCCGAGTTGATCGAATTCGCACCCGGCGGCTACGCGTTTCTCAAGGGCGTGTACCCCTACTCCCAGGGCGTGCTCGCGCGGCCGGGATTCGCGCTCGAGCGCGCGCGCTTCGCACGCCCGCTGCCCCTGGCGCAGGGCTTCGCGGCGATCGTGTCGCACCTCGCGGCGCGCGGCCGGCCGCGCACGGCGCTGTGCGCCGCCGAGCTGCGCTCGCCGCGGCCCTTCAGCTTCGGCAGCTTCGGCGAGTTCAACCGGGGCTACGTCGCGGTGCTCGAGCAATGGGGAATCTTCCGCGAAGGCATCAATCCGGTCGCGCGCTCCAACGTCGCGCCCGAGATCGAACCGCCCACCGAGCCGTCGTTCTACGCGTTCTGCTACACGGTCCCTGCCGAAGCCGCCGGGCCGAGCTTCGTGGTCGCCGGCAGCGGCGAGTGGCCCGAGGGCGGGCGCTTTCCCGAGGACATCGTGGCGCGCGGCGACGTCTCGCCCGAGGGGCTGCGCGCCAAGGCGCGCTGGGTGCTCGACATGATGCAGCACAGGCTGCGCGGCCTGGGCGCGGCCTGGGCCGAGGTCTCGGCAACCCAGGTCTACACCGTGCACGACCTGCATCCTCTGCTTGGCGATGAGATCGTCGCTCACGGCGCCGCCCCGGCCGGCCTGACCTGGCATTACTGCCGGCCGCCCATCGGCGGGCTCGAGTACGAGATGGACGCGCGCGGCGTGGCCCTGGAGCGCGTCATCCGCGCCTAGCCGGCGCGGCGGATGAATTCGGCGGCGCGCTCGCCGATCATGATCGCGGGCGCATTGGTGTTGCCCCCGATCAGGCTCGGCATCACCGAACAATCGGCCACGCGCAGCCCCTCCACGCCGCGCACCCTCAGCTCGGGGTCGAGCACGGCCCCGGCGTCGGCACCCATGCGGCAGGTGCCCGCCGGGTGATAGACGGTGTCCGTGCGCGCGCGTATCGCGCGCTCGATCTCGGCGTCGTCGCGCACCTGCGCGGTGTAGAGCTCGGTCGAGGCGAACGCGGCCAGCGCCGGCGCGTCGAGGATGCGCCGCACCAGCTTGAAGCCGCGCACCAGCGCGGCGAGGTCCTCGGGCTCGGCGAGGAAGCGCGGGTCGATCAGCGGCGCGTCGCGCGCGTCGCGGCTCGCCAGCCGCACCGTGCCGCGGCTCCTGGGGCGCAGCACGCAGACGTGGCACGACAGCCCGTGCCCGAGGTGCAGCTTGCGGTTGTGGTTGTCCACCATGCCGATCACGAAGTGCAGCTGCAGGTCGGGGCGCTCGAGCCCGGGCTCGCTTTTCACGAAACCGCCCGCCTCGGCGAAATTGGAGGTCAGCATGCCGCGCCGATCGCGCACGTAGCGCCAGATCTCCTTCGCGAGGCGCAGGCTGCCGCCGAGCGAAACACCCAGCAGCTCGCTCGAGCCGATCTTGCGGATGATGACGTAGTCGGGATGGTCCTGCAGGTTCTCGCCCACGCCGGGCGCGTCGTGCACGACTTCCAGCCCGAGCGCGCGCAGCTGCTCGCCGGGCCCGATGCCCGAGCACATCAGCAGCTGGGGCGACTGGAACGCGCCGGCCGCAAGCACCACCTCGCGCGCCGCGGCGAGCTTTTCCCTGCGCCCGGCGCGCACGATCTCCACTCCGGTCGCGCGCCGCTCCTCGAAAAGCACGCGCAGCGCGTGCGCCTGGGTGTAGACGGCCAGGTTGGGCCGCCCCATGGCCGGGTGCAGGTAGGCGCGCGCCGCGTTCCAGCGCTCGCCGCCCTTTTGCGTCACCTGGTAAAGGCCCACGCCCTCCTGCTGCGCGCCGTTGAAGTCTTCGTTCTCCGGCAACCCCGCCTGCTTGCCCGCTTCGACGAACAACCGCGCGAAGGGATTCGGCGAGCGCAGGTCTGCCACGTTGAGCGGCCCGCCCACGCCGTGAAAATTGCTCGCGCCGCGCTCGTTGTTCTCGGCGCGCAGGAAATGCGGCAGCACGTCGCGCCAGCCCCAACCGGTCGCGCCGGCCGCGACCCAGTCGTCGTAGTCCGACGGATGGCCGCGCATGTAGATCATGGCATTGAGCGAGCTCGAGCCGCCCAGCATCCTGCCGCGCGGCTGATAACCGCGGCGCTGGTACATCGCCTCCTGCGGCACGGTCTCGAAGGCCCAGTTGCGGATCCGGGTCGGCACCAGCAGCGCGGCCCCGACCGGCGTGCTGACCAGCGCGCTGTCGTCCGCCGGACCGGCTTCGACCAGGCATACGCGCAGCGACGCATTTTCGGACAGGCGCGCGGCGAGCACACAGCCCGCGGAGCCGCCGCCCACCACCACGTAGTCGAACTGCGCCATCCCTGTCTTCTCAGGCGGGCGCGGCGCGCGGCGCGCCGCGGCGCTTGTCGTACGCTTCGATCGCAGCGCCGAGAATGCCCTTCGGCATGAAGATGATGAACAGCACCAGCATCAGGCCGTAGATTGTGGTGTCGAGGCCGTGGATGTCGTGGCCGAGGCCGAGCCGCAGCCCTTCGGCCAGCATGAGTGTGAACACCGCGCCGACCGTCGGCCCGAGGCGCACGAACATGCCGCCGGCGATCGCGCCGAACACCATCTGCAGGCTGATGCCGATGCCCGAAATGCTCTCCGGGTTGATGTACAGCTGGTACTGCCCGTACAGAATCCCGCCGACGCAGGTCATCAGCGCGGAGACCATGGTGACCCCGAGCTTGAGGCGCGTGATGCTCATGCCGATCGAGGCGGCGGCGTCCTCCTCCTGGCTGATCGCCTCGAGCGCGAGGCGCGACATCGAGCGATCGACGCGCGTCCAGACCCACAGCCCGAGCAGCCACACGACCAGGATCACGTAGAACCACACCAGCTTGGAGGAGAACTGCATCGCGTAGAGCGACCACGACGCATTGGCGAGCGCGGTTTTCGGCGTCACGCCAAGCGACCCGCCGGTATAGTCGCGCAGCGCGATGATGATCAGCCGTACTACCTCCGACAGCGCGAGCGTCACGAGCGCGAAATAGTGGCCCACGATTTTGAAGCGGAAGCACGGGTAGCCGATCAGGAAGGCGAGCACCGCGGTGGCCGCAAGCGCGAGCGGCAGACCGAACCAGGGCGAGACGTGGAAATGGTTCCAGCCCATTACCACCACGTAGGCGCCGACCCCCAGGAACGCACCGTGCCCCAGGCTCACCATGCCCAGCCGCCCCATGATCGCCCAGCCGGTGTAGACGAAGGCCCACAGCAGGCACAGGATGATCAGGTGCAGCGGGTAGTCGCCCATGCCCGCGAGTGGCGCCGCGGCTAGCAGCGTGAGGCCTGCCCAACGCGCTTTGTTCATCTCACTTGCCTCCCAGGATGCCCTGCGGGCGCCAGAACATCATGCCGATGAAAAACAGGAATGCGAGCACGTAGCCCCACTCGAGCGCGAGGAAATAGCCGCCGACCGAGATGAACTGGGCGAAGATGAACGCGGCGACGAAGCCTCCGACCATGTTGCCCAGGCCGCCCAGCACGCACACCATGAAGGTGATTGGGCCGAAGGAAAGGCCGATCGCGGGATGGATGTCGTACTGCAGCACTAGCAGGCAGGCGGCCAGCCCCGCGAGCCCGCCGCCGATCGCCGAGGTGAGCACGAAGATGCGGTTCGGATTCACGCCCATGAGCGGCATGATGCCGCGGTCCTGCGAGATGGCGCGGATCGCGGTGCCGATGTAGGTCCGCTTGAGGAACAGGTACACCCCCACCATGCCGGCGAGCGCCACGCCGAATGCGATCAGGCGCGCGAAGCTGATGTACATGCCGGCGACCTGCAGCGCCGGCAGGCTCACGCCGATGTTCTTGAACTCGACGCCGAAGACGAGCGTGGCGAACGCCTGCAGGAAAAACAGCACGCCGCCGGTCACCAGCAGCTGGTTGATCGGCTCGGCGCCAAGCACCGGCCGGATCACGAGCACGTGCAGCAGCGCGCCGAGCGCCGCCACCAGCAGGACGCAGGCGAGGAACGCGAGCGCGAGCGGCCAGTGGTAGACGTTGTGGGTGTAGTACACGGAGTACATCCCGATCATGATCAGCTCCGCGTAGCAGATCCACACCACGTCGATGACGCCGAAAACCAGGTTAAGCCCCAGCGCGAGCAGCGCCAGGATGCCGCCCAGCAGGATGCCGTTGATCACCGCTTCGAGCAGGAAGACGTCGAATATCTGCATCGCTAGAGTCCCAGGTAAGCCTTGCGAATCTCGTCCGAGGCGAGCAGCGCCGCCGCGGCGCCGCTTGTCTTGATGCGCCCGGTCTCGAGCAGGTAGGCGCGGTCGACCACCTTGAGCACCTGGCGGATGTTCTGCTCCACGATCAGCACCGTGTAGCCCTCGGCGCAGATGCGCTTGATCAGGCCGAAGATCGCCTGCACCACCACCGGCGCGAGGCCGGCCGAAGGCTCGTCGAGCAACAGCAGCTTCGGCCCGGACATCAGCGCGCGGCCGATGGCGCACATCTGCTGCTCGCCGCCCGAGAGCGTACCGGCCGCCTGCGCGCTCCGCTCCTTCATGCGCGGAAAGAGCGAGTACACGAACTCCAGTCGCTCGGCGTAGTGTGCGCGCGCCGCCGGCAGAAAGCCCCCCATCTTCAGGTTCTCTTCCACGGTGAGCTTGGGGAACAGGCGCCGGTTCTCGGGCACCTGCGCGATGCCGCGCGCGATCACCTGGTGCGGCGGCACATCGTTCAGCGGCCGACTCTCCATCGACACCGTCCCGGCGCTCGTCGGCAGCAATTTGGAGATCACGCGCAGCAGCGTGGTCTTGCCCGCTCCATTGGGTCCGATCACCGCCACCGACTCGCCGCCGTTTACCTCCAGGCTGACGTCGAACAGCGCCTGGAAGCTGCCGTAGCCCGCCGACACGTTATCGAGCCGCAGCATCAGCCGGTCCTCGCCGCGACGGTGGCCTGCACGTCCTCGGCGTCGCTGCCGAGGTAGACCTCGATCACCTTGGGGTCGTGCGCGACCTCTTGCGGCGGCCCCTGGGCAATCACCTCGCCGTGATCGAGCACCAGGCAGCGGTCGACGATGCGCATCAGTGCGCCCATGATGTGCTCGACCCAGATGATGGTGATGCCGCGCCGCGCGCGGATCGCGGCCAGCATGTCGGCCGCCTGGTGCATCTCGCTTTCGTCCAGCCCGCCGAGCGATTCGTCCGCCAGCAGCAGCTGCGGCCTGGTGGCGAGCGCGCGCGCCAGCTCGAGCTTCTTCAGCCCGGCAGCGCCCAGGCCATCGACCCGCGCCGTGGACTCGGTGGGCAGGTTGACCAGTGCCAGCGCCTCGCGCGCCTGGGCGAAGGCCGCCTCGCGCGAGGGCCGTTGCTGCTGTCCGTAGTACGCCGCGAGCGCGACGTTCTCGACGATCGACAGGCGCCTGAACGGACGCGGGATCTGGAAGGTGCGGGCAACCCCGTGGTGCGCGACCCGGCTCGCCGGCGCGCCGGCGATCTCGCGCCCGAGCAGCCGGATCGAGCCGGCCGACGGCGCGAGCGCGCCGGCGATCAGATTGAAGGTCGTGCTCTTGCCCGAGCCGTTCGGCCCGATCAGGCCGAGGATCTCGCCCTGCGCGAGCTCGAACGAGACCTCGTTGACCGCCGTGAACCCCCCAAAACGCTTGGTGAGCCGGCTGACCGAGAGCATGCCCTCCGCGCCCGTCTCAGCGCGCTACTTCGCGTAGGCAGAGCTCTTGGGCAGTGGGATCACGGGATCCGCGGTGCGCAGCGCGGCGGGCCAGACGATCTTGGTTTTGCCTCCCAGGTACTGCATCACCACCGGGGAGCTGCGCTCGTTCTGGCCGGACATCGGGGTTCCCGGCGGGAAGAACTTCACGCCGTAGCCCTGAATCGTGCCGCCGACCGGAATGTCGGTGTCGAGCGCGGCCTTGCGCAGGTCCTCGGAGGTGATTCCGCCGTACTTCTTGATCGCGCGCGGCAGCACGTCGGTGAAGAAGATCCACGACTGGTTGAATCCCATCGAGGCGTGCGGCGGAACCTCGTCGGCGCCGGTCGCGGCCTTGTAGCGCTTGATCATCTCCTGCGTCAGGTCGCCCAGCCCGGGCTTGAGCGACTTCGGATCCAGCAACTGCGCCGCCACCGGGTCGACGTCGAAAATGTAGTTGGCCTCGTCGCCGAAGGAGGAGTGCAGCTTGTCGTACTGACCGTAGCCCGCGCCCTGGCCGATCAGCGCGTCCCACTTCAGGCCCTGCTCGCGCGCCTGGCGCCAGAACAGGGTGATGTCCGGGTTGTAGCCGGTGTGCAGAATCACGTCGGGCCGCGCGCGGCGCAGCTTGGTGATCAGCGACGAGAGATCCGGCGCGGTGGCGGAATAGCCTTCTTTCAGCACGATATCCATGCCGTCCGCGCCGCAGGCCTCGACGTTGCCCGCCGCAACGCCGCTGCCGTAGGGCCCGTCCTCGTGGATGATCGCCACGCGCACGTCCTTCACCGCCTTGTGCAGCTTGGGTTGCGCGATCTCCTTGACGAATGTGCAGGCCGCCTTTCCGATCTGGTCGGAGTGGAGCTGGGCGCGGAACACGTACTTCAGGTTCTTGTTCTTGAACACGCTCGAGGCGATGCAGACGTTGTACCAGGTAAACAGCTTCTGCGCGTCGGCCTTCTGCGCGATCGGCACGCACTGCGCGCTGGAGAAGAAGCCCATCAGCATGTCGACGTGCTGCTCGTCCATCAGGCGCGTCGCCTCGTTGATCGCGACGTCGACCTTCGACTGGGCGTCGGCGTAGATCGGCACGATCTTGTAGCCGTCGACGCCGCCTTTCTCGTTGATCATGTCGATCGCGATCTTGGTCGCGACCGCGGCGGCCTTCGAGCCGCCGGCGGCGAGCGGGCCGGTGTAATCGAACATCACGCCGATCTTGATTTCTTTCGCCGCGAACGCGGACGAAGCGAATGCGGCTGCGCCGAGCACGGCGGCCAGCGCACAGATGCGGATTCCGAACGAACGCATGGACTCCTCCCTCATTGATGGTGGACCTGACTGACGATTCTTGTTTTCAGTCAGTCTTTCTCAATAGCGATGCGCCTGTCAAGCGCCTTTCACAGCGCAGCGTCCTCGCGAACAATATCCGCGCCCCTCTCCGCCAGCGCGATCACCGCGGCGTTGGTGTTGCCCGAAACGACCGAAGGCATCACCGAGGCGTCGATCACGCGCAAGCCGCCGACCCCGCGCACTCGCAGCCGCTCATCGACCACCGACGCCGCGTCGGTTCCCATACGGCAGGTGGAAGTCGGGTGGAAGACCGTGTCGCCGGCCTCGCGGCAGTACGCCAGCCACTCGTCGTCGCTTTGCACCCGCTCGCTGGGCTGGAATTCGCCCGCGACGTAGCCCGCCAGCGGCGGCGTGTTGGCCAGCCGGCGCGCGAACTTGAGTCCCCCGACCATCATGCGGCGGTCGTTCTCGGTCGCAAGGTAGTTGTACTGGATGGCCGGGGGCGCGTGCGGGTCGGCCGAGCGGACCCGCACCCAGCCGCGCGACTCGGCCTGCAGCTGCGACACCGAGACGGTGAAGCCGGAGAACGGGTGCAGCATCCCGCCGCGCTTGGCGGTCGAAAAATTGATGAAGTAGATCTGGGCGTCGGGCCGCGCGAGCTCGGGCCGGGTGCGCACGAACGCCGCGGCGTAGCCTGCGCTCACCGTCAGCGGCCCGCGCCGCCAGAGCAGGTAGCGCAGCCCGATGCCGAGCTGGCGCCACAGGCTTGCCATGTCGTCGTTGAGCGTGATCGGCCGGTTGCAGCGCCAGAAGGTACGCACGTAGAAATGGTCCTGCAGTGCTTCGCCGACGCCGGGCGAGTCGACCAGCGGTGCGATGCCCAGGCTCTCGAGCAGCGCGCGCGGGCCAACGCCGGAGAGCTGCAGCAGCTGCGGCGAGTTGAACGCCCCGCCGGCGAGGATCACCTCGCGCGCCGCGCGCACGCTGTACCTGCGCCCGCCCTGCAGGTATTCGACCCCTACCGCGCGCGTGCCCTCGAACAGGACCCTCGTGGCGAGCGCATTGACCTCGACGCGCAGGTTGGGGCGCTTCGCGGCCGGGCGCAGGTAGCCCGTCGCTGCGCTCGAGCGCCGCCCGTTGCGGGTAGTGGCCTGGTAGTAGCCGGCGCCGTCCTGCATCGCGCCGTTGAAATCGTCGTTGCGCGCCACCCCGAGCGCCTCGGCCGAGGCGATGAACGCATCGCACAGCTCGTGCTTGTCGGGCAGGTCGCTGACCGCGAGCGGGCCGCCCGCGCCGTGCCACGCGTCGGCGCCCCGGCTCTGGTCCTCGGACTTGATGAAGTAGGGCAGCAAGTCGTCGAAGCTCCAGCCCGGAACGCCCCAGCCGTCGAAGTCCTCGCGCTGGCCGCGGATATAGACCAGGCCGTTGATCGACGAGGAACCGCCCAGCACCTTGCCGCGCGGAGTGAACACGCGCCTGCCGTTCAACGCCGGCTCGGGGTCCGATTCGTAGGCCCAGTTGACGTCGGTGCGCGCGAACAGCTTGCCGTAGCCCAGGGGGACGTGAATCCATGGATTGGTATCGCGCGGGCCCGCCTCGAGCAGCAGCACGCGCGTGCGACCGTCCTCGGTCAGCCGGTTCGCGAGCACGCAGCCGGCCGAGCCGGCGCCGACCACCACGACATCGCAGGTCTCGTTGCGCGTCATGCCCGGCTCAGACCTTGCGCGGCGGCGCCACGTGCATCCCGGCATCGACGTAGAGCACCTGCCCGGTGATCGAAGAGGCGGCCTCGATCAGCCAGGCCGCGGCCTGCGCCACGTCCTGCGGCTGGGTGACCGACTTGAGCGGCGCGATCGAGGCGTAGGTTTCGCGCAGCCGCGCGTAGCGCTCCTCGCCGTAGCCCGCAACCATCCAGGGCGTGTCGACGAATCCGGGGGCAATGACGTTGACGCGCACCTCGGGCGCAAGCACCCGCGCGAGCGTCATCGAGACGGTGTTGAGCGCCGATTTCGATGCCGCATAGGCGATCGACGAACCGGTCGCCACGCGCGAGGCGAGCGAGGAAACGTTGACGATCGCGCCGCGCGCCGCCTTCAGCGCCGGCGCCGCGGCGCGGCACATCTGGAACGGGCCGATCACGTTGGTGGCGTAGATGCGCTGGAAGTCCTCGGCCGACAGGCCATCGAGCTCGGCATGCGGCACGAACTTGGTGGTGCCGGCGTTGTTCACCAGCGCGTCGAGCCGGCCCCACTTGTCGAGCGCGGCCTGCACCAGCGCCCGGCACTGGGCGTCGTCCGAAACGTCGGCCTGGACCGCGATCGCCTCGCCGCAGCGCGCGGCGGTCTCCTGAGCCTGCCTGGCGCTCTTGGAATAGTTGATGACCACGCGCCAGCCGCGGCCCGCGAGCTCGAGCGCGACGGCGGCGCCGATGCCGGTCGCCGAGCCGGTGACGATCGCGACGCGCGGATCCACGCGCTCAGACCGTGGCGGTGGCCGCGGCGGGCGAGCCGACCGCGCCCGGCAGCCGCAGCGGCGGCGCGGTGAGCAGGAAACGGTTGCGCTTGTGCTCGCGCAGCCAGTTCGCCAGGCGCGTCAAGTACCACAGCTCGCCCAGGTGAATGCCGTTCTTGAAGATGCAGTGCTCGTGCAGCGGCATCATCGCGTGCGGCGCCGGCTTGAACAGGCTGGTCGGGATGATCTCGACCGCGTAGTTGTCCGCGATCAAGCAGGCAAGGCCCGAGTCGCTGATCCAGGCGAGAAGCTTGTCGTCGCGCCCGTCCAGGCCGCTGCAGGTCGAGTGCAGGAGCTTCGGGTCGGGGTTCTTGTTCAGTTCCAGGATCACGTCGGCGAAGCCGGTGTACAGGCACACCATGTCGCCGCGCTCGATGGCGACCTTGTCCGCCTCGAGCACCCGCATCAGGTCGTCGTAGCTCACCGCGCGGCGCTCGCGGCCGAAGTGCGCATGCAGGTCGATCATGACGCCGCGCCCCTGGGCACCGTGCTCGGCCAGGTTCTGGATTCCGAGCGCCTCGGCGCGCGCGCCCTCGTACTTCGCCCACGGCTCCGTCGCGGCGGGGTTCTCGGGCGCGGGCTTGACGTGCTCACCGGCGCGAAAGCCGTTGTAGAACACGATCTCGGCCTTGCCGTCGCCGTCGGCGTCGAAGCGGCTGCCGATGTGGGCGAAGGAGTCCCACTGGGTCGAGTACTGAAGCGTCAGCAGCACCAGGTCGTCGCACACCACGTCGGTGAGCTCAGGGTTGTCCTCGGCCAGCGGGAAGCAGAAGTTCTGCTGCCCGGCGTTCTTCTTGCCGTCGCGCAGCGTCGCGAACTGGCGCGGCGGGCCGCGGCGGGCGTTGAGCGCGCTGCCGCCGGGGTAGTCGAGCGGCAGCGAGAGGCAGAAGCTGATGCCCTCTCTTACCTCGGCCGCGCCCTGCAATACCTTCTCGCGCGTCACGTAGTTCATGCGCCCGCGCTGGTCGTCGGGGCCGAACTCGCCCCAGTTCGAGCCCGCGGGCCTGTTCTTCCATCGCTGTGCCACCCGCATCCTCCTCAGAAGAAGTGCCGCGCGATCGTCTCGGCGACCATCACCGGCTTGTCGCCGCCCTCGCGCTCCATGACCACGTTCCAGTTCACCTGCACCCCGCCCTCGATCCTTTCGTATTTCGCGAGCGTGAAACGCGCTCGCACTTTCGACCCCGACGGTACGGGCGCGGTAAATCGCACGCGGTTCAGGCCGTAGTTGACCCCCATCTTGCGGTCGGAAAACGAGAACGTGATCTCGCTCAGGTGGGCCACCAGCGAGAGCGTCAGAAAGCCGTGCGCGATCGTCGTGCCGTAGGGCGAGTGCTTGGCGCGCTCGCGGTCGACGTGGATCCACTGGTAGTCGTCGATCGCCTTGGCGAACTGATCGATGCGCTCCTGCGTGATTTCGAGCCAGGGCGAGACCGCGATCTCCTCCCCTGCCCTGTTTTCCAGCCCGCGTATGGTGAGAGCGGCAGCGCTCATAGCAGTCCCCGTGTCGTGCAACGCGTCGATTCTAAGCGCGCGGCGGGCCGACGAAGCGTTCGATTTCGCTGCACACCCGTTCCGGATGTTCGTGGATTATCCAGTGCGAAGCGCCGGGCACGCGCACAACGCGCAGATCCGGCACGCAGGCCTCGAGCCCGTCGAGGCAGCCGGGCAGCAGTGCCTTGTCGGCCTCGCCCCAGATCACCAGGGTCGGCACCTTGACCATGAAATCCTTGGCTTCCAGGCGCAGGCGCGCCGCGCCGGGGTCCGTGCCGGTGGGCGGATACAGGGGCGAGGCGCGGTACCAGTTCAGGCTGCCGGTAAGCCCGCCGGGCTGCGACCAAGCTTCCATATAGGCGGCCTTTTCCTCGTCGCTGAACCGCGGCGTGCCCCAGCCGAAGGCGAACTGCCACAGCTTGGCGTAGCCGTCCTGCGACAGCACGCGCTCGGCTTTCGCGTCGCGCAGCAGCAGCATGTACGCGCTCGCCTGCTGTTGCGCGGAATTGCCGGAGAGCTCGCGCCAGAAGGTGTACGGATGCGGCGAATTGACGATCACCAGCTGCGACAGCAGCTCCGGGTGCGCCATGGCGAAGCCCCACGCCACCGCGCCGCCCCAGTCGTGCGCAACCAGCACGAAGCGCCCGCCGCCAAAGCGCTGCGCGAGCTGGCGGATGTCCTCGATCAGCAGCTTGGCCCGGTACTGCTCCACGGCTGCGGGCCGGTCCGAAAGGTTGTAGCCGCGCTGGTCGGGCGCCACCGCGCACCAGCCGCGCGCGCCGAAGTATTCGAGCGGTTTCTTCCAGCCGCGCCAGAACTCTGGAAAGCCGTGCAGGAACAGCATCAGCGGGCCTTCGCCGCAGCGCGCGTAGTGCAGCCGCACGCCGTTGACCTGCGCGAAGCCGTGCTCGATAGCGCCCGCCTGCGTCACGAAAACTTCGAGAAATCCGGCTTGCGCTTCTCGAAAAACGCGGTCATCGCCTCTTTCGCCTCGGGCGAGCCAAGGCGCTCACGGAATGCGCCGCCTTCGTGCTCGATCTGCTCGCTTACCGCGCGCACATACGGCGCCTTCATCAGCTGCTTGGTCAGGCGCACCGACGCGGGCGGCAGCGCCGCCAGCGCCAGCGCCGCGTTGCGCGCGTACTCGATCAGGTCGCCCTCGGGCACGATCTCGGTGACGAATCCCGCCGCAAGCGCCTTGTCGGCGCCGAAGGGCTGGCCGAGCAGCAGCAGCTCCGCGGCGCGCTGGTAGCCCGCGATCGCCGGCAGCAGCAGGCTCGAGCCCGCCTCGGGCACCAGCCCGAGCGGAACGAACGGCAGCTGGAAGCGAGCGTTCGGCGCCGCGTAGACCAGGTCGCAGTGCAGCAGCATGGTGGTGCCGATCCCGACGGCCGCGCCGCCGACCGCGGCGACCAGCGGTTTCTTGAGGTCCGCGATCAGGTGCAGAAAGTCGAAGGTGGTCGAGCGCTCGCCGTGCGGCGGGCGCTCGAGGAAATCATTCAGGTCGTTGCCGGCCGTGAAGCAGTCGGGCTTGCCGTGGATCAGCATCGCGCGCACCTGCGGATCGGCCTCGGCGGCGGACATTGCCTTTCCGATCGCCCCGTACATCTCGAGCGTGAGCGCGTTCTTCTTGTCGATGCGCGCGATCTCGATCCGCGTGACGCGGTCCCTGGTCTCGACGACGACGTTCGCGCTCATCTCATGCCGCCGGCAGCTCGTAGTCCTTGAGCTGATCGCGGATCGTGAGCTTGGACAGCTTGCCGGTAGCCGTGTGCGGAAGCTCCTTCACGAACACCACGTCGTCGGGCATCCACCACTTCGCGATCTTGCCTTCGAAGAACTTGAGCAGCTGCTCCTTGGTGACCTCCTGGCCGGGCTTTTTCACCGCCACCACAATCGGGCGCTCGTCCCACTTCGGGTGCTTGACGCCGATCACCGCCGCCTCGGCGATCGCCGGATGCGCCACCGCGACGTTCTCCAGGTCGATCGAGCTGATCCACTCGCCGCCCGACTTGATCACGTCCTTTGAGCGGTCCGTGATCTGCATGTAGCCGTCCGGATCGATGGTGGCCACGTCGCCGGTCGGAAACCAGCCGTCCTGCAGCGGGTCGCCGCCCTCGCCCTTGAAGTAGCCGGTGGTGACCCAAGGCCCGCGCACCTGCAGGTCGCCGAAGGCCTTGCCGTCCATCGGCAGCTCCTTGCCGTCCTGGCCGACGATGCGCATGTCGACGCCGAAGATCACCCGGCCCTGCTTGGCCTGCACCGCGTAGCGCGCTTCCTTGTCCATCGTCAGGTGCTTTTCCTTGAAAGTGCAAACGGTGCCGAGCGGGCTCATCTCGGTCATGCCCCAGGCGTGCAGCACGTTCACCCCGTAGTCCTCCTGGAAGGCGCGCAGCATGGCTGGCGGGCAGGCCGAGCCGCCGATGACCACGCCTTTCAGGGTCGAGAACTTCAGCTTCGATTCCTTCATGTAGTTGAGCAGCCCGAGCCAGACCGTGGGCACGCCCGCCGACATGGTCACGCGCTCGGCTTCGAACAGTTCGTGCAGGCTCTTGCCGTCCAGATGCGGCCCGGGGAAAACCAGCTTGGTGCCGGTCAGAGCGCAGGAGTACGGCAGGCCCCAGGCGTTGACGTGGAACATCGGCACTACCGGCAGCACCACGTCGCGCGCGGAGAGGCTGAGCCCGTCGGGCAGCGCGGCGGCGTAGGCGTGCAGGATGGTCGAGCGGTGGGCGTACAGCACGCCCTTGGGATTGCCCGTCGTGCCCGAGGTGTAGCAAAGGCAGGCCGCGGCGCGCTCGTCGAGCCGAGGCCACTCGAACTTGTCGTCCTGCGCCTCGAGCAACTCCTCGTAGCAGAGCAGGTTAGGGATCGGCGATTGCTTCGGCATGTGCGCGCGGTCGGTCATCAGCACGAAGCTCTTGACCGTCTTCAGCTGGCTCGCGAGCCTCTCCACCAGGGGAAGGAAGGTGAGGTCGAAGAAGACGAACTTGTCCTCCGCGTGGTTGGCGATGTAGACGATCTGGTCGGGGAACAGGCGCGGGTTGATGGTATGGATCACCGCGCCGCTGCCGGCCACCGCGTAATAGATCTCGAAGTGGCGGTAGCCGTTCCAGGCCAGCGTGGCGACGCGGTCGTTCGGCTTCACCCCGAGCGCTGCGAGCGCCTTCGCCAGGCGGCGCGAGCGTTTATGCGCCTCGCGGTAGTTGTAGCGGTGGATTCCGCCCTCCACCGTCTTGGAAACGATCTCTGTCTCGCCATGGTGGCGATCGGCATGCCGGATCAGGTCGGTGATCAACAGCGGGGCGTCCATCATCAGGCCTAGCATCGGGCTTCTCCAGAATCCATTTTTATAGTGCGGGCACAGCCGGCCGAAAGTACTCTTGCGCCACGCGGCCGGTCAAGCAGTGAAGCGCAGTTACCGGTAAAATCGGCCCTCCCCCCGCGCGGCCATCCAATCCGGAGATCATCGCATGAGCGACGCAGCGCCCTATTCGATACGCGACGGCATCGCCGTCATCACCCTCAACAATCCTCCCGTCAACGGCCTGGGCAGCGTGCTGCGCCCGGCCATCATGGACGGCATCAAGAAAGCCGGCTCGGATCCGGCGGTCAAGGCCCTGGTCGTGATCGGCACGGCGAAGGCGTTCTCGGGCGGGGCCGACATCCGCGAGTTCAATACGCCGAAGATGAGCGTTCCGCCTTCGCTGCCGGAAATCAACGAAGCCCAGGACGCGTTCGGCAAGCCGATGGTCGCGGCGATCGGCGGCTTTGCGCTCGGCGGCGGTCTCGAGCTCGCGCTCGGCTGCCACTACCGCGTGGCGCTGCCCAAGAGCCAGCTCGGCCTGCCCGAGGTCAAGCTCGGCCTGCTGCCCGGCTCGGGCGGAACGCAGCGCCTGCCGCGCGTGGTGGGCGCCGCGGAGGCGATCCGGATGATGACGACCGGCAACCCGGTGCCGGCGGAAAAGGCGCTCTCGCTCGGCCTGGTCGACCAGATCGTCGAGGGCGATCTGCTCGAGGGCGCGCTCGCCTACACGAAAAAGCTCCTCGCCGACGGCAAGGGCCCGCGCCGCATCCGCGACATGAAGGTCAAGCTCGAAGGCAACCCGAAAGCCTTCTTCGAACAGGCTCGCGCCGAGGTCGGCAAGGCTTCGCGCGGCTTCCCGGCGCCGCTCGAGATCGTCGCCTGCGTCGAAGCCGCGGTGACCAAGCCCTTCGACGAAGGACGCAAGATCGAGCGCGAGCGCTTCGCTTACCTGGTCGAAGGCAACGAGTCCAAGGGGCTGCGGCACATGTTCTTCGCCGAGCGCCAGACCTCCAAGATCCCCGACGTGCCCGAGGACACACCGACGCGCGAAATCAGGAAGGCGGCGATCATCGGCGCCGGCACCATGGGCGGCGGCATCGCGATGAGCTTCGTCAACGTCGGCATTCCGGTAACGCTGATCGAGATGAAGCAGGAAGCGGTCGACAAGGGCCTGGCGACGATCAAGAAGAACTACGCCAACACCGTGTCCAAGGGGCGCCTCAAGCAGGAAGAGATGGACAAGCGCATGGCGCTCATCACTCCCGCGCTCGACATCGCGGCGGCAAAGGACGCCGACATCGTGATCGAGGCGGTGTTCGAAAGGATGGACGTGAAGCAGGACATCTTCAAGAAGCTCGACGCGACCGCGAAGCCGGGCGCGATCCTCGCTTCGAACACCTCGACCCTGGACGTGAACGAGATCGCGGCAACCACCAAGCGGCCGCAGGACGTGATCGGCACGCACTTCTTCTCGCCCGCGAACGTGATGCGCCTGCTCGAGGTGGTGCGCGGCGCGAAGACTGCCAAGGACGTGCTCGCCACCACCATGAAGCTCGGCAAGCGGCTGAAGAAGGTGCCGGTGGTCTCGGGCGTGTGCGACGGCTTCATCGGCAACCGCATGATTGAGAAGTACGGGCAGCAGAGCCTGTTCCTGCTCGACGAGGGCGCGAGCCCGCAGCAGGTTGACGCAGCGGCGCAGAAATGGGGCCTCGCGATGGGGCCGTTCACCATGGGCGACATGGCGGGCCTGGACATCGGCTGGGAGATCCGCAAGCGCCGCTACGCCGAGCGCCCGAACTTCGTCTACTCGCGCGTGGGCGACCGCATCTGCGAGCAGGGGCGCTATGGGCAGAAGACCGGCAAAGGCTGGTACCTGTATGAAGCGGGCAGCCGCAAGCCGATCCCCGACCCGGCGGTCGACAAGATTGTTTCCGACTACCGCGAGGAAATCGGGATCAAGCCGCGCCAGATCTCGGATGAGGAGATCGTCGAGCGGCTGATCTACGCGCTGGTGAACGAGGCGGCCTACATCCTCGAGGAAGGCATCGCGCTGCGGGCCTCGGACATCGACATGGTCTACCTCACCGGCTACGGCTTTCCGGCGTACCGCGGCGGGCCAATGTTCTATGCCGACACCGTGGGCCTGCCCAAGGTGCTGGCGTCGATCGAGAAGTTCCAGAAGGGCTACCAGGGGGAGGTGTGGAAGCCCGCGCCGCTGCTGGTCAAGCTCGCCAAGGAAGGCAAACGCTTCAACCAGTGACGTGGGGGTGAAAATCACCTTACCCCCACGCCCCCTTTAGGAGAACTGAATATGACCGAAGCAGTCATCGTTTCGACCGCGCGTACCCCGCTGTGCAAGAGCTGGCGCGGGGCGCTCAACATGACCCACGGCGCGACCATGGGCGGCCACGTCGTCAAGCACGCGCTCGAGCGCGCCAAGCTCGAGCCGGGCGAGGTCTACGACGTCATCATGGGCTGCGCCAACCCCGAAGGCGCGACCGGCGCCAATATCGCGCGCCAGATCGCACTGCGCGCGGGACTGCCGGTGACGGCCTCGGGCATGACCGTGAACCGCTTCTGCTCCTCGGGACTGCAGACCGTGGCGCTCGCCAGCCAGCGCATCATGCAGGGCGAGGCCGACATCATGATCGCCGGCGGCGTCGAGTCGATCTCCTGCGTGCAGAACGAAGCGAACAAGCACATGATCCAGGAAGCCTGGCTGGTCGAGCACAAGCCCGAGGTCTACTGGCCGATGCTGCAGACCGCGGAGATGGTCGCCAAGCGCTACAAGATTTCGCGCGAGGCGCAGGACCGCTACGGCGTCGAGAGCCAGCTCAAGGCCGCCAAGTCGCGCGCCGAGGGCAAGTTCAAGGACGAGATCGTCCCGATCAGCACCAGGATGAAGGTCATCGACAAGAAGACCAGCCAGGAGACGCTCAAGGACGTCACTGCCACCGAGGACGAAGGCATCCGCCCGGACACGACCTACGAGGGCGTGTCGCAGATCAAGCCCGCGATTGAGGGCGGCGTGATCGCCGCCGGCAACGCGAGCCAGTTCTCCGACGGCGCCTCGGCCCAGGTGGTGATGAGCGACAAGATGGCGGCCAAGAAGGGCTTGAAACCGATGGGCGTGTTCCGCGGCTTCGCGGTGGCGGGCTGCGAGCCCGACGAGATGGGCATCGGCCCGGTGTTTGCAATCCCCAAGCTGCTGGCGCAGACCGGCAAGAAGATTGAAGACATCGGCCTGTGGGAGCTCAACGAGGCCTTCGCGGTGCAGGTCATCTACTGCCGCGACAAGCTCGGCATCCCCAACGAGCGCCTGAACGTCGACGGCGGCGCGATCGCCGTGGGCCATCCCTACGGCGTCACCGGCAGCCGCCTGATCGGCCACGCGCTGATCGAAGGCAAGCGCCGCGGGGTGAAGTTCGTGGTGGTGACGATGTGCATCGGCGGCGGCATGGGCGCGGCCGGGCTGTTCGAAGTCGCGTGAAGATAGGCATCGTCGGCTGCGGCGCGATGGGCTCGGTGTACGCCGGGCTGTTCGCCGCCGCCGGGCACGAAGTCTGGGCAATCGACAGCTGGCGCGAGCACGTCGAGGCGATGCGCGCGCACGGCCTGCGGCTCGAGGGCGCCTCGGGCGACCGCACGGTTCGCGTACATGCGACCACCGAGGCGAAGGACGCGGGCGCCTGCGACCTGGTAATCCTCGCCACCAAGGCGATGCAGGTCGCGCACGCGGCCGAGTCGGCGAAATCCCTGCTTGGGCCCGATACCGTCGTGCTGTCGATCCAGAACGGGCTCGGCGGGCCCGACAGCGCGGCCTCGGTGCTCGGCAAGGACAAGGTCATGGTGGGCGTGGTCGGCGGCTTCGGCGCCTCGATGAAGGCCCCGGGCCACGCGCACCACAACGGCATGGAGCTGGTGCGGCTGGGCGAATTCTCAGGCCCGGTCACGCCGCGCCTACAGAAAGTCGCCGACGCGTGGCAAGGCGCAGGATTCAGGGTCAAGTGCTTCGACGACATCGACCAGCTGGTGTGGGAAAAGCTGATCTGCAACTGCGCCTACTCCGGCCCCTGCGGCATCAGCGACCGGACCGTGATCGAAGTGATGGAGGACCCGGACCTGTCGCGCGTCTCGGCGGCCTGCGCGCGCGAAGCGTACGAGGTTGCGCTGAAGAAGAACATCAAGCTCGGCTTCGGCGACCCGGTCACCTACGTGCGCGACTTCGGCTCCAAGATTCCGCACGCCCGCCCCTCGGTACTGCTCGACCTGATGGCGAAACGAAAGTCCGAAATCGGCGTTATCAACGGCTCGATTCCGCGCGTTGGAGCCGAAGTCGGCGTCCCCGCGCCGGTCAACGACACGCTCACTGCGCTGGTGCACGAAAAGGAGCGGCGGCTGGGCTGCCGCTAGAGCAAGCTCACCCGATCACGCGGTCGGCGCGCAGCAGGATCGACTGCGGAACCTCGAACTTTTGCTCCCTCGCGGTGGCGAGGTTGATCACGAGCTCGTACTGGCTCGGCAACTCGACCGGGATGTCCGCCGGCTTTGCCCCGCGCAGGATGCGATCGACCATGTCCAAGGTGCGCAGCAACGTCGGCTTGAAGACGATCCCGTACGACATGAGCCCGCCCGCCTCAGCCCATTCGCGCGCTTCATATACGTCAACCAGCCTGCGGCGCCGGGCGAAATCGATGATCTGCTTGCGCGCGAGAATCGTCAGCGGGAGATCGAGCACGTTGAGGGCGTCGGCGCCCCATTTCTCGATGGCGGCGAACGCCGGCTTGAAACCGGCGAGGTTCCGCACCGGGAACAACCGCCTCTCCAATGCCATTGCCTGCGTCGCCGCGCTGACCTTGTCGATCAGCCATCGCAGGTTGACGGGGCCGCCCGAGACGCCGGGCCCCACCTTGGTGGGAACTATGATCGTGGCCACCCGCGCCGCGTGCGGTGCAAGCTCCCTCAGAAGCTGGTATCGCTTGACGTAGATTTGCTCGTTCGCGAACCAGGCCACGCCGGTCACGTTGCGCCCCGGCTTGGCGAGGGAGTCGACAAGGCCGTACTCGACCGGGAATCCGGCACGCCAGAACACGATCGGGATGGTGGTCGTCGCCCGCGCGGCGGCGACTGCGCCCAACGGGCTCCCAGTCCAGATCACGTCCACCTTCTTCGCCACCAGCATTCTGGCCAGTTCGGGCAGGCGGTCGAGGTCGTCGCCGCAGTAGGCGTTGTAGATGCGCAGGGTCTTGCCGTCGACCCAGCCCAACTCGCGCAAATGTTGCCTGAACAGCAGACTCGTTGGATTGCTCCGCGGCGGCTTGCGCCCCGGGCCCAGGACTCCGAGCACCGGTAGCCTCCTGCGCGCCAGGCTGATACGAGGCGCCGCGAGTAGAGCGCTCGCGCCAAGCAAGAAGTCTCGACGACTGATGTGACTCATGCCCTGTCCTCCCATCCTCGCAAGCGGAACGCGGGCACCGGCTGCGAGAACCCCTTCAGCGTCAGCGGCCCGGTTCGCTGGAGATCGGCGAAACCCTCGACTTCGGCCGCCACGCGCTGGTCTACCAGGATTTCGCCGCCCCCGGCCTCGGCGCACAAGCGCGCCGCGAGATTGGTGACGCTGCCGATCGCCGCGTAGTCCCAGCGGCCCTCGAAGCCTATCGCACCGAGTGTGGCGGTGCCGCGGGCGATTCCTGCGCCGAGCGCGAGCGCGTGACCGCGCGCCTGCCAGGCGTCCCGGATGGGCGCGAACGCGCGCTGCATTTCGAGCGTCATGGCGACGGCTTCGCGGGTTGGCTCCTCGAGCGGCACTGGGTCGTTGAAGAACACCATGATCGCGTCGCCGGCGAAGCGTTCGAGCGTGCCGCCGTGCGCGAGCACCAGCCGGCCCATTGCGGCGTGGTAGGCGTGCAGCAACTCCATCACTTCATCGGGCGTGGCGCGCTCGGCGAAGGGGGTGAATCCGCGCAGGTCGAGGAATACGACAGTCACCTCGCGCCGATGGGTCGCCAGCAGCCGTTCGCCGTCGCCCGCCAGGATGGCCTCCGCCAGAACGGGCGTAAAGAAACCCTTAAGGCGCGCGAGCCGCTCGTCCTGCAGACATTTGATGCGCAACAGCGACTTCACGCGCGCGAAGAGCTCGGGCTGATTGATCGGCTTGGACAGGAAATCGTCCGCCCCCGCCTCGATCCCGTGCACCCGCTCCTGGTGCGCATCGAGCGCGGTGACGAGCACCACCGGCAGCAGGGCGGTGCGCGGATCGTCGCGCAGACGACGGCAGACGTCGTATCCGCTCAGCCCGGGCATCATGACGTCGAGCAGCACGAGGTCGGGCGGTTCGGCGGAAATCTGCGCGAGCGCCTGCTCGCCGCTCGAGGCGGTGCCGACCTCGTAGCCCTTTACGCGCAGGAGATCCGCGAGCAGCTTCACATTCTGCGGCGTGTCGTCCACCACCAGGATGCGCGCGCTCATTTCGACGCCGTCTCCAGCGCCGCGCGCACGGTCTCCAGGAATCCACGCACGTTGATCGGCTTCTCGATGAAACCGTCGAACCCCGCCGCCTCGATCTCGCGCCGGTTGTGTTGCATCACCGAGGCCGTGATCGCGATGACGGGAATGCGCGTGGTCGCCGGGTCGGCCCGCAGCGCGCGCAGCGCATCGAGGCCGCTCATCCCGGGCAGGCGGATATCCATCAGGATGAGCTCCGGCAAATGCTCGCGCGCGAGTGCGAGCCCCTCCTCCGCGCTCGTCGCTTCGAGCGTCGCGTAGCCCTTGGCTTGCAGCAGGTCGCGCACCAGCTTCAGGTTCTTCGGGTTGTCCTCGACGATCAGGACCGGGTTCATTGCTCGAGCGGCAGCGTGAAGGTGAAGACAGACCCCTTGCCGGGCTCGCTGTGCAGCGCCATCGTCCCGCCGTGCAGCTCGACGAATTTGCGGCTCAGGGCGAGGCCGAGCCCGGTGCCCTCACCACTCTTGCCGAGCTGGCGGAACTCTTCGAATACCGTGGCCTGGTCCGCTGGGGCAATTCCGCTTCCGCTGTCGGCGACTGCCACCTCGAGTTGCCCTTGCTCGACCCGTGCGCCTAGCGCCACTTTTCCGCCGTCCGGGGTGAACTTGACCGCGTTCGACAGGAGGTTCAACAGGATCTGCTTGAACTTGCGCTCGTCGGCAGTCAGCTCACCGAGCGTCGGATCGATGTCGACCGTGACCGCGATATCGTGCCGCTGCGCGCGCTCGCGCACCAGCGTCACGCAGTTCTCAATCGCCGCCGGCGCGCTGAACGCCGACAGGTCGAGCTCCATGCGGCCCGCCTCGATCTTTGAGAGGTCGAGGATGTCGTTGATCAGCGAGAGCAGGTGCCTGCCCGAAGCATGGATGTCCTCCAGGTATTCGCGCTGCTTCGCGTTGAGCTCTCCGAACAGGCCTTCGCCCAGCGCCTCGGAAAAGCCGATGATCGCGTTTAACGGCGTGCGCAGCTCGTGCGACATGTTGGCGAGAAACTCGGACTTGTGGCGGTCGGCGATCTCGAGTTGCCGGCTCTTGTCGGCCAGCTCACGGGTGCGGGCCTCCACCTTTTGCTCGAGGTCGGCGTAGGACTCGCGCAGCCGCTCGGTCATTTGGTTGAACTGCCCGGCGAGCGCCTCGAGCTCGTCGCCGGTGTGCACGTCAATCTGCTGCCCGAGATCGCCCGCGCCGATCTTGCGCGTTCCTTCCTCGAGCCGTCGAATCGGCCGCACCATGCCGCGCGCAAGGGCGAGCGCGACCAGCGCGGAGAGCACCAGGCCGGCCAGCAGCAGGGCGGCGGTGCGCAAGATCGAGGCGTTGAGCGTCGCGTACACCTCCGACACCGGCTGCTCGACGAACACCGTCCACCCCGGCGGATCGATCGGCGCGAAGGCGCTCAGCACTTCCACCCCTTCCCGGTCGCGGGCGATCATGGCCGGGGCGTCCTCGGTCGCGGAAAACGCCGCCTTCACCTGGGCGAGCGAAGACAGGTTGGTCTTGCGCAGCACCCGGCCGATGTCCGGATCGGCGACCAGGTCGCCGCGGGCGTTCACCACATAGGCCTTGCCCTTGTTGCCCACCTTGATGCGCGTGATCACGTCCCAGATGAACTTCAGGTTCACCCGCGCCTCGGTCAGCTGCTGGTCCGAGCGCACCGCGATCGTCATGTACGGCTCGCTTTGCTGGCGGAAATAAAGCGGCCCGAACCACACCTCGCCGACTCGTGCCTCGCGGAACGCCGGCTCTCGCGACCGGTCCCGGCCCGAGCCGATGGCGTCCATTTCCAGCCGCGAAACCGAGAGTCGCTCGCGGCCCGAGGCATCGAGCTGGACCACGTCGGTGACCGCCGGCACGAGCCGCAGCAGCTTGATGAACTCGAGGTGGCGCTGCTCGAGGCCCTTTACGCCGAGCTGCGGCAGCGCGGCGAACCCGAGCTGGCGCTCGATCTGGCGCATGAACTGTCCGATACGCGCCGCGGCGGCGACCGCCTTTTCGTGCTGCAGGCCGGCGAGCGCCGCCTTGTTCTCCTGGTAGGAGAAGTACACGCCGATCGCGCCCGAGGCGAGCAGCGCGCCGGACACCAGCGCAAGGATCAGGGCGAAGTACTTGCGGAACAGCCGGCTGCGCCGCGTCCGCGGCGTGGTCGGCCGTTCCTGAACGTAGTTCAGTCGCGCGGCCATCTCCCCAGCCCCCAAAACGCGATTATGCGCGTCGTGCGCCCTCAGTCGATCACCTTGTCCGCGCGCAGCAGAATCGACTGCGGGAGCGTGATCCCAAGTGCGTTGGCGGTTTTCATATTGAGCACGAGGTTGAACTTGGTCGGCTGCTCGATCGCCATGTCGGCAGGCTTTGCGCCCTTCAGGATCTTGTCCACGTAGTGGGCCGCCCGGCTGCCGAGATCGACGACATCGACGCCGTATGCCATCAGCCCGCCCAGGTTGGCCATGACGAGATAGGGGTACGTACCGGGAAGGCGCGCCTTGCGCGCATAGTCGATCATCTGCTCGCGCTGGCCGTAGGTCTGCGCCGAGAGCGACGCGAACAACGCATCCGGGTGCTGGCGGTCGATGGCCGCGAAGGTGGCCCCGAGGTTGGTGGGCGTATGTTCGGCCAACAGCAGCTGCACGCCCAGGCGCGGGGCGGCTTGCCGAACCGCCAGCCCGACAGCGTCGTCCCACGCCCCCCGGGGTCCGAGGTAGGTGACGCGCGTGGCTCCGGGGATGGCTTCCTTCAGTAGCTGCAGCCGCTTGGCCTCGTTTTCCGCACCGCTATGTACTGTGAGCCCGGTGATATTTCCCCCAGGCCGTGCGAGGCTGGCCACGAGCCCCCTTCTTACCGGCTGGCTCATCGCGAAGATCACGATCGGAATGGTCTTGATCATTTCTTTCGCCAGCCGATTGAGCCCCGTGTTGCCGGCCAGCACGATTACTTCGGTCTTGCTCCGGATCAGCCCGGCCAGGATCGGCGCGTAGCGCTTGGGATCTCCCTCGGCCGAGCGGCGTTCCAGAATGAGATTGCGCCCTTCGACGTAGCCGAGCGCGCGCATTTCGTGCACGAACGCGCGGGTGATCGGGTGTACCGGCTCAGGCCCGACCAGCTGGGCGATCGGACTGGTGGTAAGGACCCATGCCACACGATGCACTTTCTCCGCCCGCTGTGCCCGGGCCAGCGGCGCCGCGAGCAGCGCGCCGGCGCAGAGTAGCCATCGCCGGCGCGACCGGCTCACGCCGGCGCTTCGTGGCGCGATCAAGTCACGCCGGAGTCGAACGCTTTGCTTGTTCATGACTCCTCCTTGGTGCGCGGTCGCCGCTACCCGGGGCGGGGCTATTTCAGCTTGTAGGTGCCCGTCTGGTGATTGCAGTTCTGGAACGTTCCCGGCTTGATGACGGGAAATGGGCCCAACGGCGTGACCTTGCCGTGGGTAACCATGCCGTCGTACTTTCCCGTTCCGGCAATTTCTTCCCTCACGTACTTTCCGTCTCTCCCCAGCGCGAAGTACGCCAGGCGCTTGTCTCCGTCTGGGTCGATCGCCTCGCAGACCGTACTTGCTACGCGCTTGCTGCCGAACGTCGCGTTCATTCCGACGCAGCGGAATGTATTCTTGTCGAACATGCCGCCGGGTGGGTTACTGCGGTTGGCGCCTGTCATTTCGTAGCTGATTGCGAAATCGGTGTTCGAGAAGCGGATCCCGGTGGGGACACCCGACCAGCACGCGGTGTAATCGTAACTGCCCTCCTTCGGCAAGGTCCCGGCAACGGCGGTACTGGCGACGGCAAGCGCCGCGACCAGCCCCATGCTCGCGAATCGTGGTTTCAGCTTGAGTTGCGGTTTCATGTCTTCACCCCTGTGCGGGCGCCGGCGTCCGACGGGACGCCAGTAAAGCGCCGCATGAAAACGGTACGCCGAACAATCCGCCGGCGATGCAGCGCACGTCCCACGGAATCTGTGACGCATTCACGCCATCGCGCCCGGTCAATTGCAGTAGAGGTTCTTGACGTGGGTCGCCGCGGTGCGCGCCGACACGCCGAGCCCGGCAGAGTTAGGCGCCATGTCGATCTGCAACGCTCGGCATCCCCGCACGTAGGTTTGATTCGAGAACGTGACTTTCGACTATCTGGCAACCGTAAATTCAAACGCGGTCACGCCGTTGTCCTCGATTGCCTCGTATCGGCCTTTATCGTGAGCCACGATCCGAAAGCAGGCGGATCTGAATCCTAGGCTCTCGCCCCACCACGTCAGGTCGTAGCAGACACGCCCGTGATCAAGCTTCCAGCGCCCCGTATCGTCGCACTTCGCGCTCTTCTCCTCGAATCGAACGCAGACTGATCCGTCCGACTTCCATGACCAGAAGTAGGGGTCCGGAGAGGATGCTGGTTTGAGCAGCCACAGGCGATTCGATAGCAGGCTTCTCGCAGCCGCAGTATCCAGGACCTGCCCTGCCGCCTGCGACGTTGCACACAGCAGCAAGAACGGGAGTATTAGAAGGATTGCTTGCCGTAGATGGATTTTCATTGACGTAGCTCCTTGTGACCTATGCGTCGCTGCAGGGTGAAGCTGGAACGAAGTCGGCGAGCTCCGACACGTTTCGGCGAACTCACTTTGAAGGAAGGGTGTAGGTGGCCGTTCCCTCGGTTTCCGCGAGCCCGGCGAACTCCTTCGACTTGTCGATCTGCCGGGAGGTGTACACCAGCGTTCCCTCAATTCCGGCGAAGCGGCCGGTCCCGCTGACGAAGCGGGCTTTGTGCGGGATCATCCACAGCCCCTTCGGGCCGACCGAGAACTGGCCCTCGAATCTGGTGGACCAGGAGGAACCGTCGGCGAAGGTGGTCGTGTCGTAGCCGGAGATCGTTCCTTTCCCTTTAGTAATGTCGATGTCTCCGAGTGCCGAATAGGTGGCCACTTCGCCGTCGGCGAGGATCGTCAGGCCTCTCCTTACCCAGTCTCCGTACACGTGGCCCGGAACGTCGCCCACCGGGAACATGTGGCCTTCGATTTGGTGGTGAACCTCCTTGTAGTGCACCGTGGTCTTCGTCTGTGCCTGCGCGAGGCTGGCCGTGGTCAGCAGCCATGCCGAAGCAAGAAGAGTCAAGAGTGCAAACCTGGATTGTCCTGTGGTCATGATGACGCCTCCTTTTTAGGGCATAGGCGTGCGGCAATTTCGCGCCGCCTGCGCCATGCAAATACTGGGTTGTTCTAGAACTTCGGCACGCCGTCTTTCACGGTGAACCAGATCGCCCAGGTGTTTTGCCCCCCCTGCAGTCCAATGATTTGGTTTCGCTGGGCCTTGTTCCGCTGGAATCGCAAACAGTTCGTGGCCCTGGAGTCCGTGACGCACACCTCGTCCCCCTTGACCGCCCAGGTTCGCGGGATACGTTGACCATTCACGACGAGGACCCCGCTTCCGTCGGCCCGGTAGTAACCAACAAAGGAGATGCGCCCTGCAGGCCTGAAGACTTCGCCCGTGAAGGTCTTGTTCGAGTACAGGGCCCGCAGCTCGTCCGGACTCTTGATGTCGACCCAGTCCTTCGAACCCTGGGCCAAGACGGGTATGGCGAGCATGCAGGCCAGCGTGCCCGTCACAAGTCCGATGTCTCTCGTTTTCATGGAGCAATCCTCCTGAACACTGGTTGATCCAGAGCGCCGGCTGGGCCAGACGCCCTCTGTGCGCTGCACGACCAAGCTAGGCTTCCTCACGCGGAGATGCAGTGATCGGCGACGCACCAAATGTGTGACCGATTCACATCCCCTGCAAAGAGCGGCTTGCGGCCTCGCCGGCGCCGGTTGCACAATGCGGCAGCCGGGGGACGCGTTATGAACGCTGCTTCAGTCGAGGCCCTGCCCGAGGCGTTGCTGCAGCAGGTCGCGCAGCAGGCGGTCCTGCGCACCTTTCACAAGAACGCCATCATCGTTACCGAGGGCGACGATTCCGACTCGCTCTACGTGCTGGTGACCGGGCGCGCCAAGGTGTTCGTTTCCGACGCCGACGGCAAGGAGGTGCAGCTCAACCAGCTCGGCGCGGGGGAGTACTTCGGCGAGGTGACGCTCGACGGCGGGCCGCGCTCGGCCTCCGTGATGGCGCTGGAAGACTGCCGCTGCGCGGTGCTGCGGCGCGCTGACCTGGCAGACTTGATGTCCGGGCAGCCCGAGTTCGCGCTGCACCTGATCCGCAAGCTCGCGCACCGGGTGCGCAGCCTCACCTCGAGCGTGCGCGACCTGGCGTTCGTCGACGTCTACGGCCGTGTCGCGCGCCTGCTGCTTGAGCTCGCCGCCGAGCGCGACGGGTGTCTCATCATCGAGGAAAAGCTCACCCAGAAGGACATCGCGCAGCGTGTCGGCGCCTCGCGCGAAATGATTAGTCGGATCTTTTCCGACCTGGCCGAGGGCGGCTACCTCGTAAAGCAAGACGGCCGGCTGGTCCTCATGCGCAAACCCCCGCCCCGGTGGTGAGCGTGGAAATCGGGGGCTGACCTCGATTTTGGGCTAGGCGAGGAACTCGAGCAGCAGGCGGATTACCTCTTCAGCCCTTTCCTGCTGCACCCAATGCCCGGCGCCTTCGACCAGATGGCAGCCCCGCATGCGCGTGCAGGCGTTGTGCTGCATCGCTTCGATCGCCCCGGGCACCTGGTAGATGCCCCAGTCGCTCGCGCCGGCGATGAACATCGAGGGCACGCCGATGGTTTGCGCGGCGGACGACGCCAGGTCGCCGTTGCGGCCCTCGGTGCGGCAGCGGTACCACTGCAGCCCGCCCTGGAAGCCGGTGCGCGCGTATTCCGCGCTGTAGACCGCCAGCTCGTCCTCGGTCAGCCAGGGCGCGGGGTGCGCGGGCATCTCGGGCGCCACCGTCTCGGCCATCGTCCGGTCGCGGTCCATGATGTAGTAGGTCGGCATTTTGGCCAGCTCGGCGGCGCTCCACGACGCGAGACGAAACGGCTTGTTGCCCGGCCAATCGGCGCTCTTCATGTGGAAGTAGGCGCGCAGGAAGGCGTGCACCCCTTGCGCGCAGCGCCACATGTCGTCGTTCGCCTCGCGCGTCGAGTAGTACCACTGGTAGTGCTTGCGCGGGCGCGGCAGCGCGCCCAGCTCGGCGCCGATGTCCCGGGTGGCGGGACCCCCGAACGGCGCGCTCATCAGCGTTACCGAGCGGAACACCTCGGGGTGCAGCAGCGCGCAATTGGCCGCGACCGCGGCGCCGAAGTCATGCCCGACCACCGCCGCCACCGAGCGCCAGCCGAGCGCCGACACCAGACCGAGCGCGTCGCGTACCAGGTTGAGCAGGCGAAACGAGTCCACGTCGCCGTCGTAGTCGGCGTCCCAGCCGGTAGTTTGGCCGTAGCCGCGCTGGTCCGGCGCGACGACGTGAAAGCCCGCCGCGGCGAGCGCCGGGATCACCTTGCGCCAGCTGCAGGCCAGCTCGGGAAAGCCGTGCAGCAGCAGCACGCCCGGGCGACCGTCCTCGCCCGCTTCGAGCAGATGTACCCTCAGCCCGTTGCCGTTATCGACGTAGCGCGAGCGCATTCCGGTCCAAAATCGGGGTCAGAGTCGAATTCCGAAGAATTCCACTCTGACCCCGATTTCTCAACTCTTCAAGGCAGTGACGCGGAACGCGGGTACCGGTTGGGCGAAGCCGCGCAGCTGAAGCGGTCCTATCTGGTCGGTGTGCGCCAGCTGCGCGAGGTCGGCCTCGGTCTGGCCGTCGACGATGATCTCCCCCGCGCGCGCCTCGCCGCATAGCCGGGCCGCAAGGTTCGGCACGTTGCCGATCGCAGCGTATTCCCAGCGCTGCTCGAACCCGATCACGCCCAGCGTCGCCTCGCCCTGGGCGATGCCGATCCCGAGCCCGACCTCCTGCCCGAGGCTGGCCCAGGCCCGCGCGATCGGGGTGAAGGCCTGCTGCAGGCCGAGCGCCATGCGCACCGAGCGCTCCGCGGCACGGTCGATCGGGAACGGATCGTTGAAAAAGATCATCACGCCGTCGCCGGCGAAGTGCTCCAGCGTGCCGCCGAACTCGGCCACGATCTGCCCCAGCGTGCTGTGGTATGCGCGCAGCAGCTCGAGCACTTCCTCCGGATCGGCGCGGTCGGTAAAGGCCGTGAAGCCGCGCAAGTCGAGGAACACCGCGGTGATCTCGCGCCGGTGCGGGCGCAGGATCTCCTCGCCGCCGGCGACGATGGCATCTGCCACCTGCGGGGAAAAGAAGCGCTTCAGGCGCCCGAGGCGCTGGATCGCGGTCACCTGCTGTCCGACGCGCTCCTCGAGCTTGGCGTTCCATTCGCGCAGCGCTTCGGCCTGGCGCCGCACCTCGTCCTGCAGCGCCTTGACGCGCAACAGCGACCTCACGCGCGCGAACAGCTCGGTCCAGTTGACCGGCTTGGACAGAAAGTCGTCCGCGCCGGCCTCGATCCCCTTGAGCCGTTCCGCCTGCGGGTCGAGCGAAGTCACCAGCACCACCGGCAGGAGCGCGGTCTCGGCGCCGGCGCGCAAGCGGCGGCACAGCTCGTAGCCGTCGAGGCCCGGCATCATGATGTCGGACACCACCAGGTCGAGCGGCTCGCTGCGCACGATTTCGAGCGCATGCTCGCCGTCGAGCGCGGTACGCACCTCGTAGCCGCGCTGGCGCAGCAGATCCGCCATCAGCTCGACGTTGGTGCGCTGGTCGTCGACGACCAGGATGCGCCCCGTTGCCGGATCCGCGACGGCCATCTCAGAACACGATCACGCCGCGCGCGTTCTTGCCGGACTCCAGGTCTGCGAACGCCTGTGGCGCCTCGTCGATCGAATAGCGCCGCGTGATCAGCTCGTCCAGCTTGAGCTTGCCCTGCATGTACAGTCCGAGCATGCGCGGAAAGTCGATGCGCGGCACGCACGAGCCGAAGTAGCTGCCGGTGAGCGTCTTCTCTTCGAACGGCAGCGTCATCGTGCGCACCGAAGTCGAGTCGCCGGGCTTGGCGACGCCGACGACCACCGTGACCCCGCCGCGCCCGGTCGCCCGGTAGGCCGCCGCCGCCAGCTCGCCGCTGCCGACGCACTCGAAGGCGTAATCCGCGCCACCGCCGGTCAGCTTCTTGAGCGGCTTGGTCAGATCCTCGCCCGGCTTGGCCAGCAGCGTATCGGTGGCGCCGAATTTTCGTGCCAGCTCGAGCTTCGATTCCATCGAATCGATCGCGACGATGCGCCCGGCGCCGGCGATCGCGGCGCCCTGGACCACGTTCAGGCCGACCCCGCCGCAGCCGAACACCGCCACGCTTGCGCCCGGAACCACGCGCGCGGTGTTGAACACCGCGCCCACGCCGGTGGTCACCGCGCAACCGACCAGCGCCGCGCGGTCGAACGGAATCTTGGGATCGATCTTGACCACGTTGTCGACGTGCAGCGTCGCGTACTCCGCCATCACGCCGCAGCCCGAAAAGATATTAAGCGGCTGGCCCTGCGCGTCCCTGGTGCGCAGCGTGCCGTCCGGAAGCGTGGTCAGCGCCTTGCCTTGCTCGACGCAAAGCACCGGCCGGCCCATCGAGCAGAAGCGGCATTTGCCGCACATGTAGATGAACGACGACACCACGTGATCGCCGACGGCGAGCCCGCTGACTCCCTCGCCCACCGCGATCACCTCGCCGGCCGCCTCGTGCCCGAGCACGAGCGGCGGCGGCAGCGGAATGGTGCCGTTGGTCGCCGATAGGTCGGAGTGGCACACGCCGCAGGCGCCGAGCTTCACCATCACCTCCCCGCGCTGCGGCGGGTCTACCGTGATCGACTCGACCACCACCGGCTTGTTCAGTTCGCGGCACACAACAGCCCGTGCGGATTGCCCCATGCAATATATCTCCCTGTCCGATCCCGCCGCGGAGTATAGCGCGGCCGCTCGGCTAAAATACGCCACTCGACAAGGAGGTTCAGATGCACTCGCGCGACAAGTTCTACATCGGCGGCCACTGGGTCGCTCCGTCCGGCAAGGAAGCGATCGAGGTCCACAACGCGGGCAGCGGCGAAATGATGGGCAAGGTCCCGGCGGGAGACGAGAAGGACGCCGACGCAGCGGTCGCTGCCGCGCGCGCCGCGCTCGAGGGCTGGTCGCACACGCCGGCCGAGAAGCGCGCCGAGTTCCTGCAGAAGATCTCCGCCGGCCTCAAGGCGCGCGCCGACGAGCTGGCGAAACTCATCGCGCAGGAAGTGGGCATGCCGATCAAGCTCGCCGGGCGCATCCAGGCCGGGCTGCCGATCGCGAATTTCGCCAACTACGCCAAGCTGCTGAAGGAATTCAAGTTCGAGGAGCGCGTGGGCAATTCGCTCGTCATGCGCGAGCCGGTCGGCGTCGTGGTCGCGATCACGCCCTGGAACTACCCGCTGCACCAGATCGCGCTCAAGATCGCGCCCGCGCTCGCCGCCGGCTGCACGGTGGTGCTCAAGCCCTCGGAAGTGGCGCCGTTCAACGCATTCGTGCTGGCCGAGGTGATCGAGGCGGCCGGCCTGCCGAAGGGCGTGTTCAACCTGGTGACGGGGTTCGGCCCGGCGGTAGGCGAAGCGCTGGTGCGCCATACCGGAGTCGACATGATCTCGTTCACCGGCTCAACCCGCGCCGGCAAGCGCATCTCGGAAGTCGCGGCGCAGGGCGTCAAGCGCGTCGCGCTCGAGCTCGGCGGCAAGTCGCCCTCGGTGATCCTGGACGACGCCGACCTCGCCGCCGCAGTAAAGGGCACGGTCAACGGCTGCTACCTCAACTCCGGCCAGACCTGCACCGCCCTGACCAGGATGCTGGTGCCGGCGTCGAAATACGAAGAAGCCGCGAAGATCGCGGTGGAAGTCGCGAACGGCTTCACGCTCGGCGACCCCCTGTCGGAGACGACCCGGCTCGGTCCTCTCTCCTCGGCGGCGCAGCGCGAGCGCGTGCGCAACTACATCCAGAAAGGCGTGCAGGAAGGCGCGCAGCTGCTCGCCGGCGGCGCCGAGCAGCCCGAGGGGGTGCCGGGCGGCTACTTCGTCAAACCGACGGTTTTCGGCAAGGTCAAGCCCGGCTCGATCATCGAGCAGGAAGAGATTTTCGGCCCGGTGCTGTCGATCATCGCCTACACCGACGAAGAAGAGGCGATCCGCATCGCCAACGACACGCCCTACGGCCTGGCGGGCGCGGTCTGGGGCAAGGACGAGGCGCGCGCGCAGAAGGTTGCGCGCCGTATCCGCGCCGGTCAGGTCGACGTCAATGGCGGGGCGTTCAACATGAACGCCCCTTTCGGCGGCTTCAAGCAGTCCGGCCATGGCCGCGAGGCCGGTACCTACGGCCTGGAAGAGTTCCTCGAGTACAAGTCGCTGCAGCTGAAGCAGTAGCGCCGCACCGCCCTTTGACCCCGGTCAAGGGGCGCCCGCAGCGGGCCGCTAGCGTGGGGCCATGGAACGGCCGCGCATCATTCGCAAACGCGCCGGCCAGCAGGCGGTCGCACCGAACCTGGTCGACTACGCCGCGGCGCGCGCCGGCTTCAGCTGGGACGCCGCGCGACGCGAGCTCGCAGGCCTGCCGGGCGGCGGGCTGAATATCGCCCACGAGGCAGTCGAGCGCCACGCGGCGAGCGACAAAGTCGCGTTCCGTTTTCTTTCGGCGCAGGGAGGACAGCGAGACGTTTCCTACGCCGAACTCTCGCGCCTCACGAGCCGCTTCGCCAACCTGCTGCGCGCGCGCGGCGTCGGCAGGGGCGAACGCGTGTTCGTGCTCTCGGGGCGGATTCCCGAGCTCTACATCGCGGTGCTCGGCGCGTTGAAGAACGGCAGCGTGGTGTCGCCGCTGTTTTCGGCCTTCGGCCCCGAGCCGATCGCCACTCGCGTCAAGCTCGGCGACGGCAAGCTTCTCGTCACCACCAGCGAGCTGTACCGGCGCAAGGTGGCGAAGGTCCGCGCCGGGCTGCCGACGCTCGAGCACGTGCTCGAGGTCGACACGCCCGAGTTCGCGCGCATGATGAGTGAAGCATCAGAGGAATTCGACACGGTGCGCACCGGAGCCGAGGATATGGCGCTGCTGCACTTCACTAGCGGCACGACCGGCAAGCCCAAGGGCGCGGTGCACGTGCACGGCGCGGTGCTGACGCACTTCGTCACCGGCCGCTACGCGCTCGACCTGCATCCGCAGGATGTTTTCTGGTGCACCGCCGACCCGGGCTGGGTGACCGGCACCTCCTACGGCATCATCGCGCCGCTGCTGCACGGGGTCACCAGCGTGGTGGACGAAGCCGAGTTCGACGCCGAGCGCTGGTACCGCATCCTTGAAGAACAGAAGGTTTCGGTCTGGTACACCGCGCCGACCGCGATCCGGATGCTGATGAAATCCGGCGCCGAACTCGCGCGCAAGCGCGCCTTCCCCGCGCTCAGGTTCGTCGCCAGCGTCGGCGAGCCGCTCAACCCGGAAGCGGTGTGGTGGGGCGAGGAGGCGCTGGGGCTACCGATCCACGACAACTGGTGGCAGACCGAAACCGGCGGCATCATGATCTCCAACTTCGCCGCGCTCGACGTCAAGCCGGGCTCGATGGGCCTGCCGGTGCCGGGGGTCGAAGCGTGCATTGTCGAACGTGACAAATCAGACAACGGCATCAAGATCGTCACCAAGCCCGACATCGAAGGCGAACTGGCGCTCAAGGCCGGCTGGCCGTCGATGTTCCGCGGCTACCTGCACGAGGAAGAGCGCTACCGCAAGTGCTTCCGCGACGGCTGGTACCTGAGCGGCGACCTGGCCAGGCGCGATGCCGACGGCTACTACTGGTTCGTGGGGCGCGCCGACGACGTGATCAAGTCGGCCGGGCACCTGATAGGGCCGTTCGAGGTCGAAAGCGCGCTGATGGAGCACCCCGCGGTGGCGGAAGCGGGCGTGATCGGCAAACCCGACCCCATGGTAGGCGAGGTGGTCAAGGCGTTCGTTTCACTGAAAAAAGGTTTTCAGGAAAGCGAAAAACTGCGCAGCGAAATTCTCGCTCACGCCCGCAAGCGCCTGGGTGCGGCGGTGGCGCCGAAAGAGATCGAGATCCAGCCCTCGCTGCCGAAGACGCGCAGCGGCAAGATCATGCGTCGCCTGCTCAAGGCGCGCGAGCTCGGACTGCCCGAGGGCGACACCTCGACGCTGGAGTCCGAATGACGATCGCCCCGCCGCCTTCGGGTCCGGTGCCATGGGAGCGCGAGTTCGCGCTCGGCATGGTACGCGACATGCTGCGCATCCGGCGCATGGAGGAGCGCGCCGCCGAGCTCTATGGCGAGCAGAAGATCCGCGGCTTTCTGCACCTGTACATCGGCGAGGAGGCGGTGGCCACCGGCGCGATCCACGCGCTCCAGGCCGAGGACAACATCGTCGCCACCTACCGCGAGCACGGCCACGCGCTGCTGCGCGGCATGCCGATGCGAACCATCATGGCCGAGATGTTCGGCAAGCGCGAGGGCTGCTCGCGTGGCCGCGGCGGCTCGATGCACCTGTTCGACGCCAAGCTGCGGCTGTACGGCGGCAACGCGATCGTCGCCGGCGGCCTGCCGCTCGCCGTGGGGCTCGCCCTCGCGGACAAGCTGCATGAGGTCAAGCGCGTCACCGCCTGCTTCTTCGGCGAAGGCGCGATGGCCGAGGGCGCATTCCACGAGGCGCTCAACCTCGCCGTGCTGTGGCGCGTACCGGCACTGTTCTGCTGCGAGAACAACCTCTACGCGATGGGCACGGCGCTCGCGAGGTCGGAGTCGCAGACCGATCTGTGCGCGAAGGCCGCCTCCTACGGCGTGCCGACCACGAAAGTGGACGGGCAGGACATCGTCGCGGTGCACGAAGCCGCCAAACAGGCGCAAGCGCACGTGCGCGAGGGCAAGGGTCCGTTCTTCGTCGAGTTCCAGACCTACCGCTACCGCGCGCACTCGATGTTCGACCCCGAGCTCTATCGCTCGAAGCAGGAAGTCGAGGAGTGGAAGACGCGAGGGCCGCTTCACACCTACACCGCGCGCCTGAAGACCGAGCAGAAGATAAGCGAGGAGGATTTCCTCGCTCTGGACGCCGAGGTGGCGAAAGAGGTCGAGGACGCAGTGGCATTTGCCGAGGCCGGCAGCTGGGAGCCGGTCGAGGACCTCACGCGGGACGTGACCGCTGCATGAAGAAGATCTCCTACCGCGAGGCGATGCGAGAGGCGCTGCGCGAGGCGCTCGCCGCAGACTCGCGCGTATTCCTGATGGGCGAGGACGTCGGCCGCTACGGCGGCACCTACGCGGTGACGAAGGGCCTGCTGCAGGAGTTCGGTCCCGAGCGCATCCGCGACACGCCGCTGTCGGAGCTCGGCTTCACCGGCGCCGGCATCGGCGCGGCGCTCGGCGGAATGCGGCCGATCGTGGAAGTGATGACGGTCAACTTCAGCCTGCTGGCGCTCGACCAGATTGTGAACACCGCGTCGCTCTACCGCCATATGTCGGGCGGCCAGTTCTCGGTGCCGCTGGTGATACGCATGGCGACAGGCGCCGGACGCCAGATCGCCGCGCAGCACTCGCACAGCCTGGAGAACTGGTACGCCCACATCCCCGGAATCAAGGTGCTGGCGCCGGCCACGGTCGAGGACGCGCGCGGCATGCTCGCGCCGGCGCTCGCCGACCCGGACCCGGTCATCATCTTCGAGCACGCCGCGCTCTACAACGTGGAAGGCGAGCTGCCCGAGCCGTGGTCGACGGATATCAAGTCTGCAATGGTCAGAAGACCCGGCAGCGCGGTAAGCCTCATCACCTACGGCGGCTCGCTGCCGAAAACGCTCAAAGCCGCCGACATGCTCGGCAAGGACGGTATCGACGCGGAGGTGATCGACCTGCGCGTGCTCAGGCCGCTCGACGACGAGACCGTCATGGCCTCAGTGCGCAAGTGCCGCCGCGCGGTGATCGTCGACGAGGGCTGGAAGACCGGCAGCCTGGCGGGCGAACTGATGGCGAGGATCGTCGAGCAGGCGTTCTACGAGCTCGACGCGCCGCTCGCGCGCGTGTGCAGCGAGGAAGTGCCGATTCCCTACGCCAGGCACATGGAAGAAGCGGCGCTGCCGCAGCCGGACAAGATCGTCGCCGCGGCGAAAGGACTGTTCGGATGATCGAGTTCAAGCTCCCCTCGCTCGGCGCCGACATGGACCAGGGCAAGCTGCTCGAATGGAAGGTCAAGCCCGGCGACGCAGTCAAGCGCGGCCAGGTGATCGCGGTGGTCGACACTTCGAAGGCCGCGGTCGAGGTCGAGATCTGGCACGACGGCGTGGTCGAAGAGCTGATTGCGCAGCCGGGAGAAACGATCCCGGTGGGGACCGTGATGGCGAAACTGAGCGGCGCCGGTGAAGCAGCCCCTGCTCCTGCTCTTGCTCTTGCTCTTGCTCCTGCTCCTGCTCCTGCTCCCGCCCCTGCTGCTGCGCCGGCGCCGGCGCCTGCGCCTGCGCCTGCGGCCACTCCCGCACCGGCCAAAGCGGTTCCTCCTTCGCTTCGCAAGCCCGCCTCTCCCGCAGCGCGCAAGCGCGCGCACGAGCTCGACGTCGACATCGACAAGGTCACGGGGACTGGACCGCACGGGGCGGTCACGCTTGCCGACGTAGAAAAGACTGCAACAAGAGAAACAAGCCCCGCCCCGTCTGCGCCCGACCGCCAGGCGGAGATGCGCAAGGCGATCGGCGCGGCGATGAGCCGCTCCAAGCGGGAGATTCCGCACTACTACCTCGCCGAGACGATCCCGATGCACAAGGCGCTCGAGCATCTCACGCGAGTGAACGAGGCCCGCCCGGTCACCGAGCGGATCCTGATGGGCGCGCTGCAGCTCAAGGCGGTGGCGCTGACGCTTAGAAAATTTCCCGAGCTGAACGGCTTCTGGCGCGAGGGCGGCTACCAACCCGGCACCGGAATACATGTCGGGGTGGCGATCTCGATGCGCCAGGGCGGACTGGTCGCGCCCGCGATCCACGACGTCGACGAGCGCAGCCTGGATGAGCTGATGCGCGCGCTGTCCGACCTGGTCAAGCGCGCGCGCGCCGGCTCGCTGCGCAGCTCGGAGATGTCCGACCCCACGATCACCGTCACCAATCTCGGCGAACAGGGAGTCGAGACGGTTTACGGAGTCATCTATCCGCCGCAGGTCGCGCTGGTAGGCTTCGGCCGCATCGCCGAGCGGGCCTGGGCCGAGGACGGCGCGCTGCGCGCCGCGCCGCTCGTCACGGCGACGCTCTCGGGCGATCATCGCGCGAGCGACGGCCACCGCGGCGCGCGCTTCCTGGCGGCGCTGCGCGAACAGCTGCAACGACCGGAGGAACTGTGACGCCCGAAGAGCTCAAATCCCAGGTGCTGGGAATCCTCGCCACGATCGCGCCCGAGCTCGAGCCGAGTGAGCTGCGCGGCGACAAGCCGCTGCGCAGCCAGGTCGACCTGGACTCGATGGATTGGCTGAATTTCCTCGTCGCGCTGCACGAGCGCCTCAAGGTGGAGATCCCCGAGACCGACTACGCCAAGCTGGTGACGCTCGACGACCTGCTGGCCTACCTGAAGGGCAAGCTCGGCGGCTAGGCGGCCGCGCCGATCGCGGCCTCGAGCTCGGCGTAGGTCTGCGTGACCCCGAACTGCGGGAACTGCGCCGCGATCGACGGCGGCGGACGAAAGAAGATCCCTGTGTCGGCCGCAGCGAGCATCGCGGTGTCGTTGTAGGAGTCGCCGGCGGCGATCACGCGGTAATTGAGGCCCCGGAAGGCGCGCACCGCGGCGCGCTTCTGGTCCGCCATCCTGAGGTGGTAGCGCGCGACGAAGCCGTCCGCGCCGACCTCCAGGCCGTGGCAGAACAGCGTCGGGCGGCCGAGCTGGCGCATGAGCGGGCCGGCGAACTCGTAGAACGTGTCGGACAGGATCACCACCTGATAGCGCGCGCGCAGCGCGTCGAGAAACGCGGGCGCGCCCTCGAGCGGCGCCATGGACGCGATCACCTGCTGGATGTCCGCCAGGCGCAGGCCGTGGTGGCGCAGCAGGTCGAGCCGGTAGCGCATCAGCTTGTCGTAGTCGGGTTCGTCGCGCGTGGTGCGCGCGAGCGCCTCGATGCCGGTTCGGTTCGAGACTTCGATCCAGATCTCCGGCACCAGGACGCCTTCCAAATCGAGGCAGACAAGTTGCATGCAGAATCCAAAAAAGTGCGCAGTGTATCAATTCGGCTAGAATTTCGGTTCCCCCTGCGAAGGAGAAGCGCATGAGCGTGAAGAAGCTGTTCGACCTCAACGGGCGTATTGCGGTCGTCACGGGCGGCTCGCGCGGGCTGGGCCTGCAGATCGCCGAAGCGCTGGGCGAGATGGGCGCCAAGGTCGCGCTGACCGCGCGCAAGAAGGACGAGCTCGACGCGGCAGTCGCGCACCTCGCCAAGCTCGGAGTCGAGGCCGCGCCCTACGTTTGCGACCTGGGCAAGCGCGAGCAGATCGCGCCGCTGGTCGATGCGGTGCTGAAGAAATACGGCAAGGTCGACATCCTGGTGAACAATGCCGGCGCCACCTGGGGCGCGCCGGCCGAGGACCATCCGCTCGAGGCCTGGGACAAGCTGGTGAACCTGAACCTGACCGGGACCTTCCTCGCCTCGCAGCAGATCGCGAAGAAATCGATGATCCCCGCCAAGTGGGGCCGCATCGTCAACGTCGCCTCGGTCGCGGGGCTGATGGCGAGCGATCCGCGCGTGGTGCGCACCATCGCCTACAACGCGACCAAGCATGGCGTGGTGGGCCTGACGCGCCAGTTCGCCGCCGAGTGGGGCGAGCACGGCATCACGGTGAACGCGATCTGTCCCGGGTTCTTTCCCTCCAAGATGACCAAGGGCACGCTCGACACGGTAGGCAAGCTGGTGGCCGAGCTGACGCCGACGAAGCGCCTCGGCAGCGAAGAGGACCTGAAGGGACTGGCGGTGCTGCTGGCGTCGGAGGCCTCGCGCCACATCACCGGGCAGGCGATCGCGGTCGACGGCGGCGCCGGGCTGATATGAAGCACGACCCCGCCTTCGCGCGCGAATACCAGAAGAAGATTCCCTTCATCGCCCACCTGGGCCTCGCGACCGAAGCGCTGGGCGAAGGCACCGCGCGCCTTGCGCTCAGGCTCGAGCCCCATATGACCAACAGCTTTGGCACCGCGCACGGCGGCGTGATCATGACGCTGCTCGACGTCGCGCTGTGCACCGCGGCGCGCACGCTTCATCCCGATTCGACCGGGGTCATGACGATTGACCTGAGCACCAGCTTCATCGGCGCCGGCACCGGGCCGCGGCTCGTGGCCGAGGCGCGGGTGCTCAAGAACGGCCGCAGCATCATCTTCGCCGAAGGCGAAGCGAGGAACGAAGACGGCAGCCTGGTCGCGAAGGCGATCGGTACCGTGCGCGCGCGCAAGCCCTAGCCCGCGCCGGCCGGCTCGAGCGGGCGCTCGAGCAGCCGCCTGCCGCTCCAGAGCCAGACGAGGCCTGCGAACTGGATCGCCCAGGCGATCCCGAACGCCCAGCTATAGGCCCCGGGCGCGTAGCCCGTGGCGGTCTGCGGCCACAGGTCGAGCACCGCGCCGATGCCCCACTGGCCGAGGAACATGCCGGAAAAGCCGAACACGTTGACCCCGGTGTTCGCGCGCCCGACCATTTCCTTCGGATAGCGGCGCGACAGGAGCGAAAAGGAAAGAACGATCGCGGTGCTGCCGCCGACGAAGGTGCACCACAGCAGCAGGCTCCAGGTGCGCGTGCCGAGCGCGAGCAGCGCGAGGCTGAACGAGGCCAGCGCGAGCCCGCCGGCGAGCAGCGGCAGCACGCTCTTGCCATGCCGCGCACGAAAGTCCGCCGCGCGCCCGAAGCCGAGATAGCCGGCGATCATCGCCACGTTGGCCGCAAGCAGGCCGCGCGCCACCTCCGGCGGCGTGTAGCCGGCAACGTCGCGCAGCCAGGTCGCCATCCACAGCGTCTGCAGGGCCATGGCCGCAATCTGGCTCGCCGCCATTGCGAACGCGATGCGTCGGAATCCGGCGTCGGCGACGAGTCTGCCCATGCCGCGCAACTGCGCGGCCAGGGTCGCGCCGCTGGGGCGCGCGCTGCGCTCCGGCACCCAGAACCAGAGCGTGAGGCTCA